>Ga0315314_1001725_pt1 | contig 18994 bp, 18 predicted proteins | sample TDP9_MG_FD_203631 | JGI IMG/M metagenome (GOLD analysis project Ga0315314, IMG submission 203631) | Freshwater sediment microbial communities from Lake Towuti, South Sulawesi, Indonesia - TDP9 | ecosystem: Environmental > Aquatic > Freshwater > Lake > Sediment | place: Indonesia: South Sulawesi...
CAGCAGAAGCCGAGCGCATTGGATTGATAACCAAGGTGGTTCCGCCTGAGCAATTGATGGAGGAAGCTTGGAAATGGGCTAAGCGGTTCGCTAATGGACCAACCTTTGCTTTAAGCTTAACCAAGATGTGCCTTAATAAAATCATAGAGGAGAGGATAAACTTGCTCTTTGATACTATGATCGCCTATGAATACCATTCCATGAATTCAGAGGACCATCTTGAGGCAGCCAAGAGTTTCCTGGAGAAAAGGACTCCGAAGTTCAAAGGAGCTGAGACGGACCAGTTTGTGTTCTAAGTTGCTCCCATGTAAATAAAAATCTAGCCAAAAGGAGGTCTGAGAATGGATCTGGGTTTAGCTGGCAAAGCAGTTATTGTCACTGGAGGGGGGTCAAACATCAATCGGGGTAACACACTAACCTTTGCTAGAGAAGGGGCGAATGTGGTATGCGCTGACATTGACGAAGAGCAAGGGCAAAAGGTGGTTAAGGAGGCTAATGCCTTGGGTGGAGGTGGGCGAACCATCCTGATTAAGACCGACGTCACCAATTGGGACTCTGTGCAGGCAATGGTGAAGAAGACACTGGATACGTTTGGTCAGATAGACGTCTTGGTTAACGGGGTTGGCTGGGTTGACACTCCTTGGGGACTGTTTAAGGATCAAACGAGAGCAACATGGGAAAAGATGGTAAACCTGAACCTCTGGAGCACCATAAACTGCACCAGGGCAGTGCTGGACCACATGATAGCGCGGAAATACGGAAAGATTATCAACATCGGCTCTGAGGCTGGCAGGACGGGAGAATATCGGCAAGTCATCTATTCGGCCTGTAAAGGTGGTGTCATCAGCTTCACCAAGGCTTTAGCCAAAGAGCTAGGTCGCTATAATATCAATGTCAACTGTGTCTGCCCTGCAGGCGTTATCCCAGAGAAAGCTGAGCATGCAGGAAAGCTGACCATGACTCAGGGAGTTAGCCAGGAGACTCTGCCCCCAGAGATGAAGGAGAGGCAGATAAAAATGTATCCCATAGGCCGTCTGGCTGTGCCCCAGGATGTGGCTAGCACAGTGGCATTTCTGGCTTCCGATGTTGCCTCCTTCATACACGGACAGACTATCAGTGTCAACGGTGGATACAGCACACTGTAATAGTGGCAAAGCATTTAGGTTATCTAGATTGACAAAGTCACCCTTGAGGTGAAGATAGGCGGGAAAGCAGGGGATACTGCTTTCCCGTTTTAGATTTGTGAGGTCGCATGGGAGAGATAAAGAGCGCCTGGGAAATTGCTATGGAAAGGGTGGAGGGATTGGGGAAGCTCTCCCCCGAGGAGCTGAGAAAGCAGAAGGAGGAGGAATATACCTTAATAGGGCAGGTATTAGCCGATAAATACCTTGGTGGGCTTGGCTTCTGGCAACTGGGAGTAGAGCTGGATAAATATAGCGCCGGGGAGAGAGAGTTAGTAAAGAGAGCACTGATATCGAAATTAGCCCAGGCCATAGAGCTAGGGAACTATGAACGACTGGAGAAGGCAATAGAAGGAATCTCCGGCCTAAAGCAAAAAGAAGGGATTAGGGAGATCAAGGATGAGATAGAACAGCTTTTCCAAGAATATAAGCAAGGGGAGGAAAAGGAAAGCCGAGAAATAGAGAAATCAGCCAGGGAAATATTGCACCAACTAAGGATCTCCGGAACTGCTATCGGGGCAATCAATCCTAAGGTTATCCCCCAGTGGCAACAAGGCTTGAATAGGCTTGCCCAGCCATATCAGGAAAGGCTGGAGCAGCTTAAACAAAAACTTATCGACTTCACTAGGGTCTAGACTAACGCAAAGGTATGTCATAGGTCATACGAGCGCCTAGAGGAACTTCTATAGTGAAAAGAAAGGAGACGCTATGGAAATCAAGAAGGTAGGTGTGGTGGGTTGTGGACTAATGGGCTCAGGCATTGCTGAGGTCTGTGCTCGCTCTGGCTACTCAATAGTAGTGTCAGAAATTAACCAGAAGCTCCTGGATAAGGGTATGGCAGCACTCAAGTCTTCGCTGGATAAAGCGGTTAGCAAGGGTAAATTGGCGGAGCAGGATAGAAAGGCTACCCTAGAACGCCTCCAAGGCACAACCAAGATGGAGGATTTCAAGGACTGTGATTTGGTAATAGAGGCAGTGATCGAAAACTTGGAAGAAAAGAGGAAAGTGTTTGCCTCCTTAGATAAGGTTTGTCCTCAGCATGCCATCTTGGCTAGTAACACCTCCTGTCTATCCATTCTCGAGATGGCTATGGCGACAAAGAGACCAACCCAGGTGATTGGGATGCATTTCTTCCAGCCTGTCCCTGTTATGAGGATGGTGGAGATTGTAAAGTCAATTCTTTCCTCAGAGGAGGCTATCGAGACGGCAAAGAGCTTCAGCAGCTCTCTTGGTAAGGAAGTAATCCTGGCTAAGGATGTGCCTGGTTTTCTGGTTAACCGCCTCGGCTTTCCTTACATGATGAACGCCATCCGCATACTGGAGGAAGGGTGGACAACGGTAGAGGAGATTGACCGGGCCTGGATGCTAGCTACCAATTCCCCCATGGGTCCCTTTATGCTGATGGACTTCGCCGGGCTTGATACCATGTATGCCATGGCTTGCGCCATGTATGATGAATTCAAAGACCGCCTCTATGCCCCACCACCCCTTTTGAAGAAGATGGTTATTGCCGGTCAGATAGGAAGAAAGAGCGGCAAGGGTTTCTATAATTACAAGTAACGATGAAGATATTAGTCACCAATGATGACGGCATACATGCTCCGGGGCTGTGGGCACTGGCTGCTGAGCTGAAAAAGGTGAGCGAAGTGGTGGTGTTTGCTCCCAACCGCGAGCAGAGCGGCATAGGTACTGCTCTTACCCTGCGTCAGCCAGTTCGCCTCACCGAGGCAGAATCCTCAGTACCGGGGATAAGGGCTTATGGAATTGAAGGAACTCCAGGGGATAGCGTCATCATCGCCCTGGAAACGGTGGAAGATATAGCAATGGTCTTCTCGGGTATAAACAAAGGAGCCAACATTGGTGATGATGTACTCCTCTCTGGCACAGTAGGAGCAGCTCTGCTGGGCTACCTTCATAACCTGCCCTCTATCGCCCTCTCAGTCCCATCAGCGGAGGAAATGCACTTTGAAGTGGCAGCTAAACTAGGAGGACTGCTGGCCCGCAAGATTGCCGTTCAAAATTCTGAGAGCATGCTGCTGAATATAAACCTGCCCAACTTACCCTTGGACAGGATAAAAGGTATCGAGGTCACTAGGGTAGGTAGGGGAGGACATAGCAATGCCATCGAATTGGGTCACGATGGGAAAGGGAATAACTATCGCATTGTATTGAGTCAATCACAGCGGAATGCAAAAGAAGGAACAGACATATGGGCAGTGCAGAGGGATAAGATTTCCATCACCCCTCTTCAAGGAGAGCTAAGCACTGCCCAGGGAATCCCATTAGATGAAGATTTGCCCTCCTGGCTCCTTCGAGAGCTGAGCCTGTAGAGAGTAGCGCGACCCTTTAGGTCGCCTTTTTGTAGCTCCGATAAATCGGAGTGCCACATTCTTAGACAATCTCAGAAGAATTTGTCTTCACCCCCTACCTGCACTATACTATTTATAGATGCCACAATTATTCACCGTTATTACCCCCCAGGAAGCATGGCTCAGACTTGAGCCATATCTTCACCCCATAGAAAGGGTGGAAATTATAGCTACTGAGGCGGCTCTAGGACGGGTTCTCGCCGAGGATGCTATCGCTCCCAGCGACCTCCCTTCCTTTCTCCGCTCAGTCATGGATGGCTATGCGGTGAGAGCCGAAGATACCTATGGCGCCTCAGAGAGTTTACCCGCCTATCTAAGAGTAGTAGGCGAGGTGACTATGGGGAAGCCGGCTGAAATAACCCTCTCACCTGGAGAAGCAGCCTTAATCCATACCGGTGGCATGTTAGCCAGGAAAGCCAATGCCGTAGTGATGTTAGAGAACACCCGTGAAGTAGATGCCTCCACTATCGAGGTGGTCCGCCCTGTAGCTAAAGGAGAGAATGTTCTCCAGATAGGAGAGGATATAGCTCAGGGCAAGGCATTGCTTCCTCGGGGAAGCCTGCTTCGACCCCAGGACATCGGGGGATTGCTCGCTTTAGGCATCACCCAGATTACCGTTTTCCAGAAGGTCAGGGTAGCCCTTATCTCCACTGGGGATGAGCTTGTGCCACCAGAGGATAAGCCAAAGCCAGGACAGATACGAGGGATCAACGCTTACACTTTAGCCAACCTTACCTTGAGAGCTGAGGGTATCCCCATAAAGTTAGGCATTATCCCAGATGACTACCAAGCCCTGAAGGAGGCTGCCAAGAAAGCCATGAGGGAGGCTGATATAGTAGTTATCTCTGCCGGCAGCTCGGTGAGCACCCGCGATATAACTGCCCAGGTCATCAACTCACTAGGTAAGCCTGGTATTCTAGTCCACGGCATCTCCCTCAGACCGGGAAAACCTACTATCCTGGCCTCAGTTGATGAAAAGCCTTTCTTTGGCTTGCCAGGTAATCCTGCCTCAGCCATGATAACCTTCGACCTCTTTGTTACCCCTTCTATTTATAAGATGAGCGGGTGTAGCCAGCCACCAAAGCGATATCTCAAGGCAAGGCTTAGCCGCAACATCCCTTCAGCACCGGGGAGAGAGGACTACGTTCCAGTAAAGATAGAGGAAAGAAATGGTGAGCTATGGGCAGAGCCAATCTTCGGCAAGTCCAACCTCATCTCTACCTTCATCAAGGCAGATGGCATAGCTCAGGTGCCTTTAGATAAGACCGGGCTGGAGGCTGGCGAAATAGCTCTGGTGAGGATATTTTAAGTAGCGCAGACCTGAAGGTCTGCGCTTGGCAGGTCTAAAGACTTTCACTACTTTTAATGAAAAAAATGAAGGAAAAGCATCTTTACCTCGAAGATATCCCTCTGGAGGAGGCTTCAGGCAGGTTTCTTACCGCCTTAGGGGAGGTGGGAGGCCTTGGTCTATTACCCGGGGAATGGGTCCCTGTTGAGGAAGGGCTAAACAGGGTCACCGCTCAGCCAATCTGGGCTAAAATCTCCTCTCCCCACTATCATGCCGCTGCTATGGATGGGGCAGCTATTCGGTCTGATGACAGCACTGGTGCCTCAGAGACCTCACCCGTCCGGCTGAGGATTGGAGAGCAAGCTCAATGGATAGACACTGGCGACCCTTTACCCAGTGGTTTCAATGCCGTAGTCATGATGGAGCACATCCAGCCCGTAGAGGAGGGGGTTATAGAGATTATGTCACCGGTGGCTCCCTGGCAGCATGTTCGTCTCATGGGAGAAGATATCATAGCCTCAGAGCTATTGCTGCCAGAGGGTCACATCTTGCGTTCGCTGGATTTAGGTGCTATTGCCCAAGCAGGGATAACCCACATCGAGGTAAGACGCAGACCGAGAGTAGCCATTATCCCTACTGGTTCAGAGCTGGTGCCACCGGGGGAAAGCCTCGAGCCGGGGAAGATTATCGAGTCCAACTCCCTTATGCTAGCCGGTCTAATAAAGGAATGGGGCAGCGAAGCTACGCGGTTCACCCCTTTGCCTGACGAGTATGAAAGGTTAAAGAAGGCCATCCACCAGGCGTTGGCTGAACATGATATCGTGGTGATTAATGCTGGCGCATCAGCCGGCAGACAAGATTACACTGCTCCAATCATAGCGGAACTAGGGAAAGTAATAGTCCACGGAGTAGCTATTCGTCCTGGTCATCCAGTGGTTCTGGGCATAGTGGAAAGCAAGCCAGTTATTGGCATCCCCGGCTATCCTGTGGCCGCTATGCTCACCCTGGAGCTCTTCGTCAAACCCCTTGTCCATAGTCTATTGGGCATTGCTCCACCGCAGCGAACAACGGTCGAAGCTGTGATGACCCGTAAGGTATTTTCCCCTATGGGGCAGGAGGAGTTCTTACGGGTGAAAGTAGGCAAGGTAGGAAATAGGCTGGTAGCTACACCCCTCCAGAGAGGCGCAGGGATAACCATGTCCCTGGTTCGGGCTGATGGATTAGTCCGCATCCCTCGCGGCTGGGAAGGACTCCAGGAGGGGCAAAGAGTGCCTGTAGAGCTTCTAACCAGCCTCGAGAAGATAGAGAATGCCATTGTAGCTATTGGAAGCCATGACCTGGCACTGGACGTCCTAGCTAACTACCTCCATAAACAATACCCTCGAAGGAGCCTCTCCTCCTCTAATGTGGGCAGCCTGGGAGGGCTTTTGGCTCTAAAAAGAGGGGAAGCCCATCTTGCCGGCTCACATCTCCTGGATGAGGAGAGTGGAAAATATAATGTGCCCTATGTGAAGCGCCTCCTCCCTGACCAGGAAATGGTCATCATCAACCTAGCCTATCGGGAACAGGGACTAATAGTAGCCCAAGGGAATCCCAAGGGCATCGGTGGTTTAACCGACTTAACGCGCCCGGAGGTGAGCTTTGTTAACCGCCAAAGAGGGGCTGGCACTAGGGTGCTGCTGGACTTCAAGCTAAGGGAGCTGGGGATAAATCCAGCAGAGATCAGGGGCTACGAGCGGGTAGAGTTCACCCACCTGGCTGTGGCTGCGGCTATTGTCAGTGGGACGGCAGATGCCGGATTAGGGATTATGTCAGCAGCCGAAGCGCTAAATCTGGACTTCGTCCCTTTACTGAAGGAGAGGTATGACCTGATTATACCTCGGCTTTATTATGATAGTCCCTTTCTCCAGCCACTGTTGGATATCCTCCAGCAGCCCTCCTTTCGAGCTGAGGTGGAAAGCCTGGGGGGATACGATACCTCCCAGATGGGGCAGGTAGTAGCTAAACCTTAAAGACTATGGTAAAAACAGAGACCATAAAGGCAATGCGGATAAGCGTTCGTGGGGTGGTGCAGGGGGTTGGTTTCCGCCCCTTTGTCTACAAGCTGGCTCATGAGTATAGTCTGACGGGCTGGGTGCGTAACACTTCGGGGAATGTAGAGATCGAGGTCGAAGGCAAAGAGGAATCTATAGAGGGGTTTCTCGCCAAGCTTAAAACCAAAGCTCCTCCTATGGCCAGCATCGAGGAGATAGCTACAGTCTCCTTACCTCTTAAAGGCTATACCAGTTTTGAGATCAGAAAGAGCCACGCTGAGGAGGGAAAGTACCAATTAGTCTCACCAGATATTGCCACTTGCCAAGCATGCCAGAAGGAAATTTTCTCTCCTAGCGATAGGCGCTACCACTATCCCTTCACCAATTGCACTAACTGTGGACCCCGCTTCACTATCATTGAGGATATCCCCTATGACCGTCCCCGGACCACTATGCGCCGCTTCAAGATGTGTCCTGAGTGTCAGAGAGAATACGATGACCCGCTGGACCGGCGGTTCCATGCCCAGCCTAATGCCTGCCCTAAATGCGGACCCAGCTTGAAACTAGTCGATAGCCAAGGCTCTCCCATCAAAGGCAGCGATATTATTCAAACAGCAGGTGAGCTTCTAAAAGAGGGGAAGATACTGGCTATCAAAGGGTTGGGAGGCTTTCATCTTGCCTGCGATGCGACAAACGATGAAGCGGTGAAGGTCCTGAGGGACAGGAAAAGACGTCCCTCTAAACCCCTGGCGGTGATGATGACCTCCTTAGAGGAGATTAAGCAACATTGCTTCGTGTCTCCGGAGGAAGAACGGCTGCTATTGTCTCCCCAATGCCCTATTGTGCTTCTGAGGTGGAAAAGGAAATCTTCTGTTTCTCATGAGGTGGCTCCCAGAATCAAATATTTAGGGGTGATGCTGCCTTATACTCCCCTCCACCATCTCTTACTAAGAGAAGCAAATCTTCCTTTGGTGATGACCAGCGGGAATCTCAGCGAGGAACCCATTGCCCGGGATAATGATGAGGCCTTGAGAAGACTAGGCAACATCGCTGATTATTTTCTGCTCCATAATCGAGACATCTACGCCAAATACGATGATAGCGTTTATATAGTAGAGCGAGGCGCTCCTCAGGCCATAAGGCGAGCTCGGAGCTATGCCCCCTATCCCATTTCTCTCCCCTTTAAGGCTAGACAGGTCCTTGCCTGTGGTGCCGAAGAGAAGAACACTTTCTGCCTCACCAAAGACCAGCATGCTTTCCTATCCCAGCATATTGGCGATATGGAAAATGAAGAAACGCTGGAGCATTTCGAGAACACCATCGAGCTTTATAAGAGGTTATTCCGCATCCAGCCTGAAATCATTGCCTATGACCTTCATCCGGAGTACCTTTCTACTAAATATGCCCTGGAGCTAAAAGCTCAGGGTGAACAGGGCTTACGGTTTATCCCTGTCCAGCACCATCACGCTCACCTGGTAAGCTGCCTGGTGGAGAACAATGTCCAACAACCTGTTATCGGGGTGGCCTTCGACGGGACAGGATATGGCGCTGATGGCACGATTTGGGGTGGGGAATTCCTGGTCGCTGATTGGAAGCGCTTTGAGAGAGTGGGACACCTAGAGTATGTGCCTCTGCCCGGGGGTGCTGCCGCCATAAACAGACCCTACCGTATGGCTCTAGGTTATCTTTACACCCTTTTAGGGCAAGACGTCTCTTTGGAAGACCTGCCCATCTTGAGCCAGCTTGATCCTCAGGAACTGGACATCATCAAACGCCAGCTCGAGCGAAGGCTCAATTCCCCTCTAACGTCAAGTGCTGGACGCCTGTTTGACGGTATATCGGCTCTAGCTGGGGTCAGGGGCACCGTGGACTATGAGGCTCAAGCGGCCATGGAGTTGGAGATGCTAGCTCCAGATGAGGTAGGCAAGCTGGATGCCGACCTCTATCCGTTTTCTATCGTCGAGGAACAAGAATGCAAAGTGGTGAAGTTAGGGGAGCTTATTTCAGCAATAGCGGAGGAAGTAAAGAGGCGAGCCCCCGTGCCCATAATATCGGCCAGGTTCCACAAGACCATGTCTCAAATAATCGTCCAAATGTGCCAACTTATCGCCCAGGACACCAGCATAAAGCAGGTGGCTTTAAGCGGTGGTGTCTTCCAGAACCGGTTGCTTTCAAAGCTCACTATCGAAGCTCTCCAAGAAAAAGGCTTCCAGGTGCTCACCCACCGACTGGTACCGTGTAATGACGGAGGGATATCCTTAGGGCAGGCAGTGATCGCCAATTTTAGATAAAATAGAAATAGCATGTGTCTAGCCATACCAGCGCTAATTAAGTCCATTGAGGGTAAAGAGGCGGAGGTCGAAATTGGAGGCATAAGTCGGCGAGCCAGCTTGTGGCTTACCCCTGAAGCTAAAGTAGGGGATTACGTTTTGCTACATACTGGCTATGCCATCAACATCATTGACCAGGAAGAGGCTGAGGAAACCCTGAGGCTTCTGGAGGAAATGGCAGAATTGGCAGGGGAAGAAGAGAATGAAATTCATTGATGAGTTTCGCCGCTCCGAGCTGGCACAAGGCCTGGTTCGCCGAATCCGCCAAAACTCCACCAAGAAGGCCCGCCTCATGGAGTTCTGCGGTGGGCATACGGTCACCATCTTAAAACACGGCATCCGCCAGCTTCTTCCCCCTACTATCGAAATGCTTTCCGGTCCCGGCTGTCCCGTATGTGTCACCGACAACGCCGATCTGGACAAAGCTATCGCCTTAGCTCAGATTCCAGGCGTGATCTTGACCACCTTTGGTGACATGCTCAAGGTCCCCGGAAGCCGCTCCAGCCTACAAAAGGCCAGAGCCGATGGTGCTGATGTCCGCATTGTTTACTCCACCATAGATGCCCTTCAAATAGCCCAGGAAAATCCTGACAAACGGGTGGCCTTCCTCGGCATCGGTTTTGAGACTACCGCCCCCACCATCGCTGCCTCAGTCCTCCAGGCAGAACAAGAAGGAATAAGCAACTATTATGTCCTTTCCCTTCATAAGCTCTGCCCTCCGGTGATAAAGGCACTTCTTGACTCAGGCGAAGTAAGGCTTGATGGACTCATATGTCCAGGGCACGTCAGTGCCATCATAGGCTCTCGACCCTGGGAATTCATCGCTCGTGATTACAGTATCCCCTGCGTGGTCTCAGGATTTGAACCGCTGGACGTGCTGCAAAGCGTTGATATGCTGGTGGCTCAAATCGAAAGCGGCAGGTCGGAGGTTGAAATCGCCTACCGGCGTGGGGTGCGTCCTGAGGGGAATAGGCAGGCCTTAGCGCTTATGGAACGGGTGTTTGAGGTCTGCCCTGCCCGATGGCGAGGGATGGGCCTGGTTGCCCATAGCGGGTTAAGGCTCAAGCCAGAATTTGAACGCTTTGATGCCGAGTTTGCCTTCGAGATCAATCCTGGTCCTGTAGTCGAGCCAAAGGGCTGCCTTTGCGGCGATATCCTCAGGGGGGTGAAGACGCCCCAGGACTGCCGGCTCTTTGCCAAGGTCTGTACCCCAGAAAGCCCGGTAGGCCCCTGCATGGTCTCTTCTGAAGGAAGCTGCGCCGCCTATTATCTTTATGGAGCCGCTGGTGAGTGACAAAATCCTCCTGGCTCACGGCAGCGGAGGGAAGCTGGCCCATGAGCTGATAGAGAAGAGCTTCCTTCGAGCTTTCTACAACCCTCTTTTAGCCAAGCTGGATGACTCAGCTACCTTTGATTTCAGCGGGAGGTTAGCCTTCACCACCGATAGCTATGTGGTCAATCCTATCTTCTTCCCCGGCGGTGATATCGGCAAGCTGGCGGTATGCGGCACAGTAAACGACCTGGCCATGGCTGGGGCTGTCCCCCTCTACTTAAGCCTGTCTTTCATCATTGAGGAAGGCCTTCCTCAAGAGGACTTGATACACATAGTAAGCTCGGTTAAAGAGGCAGCCGAAGAGGCTGAGGTCCAAATCATTACCGGAGATACTAAGGTAGTCAATCGGGGCGCTGCCGACAAGCTGTTCCTCAACACTGCCGGGGTAGGCTTGATCCCAGAAGGGGTGGATATATCCGGCTCAAAGGCAAAGCCGGGGGACAAAGTCCTTTTGAGCGGGACCATAGGCGACCACGGTATTGCAGTGCTCAGCCAACGGGAGGGACTCAGCTTCTCCACCAAGCTTCAGAGCGATTGCGCCCCTTTAAATAAGCTGGTAGCCGACATAATCAAAGTCAGCTCTCAGATTCACTGTTTGCGTGACCCCACCAGAGGGGGGCTAGCCACCACCTTGAACGAGTTGGCGAAGCAGTCAAAGGTGGGCATTAAGATTGAGGAGGAGAAGATACCGGTGCGGGAGGAAGTGCAGGCTGCCTGTGAGATGCTTGGCTTTGACCCCCTTTATGTAGCCAATGAAGGTAAGCTGGTGGCCATAGTCGCCCCTGAAGATGCGGAGGCAATTTTAAAGGCAATGCGAAAGAATACCTATGGAAAGGATGCCGCCGTCATCGGAGAGGTGAGGCAGGAGCATCCCGGCAGGGTGGTGATGAAAACCAGACTGGGCGCTTCCCGCATAGTTGACATGCTGGTAGGAGACCTGCTACCCAGAATCTGCTAAAAATGCATGAGCTTGCGATTACACAGAGTATGCTTGACCTTGTCCTGGAAGAGGCGAAGAAGGTGGGGGCGGAAAGGGTGGGGAAGGTCAACCTGGTAATAGGAGAAATGTCTGGCATTGTTGATGAATGCGTGGAGTTTTACTTTGAATTCCTGAGCCAAGATACCATCGCCCGTGGAGCTTCCCTTTCCTTCAAAAAGACCCCCACGCAAGCACGCTGTCGTCGTTGTGGAGAGCTCTTTACACCTAAAGAGTTCGATTGGTCTTGCCCTAATTGCCGTGATAGCCAAGTGGAAATCGTCGCCGGGAACGAGCTCTACGTAGAAAGCATTGAGGTAGAATAAGGCTGTTTAGAAATGTAGTGGCTGCCTGATAAATCAGGCAACTACATTTTTGTCACCCTGAGCAAAGCGAAGGGTCTAAAAAGGTTTCAGAGATTCTTCGGTCGCTTCGCTTCCTCAGAATCAATCATGCTAATTGCTATTGGCACTACGAAGGATGAAAATAGGCAAGCTTAGACACATTACTCTCTATCCCCCTCCCTCTAACTCCCTCCCGCTAGGGGAGGGAGGACATGTATTTCCGTCTCCCTCGACGGGAGAGGGTCAGGGTAGGGGTGTCGATTCTTTTCCGGTATCCTCGTAGCAGTGATATAGTGATATAAAGTAAGGAATTAGGAGAACGGTTACAGATGGAAATAAAGGTTCTGAAAGACATCCTGAGCGCCAATGAGCAGATAGCAGAGAGAAACCGCAGGTTACTGGATAGCAAAGGGGTTTTGGCTATCAACGTGATGTCTTCACCAGGAGCCGGCAAGACTAGCCTGATACTGGAGACAATAAGGAGACTAAAAGGCAAAGTCCGCATCGGCGTTATCGAGGGGGATGTAAGCTCGAGTTTAGATGCTGAAAAGGTAAGTAAGAAGAAGGTGCCGGTGATTCAAATAAACACCGGCGGTGAATGTCACCTCGATGCTAATATGACATCACGAGCCCTCGATAACCTGTCTCTCGATGATATCGAGCTTCTGCTCATTGAAAATGTGGGCAACCTTATCTGCACCGCAGAGTTCCAGCTTGGAGAACATAAGAAGGTGGTCATCCTCAGTGTGCCCGAAGGCGATGACAAACCTTATAAGTATCCCCTAATGTTTCATGTCGCAGACGTGGTCTTAGTAAACAAGATTGACCTTTTACCGTATCTCAAATTTGACATGGAGGGCTTCTCTAAAGCGGTCAGGGGGATAAACCAAAAGGTCAAGATATTTCCGATTTCCTGCACTACACATCAGGGGATTGAAGAGTGGGTCTCCTGGGTTATGGCTAATATGCGCCCTTCAGCTCCCGAAGCACCAACTTGACCACCTTAGGAATAGCCCTCTCAATCTGCGGCGTGCACTCTTCGCTGAAGGTGGTAATGTCCGCCACCTCTATAGCGAAGATGGTAATCTCCCGGGGCAGCGCCAAACCAAGTTTGGTGCCCAACTCTACTGCGGTAGCTAAATCAACATCGTGGGTGGTGGGGGGATAGTGGAGAGTGCCTAAATCCTGCAAGCTAAGGCGATGAACTTGCCCGGGCTTTCCCTCCCGGGTCTGGATAGCGTCAATGATGATGGCTCGCTGATAGCCCTTGAGTAAATCCAAAAGGCCGAGACCAACAGCGTTGGTCTCTGTTACCGTTATCTCCGAATCATCAATTTCCTTTCCCAATATCTGGGCCACCTTATTCCCTACCCCGTCATCGCAACGAAGGGGATTACCTAACCCCAGAATCAATGTCTTCAAACCTTAGCCTCCGTAAACTTCGGTAAGAATAAGTTGACGCTGCTTACACTTCTATGTCATTGCGAGGACCCCGATTTATCGGGGGACGAAGCAATCACAAGAATAACCACGAGATTGCTTCGCTTCGCTCGCAATGACAGAGGAGAAGTATAATCTGACGTGATAATGTCAAGATAAGAATCAGTTATTTTCATCGTCGGTTGTGACCGTATGGTCAGGTGTGTTTCAATCAGCTTAGTTTGCCAAAAAGAGAAAGCGAATATCTGCGCTCTATTTCCGCTACTCTGGCTACGTTTGCTACTTCCTCTTCTTCGAAGGGGGTGCTAAACCAGGCATCCAGGATCTCCCGGGCTACTACGGGGGAAGTAAGGCGTAGCCCCATGACCAAGATATTGGCATGGTTCCATTTCCGTGCTCCACTCGCCGTAGCCGCATCGGGGCAGAGCGCTGCTCTTACTCCAGGGATTTTATTTGCCGCCAGAGAGACCCCCGTCCCTGTCCAGCAAAAAAGTATCCCTTCATCGCTGTCTCCTGAAGCCACACTTCTGCCCACCTTCTCTGCTATCTCAGACCAAGGAGAAGGTTGATATAGCTTATAACTGAAGCCTTTGTCCTCCAGGTATTGAGTTACTGCATCAACCAAAGAAGTATGCTCGTCGGTCCCAATGGCAATACCCTCCACACCTCTTTCCACTCTTTCTACGATGGCCTTCGTTTCCGAGATATTTTTAAATACCCTGGGGTCATTTATAATTCTTCCCAAGATATTAACCGGGCTGGCAGCCCGAATTTCATTCCCCTGGCTTAGAGGAGTCTGCCCGAAGAAGATGCAAATGGAGTTTCCTTCTGGCCAATAGGCTAAGTCCCCAAAATTTACCACCTCGCGAGCATTCTCCTCCCCCATTTTGACCGGAACCTGGAAATATATTTCCTCCCCCCAAGCATGCGCCACCCCTTCGAGAGGAAGAGCATCCCAAATCATGACCGCACTCTTGGTGGAGTTAAGCCAGGCAAAAGCCCTGGCTTTCCCTGACGTAATCTTGATTTTCATCATGACCGCTTGCAATACCCGTAAGCAAAGGATTTTTCAGCTTTTGGGTCTATCAACCCAATATGCCTCTCACAATAACATCCACCGCCTCTTCCTCATTCAGTCCTCTGGCCATCAAGGTCTGCATCTGCTTCTTGTCTATGCTGCCGATAGCAGCCTCATGTGTAACCTTGGCCTGCTTATCCTTCACATATACCACCGGTATTGCTCTGGCTATCACCCCTTCTCCATTTACAATCTCTATACAGTCAACATGCCCTCTGGCGAAGGGGGCATTGCCGTAAGTTTCGCCCATAACCACTGCTTTGGCATTGTCTTTTAGCACTAAACGGCTTTTGGCCAATCCCCTGGCTTCCCTGCCATTGAGATAAATCTTCTCTGCTATCTTTATGTCATCCTCTTTCTTGCCAAAGACCTTGACTATAAGCTCATTTATGCTTTTCTCTTCACCAAATACCTCAAAATCGTAATCCAACAGGCCAACACATCCCTCAATCAGAGTAAGGGTGCTACTATAGATACTCTTTTTGCCCACCCAGATTTTTGCCTTCGGGAGCACCCTCACCCCACCAAATTCACCGTGATAATGGGTTTCCTGGTAATTGAACTCGGCATTATCACCAACCTTTATTTCTGCGTCCATCTTATGGGTCACCTTTACAGCATTAGGGAAGATACAATGGGCAATTACGCTTACCCGGCTATTTGATTGCACATCTACCCTAAGTACAATCTCTTGCAGCCCTTCTTTGGGCAAAACACCAAAGCAAAGGTGAACTGGATACGCAATTTTCCTGCCTTCCTCTACAGAAAGCTCAGCCATAATCCCGTTTTCTTTTTGTTCCGCTCTTAACTTTATTCCCTGGACTTCGTTTGCCTTTAGCACCCGGTTTTCATGGACTATGAGGCTGGCTATGGCCTTGTTTTTCAGGTTGGCTTGCTCCCCACCGGCTTTATCGTAAGCCTCTAATATCTCTTCGTATTCTCTGACCACAACCATTGTTTGAACTCATTCAGAGGGTATATTGATATGGTCACATGTCTGGCAATTGCTCTTAAACCACCGGCACATTTCCTGCGGCAGTCCAGCGTTGATTATCTTCCCGGCACATATTATGGATACCTTCTTAGCCACCCTTACCGCTTCCTCTCCATGGGTAATCAAAAGCACTGCCGAACCATGTTTACTCATTTCGACTATGCCGTTCATAATATGAGGCAAGGAGACGACATCTATCCCGGAGTCAGGCTCGTCTAAAATAGCCAATTTCGGCTTCATAGCCAAAACAGAGGCAAGCTCCACCCTTTTCCTCTCCCCTCCGCTTAAGGTTACATCGACCGCTCGATCTAGATATTCCGCAGGAGGGAGGCCCACCATCCACAGATAATTTTCGACCTCACGTGACTCTAAATTCCGGCTCAGCTTTATATAGTCTCTTATGCTAAGCCCTTCAAACCTTGCCGGTTCCTGCCAAGCCAGGGTTATCCCCTTTCTTGCCCTCTCCGAAATCGTGCACCGGGTGATGTCCTGACCTTCAAATATTATGCTCCCCTCGAAAGGATAACTTATCCCCATTATGATATTAGCCAGGGTTGTCTTTCCGGTCCCATTTGCTCCCAATAAGCCATGTATCTCCCCCTTCCTCACCTCCAGACTTAAATCATCGATTACAGGCTTACCATTCAACGTTAGTTTAAGACCTCTTACTTCTAACATTCGTTCCGTCTCCTTCACGGTCCAAGACAGTCAATTCTTAGGTATTTTGAAAAGCCTTCATGATTGGGTTAGAGTCCCTTCTAGTCTCAATCACGAGCGAGGGCGCTATCCTTGGCAGGTATTACAACTGGTAGCAGAGCATGTGCTGCAAGGTGAACCGCCACCAATTGGTGTGGATACGCCCTCAGCGCTTTTAGAAAAGGAGGCGAAAGAGGAGAGCATTCGCTCAGCGCTGTTATGACAACGGGGACAAAAAGCGGCTTCCTTTGACTCGCTCAAAGGACGAAGTAGTTCAAACCTTAAATTGCAATTAGGGCAACAATACTCATAAAGAGGCATTTCTCCCCCCTGGGTCCTCTCTAGAAGATTCTAAGCATATTTTGGAACAGAGAGACAACATAGTCAAAATTTTGCCCCTCGACTATCCTTTTAGACAGCGATTACTTCCTTGACCCCAGGCACTTCCTTCTTGAGGGCACGCTCAATCCCCTGCCTCAAGGTCATAGTCGCCATGGGGCAGCCGCCACAAGCACCGGTGAGCCTCAGCATGACTACACCTTCCCTTACATCTATCAACTCAACATCCCCTCCATCAGCCTGTAAAGCGGGTCTTACTTGGGCAAGCGCTGCTTCTACCTTTTCTCGCATAATTCGCCTCCTCTTAAGCCTTTTATCTTGTTACCCTCCACGAAGTCCCCGACTTAACCTCCGAATTTCCTCCCCGTGGGAATCGCGGATGATCACCTCCAGGGGCATCCTACCCGGTAACGAATGAGTAGCACAGCCAAAGCAGGGGTCATAAGCCCTGAACGCCATCTCGATCTTATTGAGCAGCCCTTCGCTGATCTTCTTCCCACCCTTGATCAAGCCCTGGGCTGCCTTCTTAATAGACATCGAGATGGCAGCATTGTTATTGGTGGTACCGACGATAAGATTGACCTTTTGCACTATACCATGTTCATCAGTGATGTAGTGATGAGTCAGGGTGCCGCGGGGTGCCTCTACTATGCCCACTCCTTCGTCCGGGGTGGCGGTGGGAATGGTGCGATAGTTAGGACCAGTGATCTCCCGGTCAAGGCTCAACTCCATAAGGCGCTCTGCAGCATACAGAAGTTCGATAACACGAGCCCAATGCGTAGCCAGAGTAGCATGCACTGGCTTGCCGCCGAGGGTGGAGTACATACGCTCGTATTCTGCCTGAGCCAAGGGGGTAGCCATGCCATCGGCAGCATTGAGTCGGGATAAAGGTGTTGCCCGATACACACCGCTTTGAGGCCCGTCAGTAAAACCTTTCCAGCCGACTTTCTTCAGATAGGGGAACTTGAGGTAGCTCCAGGGTTCCACATGTTCGGCAACATGCTCCAGGTATTCTTTGGGAGCATATTTGGCAAACTCCTTGCCCCCAGGATCGACCACACGCACTTTGCCGTCGTAAAAGTTGACCTTGTTATTCTCATCCACCAGACCCATGTAATAGGTACGATGGAGGTAGCTATCATTCAGGATGAGGTCTACATAACCCTTATTAGCCAGAACTACACCGTCTAGTACCTTGATGGTGAGCTTAGCAAACTCCAGTAGTGATCTAGCCATTTCCTCGATGTGCTGCCTCTGCTCTTCGGTAAGCCCGTGGCTCATCCCACCTGGTAGAGCACCACAGGGATGAATCTTCCTCCCCCCTACTATCTCGACGATCTCATGACCCATCTCCCTGGTCTTGATGACCTCTTTGCCTACCTCAGGTACTTTAGCAATGACTCCCAGAACATTGCGCACCGCCGGGTCAGCTTCAGGACCCATGACAAAATCAGGCCCACCCAGAACGTAGAAATGGGTGGTATGGTCAAATACATAGAAAGCACTATACAAAAGCTCGCGCAGCTTCTTAGCCGTTGGTGGTGGGTCAACATGGAAAACATCGTCCACGGCTTTCACCGACGCCATATGGTGGGCTTCAGGACACACGCCGCAAATGCGCTCCGTAATCTGGGGCATATCTTCAACAAGCCGCCCTTCACAGAATTTTTCAAAGCCTCTCAGCTCAGGGATCTGAAGGTAGGCATTAGCTACTTCACCAGCATCGTCGAGGAAGATCTCGATTTTGCCATGACCTTCGAGTCGAGTAATAGGGTCAATGCTTATTCTCTTCATTGGATCCTTGCCCTCCTTAGTAGCGACTCAGCCAGACTATAGCGATAGAAGGTTCCTACCGGGTCGCGGATCGACTGGATAATCTTGTTGATCTCCTCAGGGTCATTGGAATCGATTATGGAGGCTACCGCGCTCAAGAATTTAGCCCCTTGGTCAATGACACCTTCCATAGGACCATAGCAGCCAGTGCAAGGCATATTGGCCTTGGGGCATAGGGCACCACAGCCCTCCCGAGTGGCCACACCAGCACAGAGAAGCCCCTGCTCCAGCAGGCATTTCTCAGAGTCAGGCATAATTTCATAAGGGCGGTAAAACGCCTTCACCTTTTTCTCCTCCTTGACTCGGGGGCATTCCTCACACAGTGCTCGAGTGCCAGCGCCCACTACACTTCCCAACGGTGGCAGCTTTCCTTGGATGATGGCTTCCAACACCGCCCAGGTCTGTTTTCCTACCGGGGGACAGCCAGGCATAAAATAGTCTACCTCCACTGTCTGACCAAGGGTTTTCACCGTATCGTAGAACTCGGGTAAGGTCAGTTCTCCCTCCGGCACCTGATAGCTGGTCTGGGGAAATGTGTGGTTGGAGTTGTCTGTTGAGGGCGTCTCTATGTACACTCGATTAAATATACCCTCACGATTGGTCAGGTTGGCCAGAGCGGGAATGCAGCCTTCGTAGGCGCAGGAGCCATAGGCCACCATTACTTTCGATTTGGCTCGCAGCAGCTTGGCAATGTGCTCGTTCTCTGAGCTTCGAATGGCGCCATTGAAGAGGCAGACATCTATGCTCTTATCAGCCATCA
>Ga0315314_1001726_pt1 | contig 18987 bp, 17 predicted proteins | sample TDP9_MG_FD_203631 | JGI IMG/M metagenome (GOLD analysis project Ga0315314, IMG submission 203631) | Freshwater sediment microbial communities from Lake Towuti, South Sulawesi, Indonesia - TDP9 | ecosystem: Environmental > Aquatic > Freshwater > Lake > Sediment | place: Indonesia: South Sulawesi...
AAGCGAATATGAGAGATGGCATCGAATGGCTCAGGATGAAGGCATCAAGTTTATCAAATACGCCCTTGAAAAGCCCCCAGAAGTGGTTGCCGAACGCGACGGAAAAGTGACTCTTGATGTCTACCATGCTCTTCTCGGTGAGCAAGTCCGGATTGAAAGCGACCTTGTTGTACTGTCAACCCCTCTCGTCCAGCGTGAAGATGCGAGAGAGCTATCGCAGGTGCTCAAGGTGCCGTTGGGTCCAGATGGCTTCTTCTTCGAGGCTCACGTGAAGTTGAGGCCGATCGATTTCGCAACTGATGGAATCTATGTCTGCGGCTCAGCCCACAGCCCCAAAAACAGTGCCGAAAGTGTGTCTCAGGCTCTAGGGGCCGCTTCTAGAGCTGCTATTCCCATGGCTGTGGGGCGCCTACGAACCGAGGCCATAACGGCCGAGGTGGACGGGAGTCTGTGCAGCGGCTGCGGAACCTGTGTGAAAATCTGTCCATATAGCGCCATAGAGAAAGACGAGAAAGGCGTTGCCAAGGTGACAGCGGTCGTGTGCAAAGGATGTGGCACTTGCGGGGCCAGTTGTCCGGAAAAGGCAATCACTATGCGGCATTTCACGGACGAGCAGGTTATGGCCCAAGCGCTTGCTGCATTCGGGAGGGCGGCTGCATGACCTTCGAGCCAAGGATCGTTGGGTTTCTCTGCAACTGGTGCTCCTATGCCGGCGCCGATCTAGCCGGAGTAAGTAGGATTGGCTACCCCACAAGCATACGGATAATACGGTTGATGTGCAGCGGCAGAGTTGACCCAGTCATCATTTTGGAGATACTGGCTAATGGTGCAGACGGCGTCATGGTTATGGGCTGCCATCTAGGCGACTGCCACTACATTGAGGGGAATCTCCAGACTGAGCGAAAGATCAAGATGCTGAAGAAGCTGATCGCGGAGACTGGCCTGGAACCAGAACGCCTACGCCTTGAGTGGGTCTCCGCCTCAGAAGGCGGTCGGTTCGCTGACCTAGTCAGAGAGTTCACGGACGAGATCAAGACCCTTGGACCTTCGCCCCTATCTGGGGAAAAGTCTGACTCAGTCTTACTTGAGAACATGCTGGCTGCCAAGTCGGCGGCGGAAGACTTCAGACTTCGAGTTCTGGTGGGAAGAGAGAAAGAATTGGTCGAGGAGGGAAACGTGTATGGCGAGAAGACGCTGCAGGAGGAGTTCGACAAAACGATGGACGGAGCCATGCAAGCCGAGTACACGCGTAATAAAATCTATCTTATGGTTAAGAGAGAACCCCAGTCGGTCAAAGAACTGGCTAAGCGTTTGGATCTAGATCCCCAGAACGTGTTACGGCATGTCGTAGTTTTGAGGCGAAGGGGCATGGTAGCCGTGGACCGGGTTGAAAAGACCACCCCGATATACTCTGCATTGGAGATGGGAAAGTGAAAGAAAAAATTGGCGCCGTCTTAGTCGTAGGGGGAGGAATCGCGGGAATACAGGCATCTCTCGACTTAGCAGACTCCGACTTTAAGGTCTACTTGCTCGATGAGTCGCCCAGCATAGGCGGCGTCATGGCCCAACTGGACAAGACCTTCCCGACCAATGACTGCGCTATGTGTATCTTGGCGCCAAAATTGGTCGGAGCAGGTAGACATCCGAACATCCATCTCGTCACCAACGTTGAGATAAAGAAGGTTGATGGTGAAGCTGGCAATTTTGAGGTTACCGTCACGAGGAGAGCTCGATACGTGAATGGCGAGAAGTGCACTGGCTGCGGCGTCTGCGCTCAGAAATGCCCGGTTGAAGCCATCGACGAGTTCAATCAAGGCTTGAGTGAAAGAAGCAGCATCTTTGTAAAATATCCTCAGGCAGTGCCGCTGACTTACATGATAGACCGAGATAGATGCATTGGATGCGGTACATGCCAAGAGGTCTGCAAAGCGGGTGCAGTCATGTATGATGACAAAGAGGACGAAGCCCATCTACGTATCGGTTCAATCATATTGGCGCCAGGCTTTGAAGAGTTTGATCCAAGTCTGAAGAGTGAATATGGCTACGGTCGATACCCGAATGTAGTATCCAGCATCGAGTTTGAACGCATTCTAAGCGCTTCAGGCCCGTACGGTGGGATTGTTCTTCGCCCATCTGACGGCGAGGTTCCACGAAAGATAGCATTCATCCAATGTGTTGGCTCACGTGACGCCCAGATTGGAAACAATTACTGCTCCTCAGCCTGCTGCATGTATGGCATAAAAGAAGCTGTTATTGCCAAAGAGCACAGCCCCGGTGTTGATTGCACTATTTTCTTCATGGATATGCGCGCCTACGGGAAGGAGTTTGATGTCTACTATAGTCGAGCTGAGGAAGAATATGGAGTGAAGTTTGTTCGATCAAGAGTTTCTCGGGTGGAGGAGATTCCGGTCTCAAAGAACCTTATAGTGAGACACGCGGCAGACGAGGAACCGAGGGACGAGGAATTCAACCTTGTTGTTTTATCAGTGGGGATGAAGCCGCCCAAACGCGTCAAGGAACTGGCTGCAAATCTTGGCATCAAACTGAATGGGTACGATTTCTGCTCTACGAGTACCTTCTCGCCGCTCGAAACCTCCAGACCGGGAATCTTCGTCTGTGGCGCCTTCGCCGCTCCCAAAGACATCCCCGAAAGCGTAGCACAGGCAAGCGGAGCCGCAGCAAAGGCTGCAAGCGTCGTAGCCTCTGAAAGAGGAAAACTTACAGCAGTGAAGGAGTACCCTCCGGAGACCGACGTGTCACCCGAGGATTCTCGCATCGGTGTTTTTGTCTGCCACTGCGGCATCAACATTGGCGGGATCGTTAACGTGCCTGAAGTGGTAGAGTATATGAAGACCCTGCCAAATGTAGTCCACGCGGAGCACAATCTTTACACGTGTTCACAGGACACGCAGAAGAGGATACGCGAGAAGATTAAGGAGCTGAACCTCAATCGTGTTGTCGTTGCTTCATGCACGCCCCGGACACATGAGCCACTCTTCCGAGAAACCGTTCGCGAAGCTGGGCTGAACATCTACCTTTTCGAGATGGCAAACATCCGAGACCAGTGCTCGTGGGTCCACATGCACGAACGTGAGGAAGCAACTGAAAAGGCAAAAGACTTGGTGAGGTCGGTTGTAGCGAAAGCCCGTATGTTAAGACCGCTGGCCAAGCCACTAATCAATGTTACCCCTTCAGGGCTCGTCATCGGCGGCGGCTTGTCGGGGATGACCGCTGCTTTGGAGATGGCAAAGCAAGGTTTCGATGTACACCTCGTTGAAAAAGAGAAAGAGCTAGGTGGACACCTGCGCACGATCTACTACTTGCTTGGGTCCGAAAACCCTCAAGACAAGCTAGGATCAATCGTGAAAGAAGTCATGGAGAACGAGAGAATTCATGTTTACTTAGGCGCCGAAGTCGTCGATGTGAAGGGCTATGTTGGAAACTTTAAGACATTATTGAACCATAATGGCGAGAACAGGGAGATCGATCATGGCGTTGTAATCGTGGCCACTGGCGCCATGGAGTATAAACCAACCGAGTACCTGTATGGCGTAGATGAGAGAGTGATCACTCAGCATGAGTTGGAGGAGCAACTGGCCAACGGCAAGTTCTCAGCAAAAACGGTCGCTATGATCCAATGCGTGGGCTCAAGAAACGAGGAGCGTTCCAACTGTTCCCGAATATGCTGCGCCCAAGCCGTCAAGAATGCACTGAAAATAAAGGAGCTTAGCCCCGAAACAGAAGTCTACGTTCTATACAAGGACATCCGAACCTACGGGTTCAAAGAGGACTACTACCGTCTGGCTGCGTCTAACGGGGTCTTGTTCATACGCTTCGACGATGAGAAAGAGCCGAAGGTGGCCAAAGAAAAAGGGAAACTCCACATCTTAGCTTGGGAGCCCGTTGTGAAAATGTGGATTCCCATCGAGCCAGATCTCTTAGTTCTGAGCACAGCGACTGTTCCGAACCCAGACAATGAACGCATGGCAAAAATGTTGAAGGTTCCTCTCACGAAAGATGGCTTCTTCCTAGAGGCTCATATGAAGCTTCGTCCCGTCGACTTCGCCACTGAAGGCGTGTTCCTATGCGGGATGGCGCACTCGCCAAAATCCATCGAGGAAAGCATCTCACAGGCCTGTGCTGCTGCGGCGCGGGCCGCCACCATACTTTCCAAGAAGGCGCTGGAGGTCGAGGGAGCCATAGCACATGTGGATGAGGACCTTTGTAGTGGGTGCCGAATCTGTGAATCTGTTTGCGAGTACAGCGCTATCGAAATGAGGGAGAAAGAGGGAAAGTCGAGGGCGCACGTTCTCGAAGCCCTCTGTAAGGGTTGCGGTGTCTGCGGCTCCTCCTGTCCCACAGGATCAGTATCAATGCTTCACTTCACAGACGATCAGATTCTTGCCCAAATCGAGGCAGCGCTGCTGGAGGAGGCGAAATATGACTGAATTCAAACCGAAAATCATGGGTTTCCTCTGCAATTGGTGTTCTTACGCAGGCGCAGACCTAGCCGGGGTCAGCCGAATCCAGTACCCTCCGACCATTCGAATCGTGAGGGTGATGTGCTCAGGAAGAGTCGATCCAATCTTCATTCTGGAAGCTTTCAGAAGCGGAGCAGACGGCGTTCTCGTTGCAGGATGCCATCCAGGCGACTGCCATTACCTTGCTGGAAATTACAAGGCACAGCGAAGAGTGATCATGATGAAGAGGCTTCTGGAACAGTTCGGCATCGAACCTGAGCGGCTCAGACTGGACTGGGTCTCTGCATCTGAAGGAGATCGATTCGCAAAAGTTGTAAAGGATATGACCGAAGATATAAGGAAGCTCGGTCCGAGTCCACTGAAAGCCGGAGGGTGAAACCCATGTCGGAAAGGAATGAAAGGCAAGAAGAGAAGGCGGATCAAGGAACCGTGGTCGAAATCGCCGAAGTAGACCCCAAGTTCAAGCATGAAATAGGCAAGATTCCCGGTGCCGAAAAGATCATGCTGTGTTTCCAGTGCGGCACATGCACCGCCGACTGCCCAGTCGCCCGGTTTAGCGACACGTACAGACCCAGGAAGGTACTGCGAATGACCCAGCTCGGACTGAAATCGAAGGTTCTATCCAGTGATGTTATTTGGCTCTGCGCGGCTTGCTTCGCTTGCGTCGACCATTGCCCACAGAATGTAGATATTGCCAGCGTTCTTAGGGCACTTCGAAACCTGGCTGTGGAAGGCGGGTTTCTGCCTGCAGTCTACAAGGAGCTTGCCTCCAATATCCTGCAGACTGGATTGGCGTACAAAATTCCGGATCTACGGCTGAAGAGGAGAGGGGATACCGGGCTCCCTCATCTGCCCAAAGCAGATTTAGAAAGCGTGAATAAGTTGGCCGACGCCACTGGCTTTCTCAAAGTGACAGGGAAGGTGAGGACCTGAAATGGCAAGGCTGAAGTATCTAATATTCCTGGGCTGCGCAATTCCATATAGAGTCTCTGCCTACGAAATCTCCGCCAGAAAAGTCTCAGAAAAGCTCGGGATCGAGCTCCAAGAGATGCCAGAGTACAACTGCTGCGGCCTGCCAATCGACCCGATAAATCACGACTTCATGCTTACTTTGGCAGCCCGAAACCTATGTGTGGCCGAGCGGCAGGGCCTTAACATCATGACTCTGTGCCCAGGATGCGCTGGAACCCTCCGAAAAGTCAACAAAATGCTGAAGGAAGAAAGAAATCTGAGAAAACTGGTCAATGGTCACTTGAGAGCGATCGGGCTGGAGTTCAAGGGCACTGTAGAGGTTAGGCACCTCGTCCAGGTGCTGGCAGAAGAAGTAGGCTTCGAAAGAATCAAAGAGTCCATTCAGAAACCACTCGACTCACTGAGGGTTGCAGAACATAATGGATGCCATGTTCTTCGTCCCGCAAAATACATCGGCTTCGACGACCCTGAAAACCCGATTGTGCTTAAGAAGCTCATTGAAGTCACAGGCGCCGAATGCCTAGACTATATGGATGAGACCGAGTGCTGCGGCGCCCCCATAATCGGAGTGAACGAGTCAATTCCCCTTCAATTGGCGAAGGACAAACTCCGTCATATCAAGGAAGTAGGGGCGCAGGCAATGGTTACCGTCTGTCCATTCTGCCACATGATGTTCGACACCAATCAGCCCCGGATTGAGCGGATGTTCAACGAAAGCTTTGGGCTACCCGTGCTTCACTATCCGCAATTGCTGGGTCTGGCAATGGGCTTCACGCCAGAGGAACTCGCATTGAAGGAACTCCGAGTAGACGCTTCCAAACTCATAAGCGCGCTATGACCATATAAGTGGTGATCATGTGGAAAAGTTGAAATTCGCCTTCTACTGGGCTGCCAGCTGCGGCGGCTGTGAGATCGCGGTCCTAGACGTAAACGAGAAAATCCTCGACGTCGTAGCCATCGCTGACATCGTTTTCTGGCCTGTAGCCATGGATATCAAGTATAAAGATGTCGAGGCTATGCCAGACAAAAGCATAGATGTCTGTTTCTTCAACGGTTCGATTCGAACCGAAGAGCAGGAACACATGGCTAAGTTGCTGAGAGGGAAGTCTAAGGTGTTGGTAGCTTTCGGCTCCTGCGCCCACCTAGGTGGCATTCCCGGACTCGCGAATATTGCGGACTCAAAAGAGATCTTCGAAAGGGCATACCTAAAAAGCCCTTCTACATGGAACCCTGACGCGGTCACACCCCGAACCTCTGTCCAAGTCAAAGAAGGAATACTGACATTGCCAGAGTTCTACGACACCGTGAGGACATTGCGCCAGACCGTGGATGTAGACTACTACCTACCCGGCTGTCCTCCGCCGGCCAAGCAAGTGGCTAAGGCGGTGGAAGCCATCGCCAAAGGTGAGTTGCCGCCTCGAGGTTCGGTTCTTGCGCCAGAGAAATCTGTATGCGACGAATGTCCGAGAAAAAAGGAGCAGAAAAGGATTTCTGCGATATACCGGGTGTATGAGATAACGCCCGAACCGGGGAAATGCCTCCTCGAGCAAGGAATTGTCTGTATGGGACCCGCGACCCGCGGAGGATGCGAGGCTCAATGCGTAACCGCAGCTATGCCGTGCACGGGTTGTGGAGGTCCATGCCCAAATGAGCTTGAGCAGGGAGCAGCGATGATCAGCGCCCTTTCTTCAATACTCGGCGTGAATGAGGAAAAGGAGAAAACGTACGATCCTGAGAAGATTATGGCACAGGTCAAGGATCCTCTGGGAACCTTCTACCGTTATTCGCTGCCAGCTTCGCTTCTGCGAAGGAGGATTATGAAGGAATGAGCGGACTGAAAACTATAACGATAGAGCCCATCACTAGGCTGGAGGGGCACGGAAAAATCTCCATCTTCCTAAACGAGGAAGGGAATGTGGAAAATGCTTACCTGCAGGTTCCTGAGCTTAGAGGATTCGAAAGGTTCTGCGAAGGAAGAAAGGCTGAGGATCTACCCCAGATAACGCCTAGAATCTGCGGCGTCTGCCCAGTTGCCCATCACTTTGCGTCCACAAAAGCCTTAGACGCTGCGTTCAATGTGGAGCCTCCGCCCGCCGCTAAGAAGCTTCGTGAGCTTATGTACAGCGGTTACTATGTCTATGATCACACTCTCCACTTTTACTTCCTCGGCGCTCCAGACTTTGTAGTAGGTCCCGACGCGCCTCCCGCTGAGAGGAATATCCTCGGCGTGATAAAAAAGGTAGGCCTAGATGTCGCAAAAGAAGTGATCAAGCATAGAGCGTATGGGCAGAAGATTACGGCCATGATTGGTGGGAAGGCAACCCATCCCGTGTGCGGACTGCCTGGAGGCGTCTCGAAGCCATTGACTGAGCAGGAGAGGCAGGAAATCGAGAGAATGGCAGAGTCTAGCGTTGAGTTTGCGAAGTTCACCCTCAAAGTCTTTGAGGATGTTGTGTTGAAGAACAAGAAGTATGTCGACTTAATCCTCAGTGATCCCTACACTCTGCCAACTTACTACATGGGCCTGGTTGACAGAAATAACAAGGTCAACTTCTACGACGGAAACGTACGGGTTGTCGACCCCGACGGCAGAGAGTTTATGAAGTTCGCCCCTTCCGACTACTTGAACGCTATCGAGGAACATGTGGAAGAGTGGACCTATGTCAAACTACCCTATCTCAAGAAGCTTGGGTGGAAGGGCCTGGTGAGCGGACCCACAAGTGGCATCTACCGAGTTGGGCCACTTGCCCGGCTGAACGCTTCAGAAGGCATGGCCACACCTCTTGCGCAAGAGCAATACGAACATATGTATCAGACTCTAGGCCGGAAACCAGTGCATTCGACCTTAGCTTTCCACTGGGCTAGGCTGGTAGAGTTGCTATATGCAGCTGAGAGGACTCTGGAGCTGAGCCGGGACGGGGAGACCATCAGCAGGGAGATTAGGAACAAGCCAGGCAATCCCGGAGAGGGTGTTGGAATAGTCGAAGCGCCAAGGGGAACATTGATCCACCATTACCAGCTTGATGAAGAAGGCATAGCCAAAAAGGTCAACCTGATAGTCGCTACAACAAACAATGCGCCAGCGATCTGTATGTCCATCAGAGACGCGGCTAAAGGACTTATCCGGGGCGGAACTGTCAGTGACGGCTTGTTGAACATGGTGGAAATGGCCTTCAGAGCTTACGATCCATGCTTTGCATGCGCCACGCACTTCGCCGTTGGCCAGATGCCTCTCGAAGTAGGAATCTATGACCAAGATAAGAAGCTACTGAGAACTCTGAAAAGGTGACTCGACACCGCCAATATCAAGCTTGGCTTCCCGTTGTAGGACACTTCAGCCGGCGTGGTTTCTGCTTGAGCATATCCAGATATTGTTCCTTGCCCATCTGATTGGCAATGCGGATCTCATTATCCGCAAAGCATTGTACCACGTGGAGCGGTTCGACACCGCACAGTTGTCCTTCGATATACCTATACGTCAGAGTCTTTCTTTCATGTTCATCATAGGCACACTTACAGAGAAGAAGATCAGGAAGATGGCATGCCCATAGGCCAGGGCAACCTGTCGATTCGACAAGTCTGCAAGTTCGATTCAGCTCCATAAGACAGGCCCCTTCAAACCCAAGATGTCTATGCAATAGGTGTTGGATAGGGAATATAAGCCTTATTCCCTTCGACTATCGCAGTGATTCCGATCTTGGCGGAGATTTCGACATCTCTGCCGCAAAAGAATAGACATGCAGGCTCAATCTCGTGCTATCGTTAATTCCCTTCTGGCAAGCCATACACAAGCTGGTCGTCGCGCTCGCCAACAATCAGCACCTTGCCAAATTGTCTCATTGCCATCAGGTGCCTAAGGAGTTTTGACTTGTCCATGCCCGTAGCACTCGACAACTCATCTATAGTCGATGGGCCTTGGTTTTCCATCTCTTGAAGTAAGAGATTTCTTTCTCTGACCCGCTCTTGCACCTCCTTTGTCTTTGCCGGGTCCACTTTGGGTTTTCTGGACAAGGCACCACTTCCTTCGAAAAACAACTGTACTCCAAAGCCGAATATAAAAGATTTTCGGACCGAAATGAATATCCAATCAAGCGACTCAAGATATGTATAGAATCGCTACTGGACGGCAAATGATCGGGAAGGGCAAGCCCTTGAAGAGAAGATTATCTGATGTTGGGTTCGGAGAGCTGGAGGGCAAGACGTTCGAACTGGTTCTAGTGGTCGAAATGCTGTGCGAAGTCTGCGAGGAACCTCTGAGGAAAAGAGAGAAGTCCCTCAGAAGAATCCAGACCCTGGGCAGAGAAGACTATCGGAACCTTCTGAACAGGGCGTCCGCACATGACCGCGCTGAAGTGGATGTTGAGGACGGGAAGATTTACCTCTTCGACCATGACTTTCCCGGAGACATCCACCCAGAGTGTATAGGAAGACTGTAGGCTCAGTCAGGCCTAGACGAGTTGATAGAGGTATTGCCTGTTCTTCTCGCCAGCTTCGCCTACTATACCATTTTTCCTTAGGGCTATCAGATGCTGTACTATTCTGCTTGGGCGGAGATTGATGAGTTGCGAAATCTCTTCCACTGTTAGCGGACCTCTCTCCTTTATGGCCCCAGTGATCATATGCCTCTCAATCTCTTCCTGCATTATCGAATCTACAGCCTGCTGATATCTCTTCTCGTCGATCTCCACTTTCGTCTGTGATCTTCCAGCAACCCATCTGAGCCTCTGAGACTTGAAAGCCTCTATCGCAGCATTAGTTTTTCTCACCAAACTTTCTCTTTCGCTCATCTCAATCACCTACGCAGAGCTTTGGGGAAGTCTGAAGGGACTGGGTCCCAGTTGCTTTATCTGCTGGGTCATTTCTCTGACTAGGGCAGCGAATTTGCCGCCTTCACTCGCCGAGACCCATTCTAACCTTACACGTTCGGGTTCCATTCCTATGCTATCGACAGCTTTTTTTATGTAACCAAACCTTTTCTCCATTATGAAGTTTCCCTTCTGGTAATGGCAGTCGCCTGGATGACAACCAGCGACCAAGACTCCGTCAGCCCCCATTCTTAGAGCTTCCAGCACAAAGGTTGGATCTATCCTCCCCGTGCACATCACTCGGATTACCCTGATGTTTGGTGGGTATTCGAAACGACTTGTTCCGGCCAAGTCTGCGCCTGCGTAAGAGCACCAGTTGCAGCAGAACGCCACAATCAAGGGTTCAAATCCTTCTTCAGCCTTTTCTCCTCTTTCAGTCTTTTCTCCCATCAAAACCACGCCTCCTTTAGCCTGCAGGTGCCAAAAGCGCCTTCACTTGTTCAAGAATCTGGTGGTCTCCGAAGTGGCGCATGGATATCGCTCGTCTTGGGCATTCCGCGGCGCATGAGCCGCATCCTCTGCACAGTATCTCTCTGATCTTTGACTTCCCGACTTCAACCTTTGGCGCCCCATATGGGCATAGTTCTTCGCATAGTCCGCATCCAATGCACAGATCTTCGTCCACGAGAGCTGTTATGGCATCTGTTCTAACTTTTTTGTTGCCCATGAGTATTGACGCTCTAGCCGCTGCGGCTTCACCAGAAATAATGCTTTCGGAGACGTCCTTGGGTCCTGACACTGTTCCGGCTATGAAGACCCCGTCGACATTCGTATCCACAGGCCTAAGCTTCAAATGCGCTTCCATCAAGAAGCCATCGGTTCCTATTGGAACCTTGAGCATTCTCGCAAGTAACACTTCGCCTCTGCGAGGTCTCAGGGGCGTTGAAAGCGCAACCCAATCAGTCTTGAAGTTAACCTCAAGCCCAGAAAGTGCGTCGTAGGCTGCAACATCAAGCTTGCCCTCCGGTGTCTGAGTTATCTCCGGCGGGATCTCCTCTATGTGTCTCACAAATCTCACTTCCAAGTCCCTTGCTCTCTTGTAGAAGTCTTCGTACTCCTTGTAGACCCTGAGATCCCCATAGAGAATCACAACATCAGTCTTAGGGGAATTCTCCTTTATGAGTATGGCATTCTTTATGGCGTTCATGCAGCATATCCTTGAGCAGTAGGGCCATCCTTCCTCTTTGCGCGCTTTGAGAATTTTCCTCAACAGTTCGGCTGTATCCGATCTCGGGAAGGCCTCAAGCGCTGAAGGCCTGATCTCACCTTTTCTAGCACCCACACATTGTATCATCACGATCCTTTCAGGCTTTCCCAGAGCATCTCTCCTTAGTATTCCGTCCAATTCTTCCTGTGTAACGACTTTGTCGAGGACTTTGTACTGGTATAATCCTTGTGGTGGCCGGTAGTTCAAGGCGCCACAAGCAACGATGATTGTGCCGACGTTTGCTTCCTTGTCACCGTTGGGGGTTGCTAGGATGACATTGAAGTTCCCAACATATCCCGAGGCTTCTTTCAGAGTTGTCGAGGTCATGAGCTCGATGTTCCCGTGAGATTTCACGGCCTTCACCAGTGGACCTACAACCTCCGAGGAACTGGCTAGCGTTGGATATAGCTTGTAAAGCCGACGGACGATACCGCCTGGCCCTTTCTCCCTCTCAATCAGACACACTTTGAAACCCTGATTTGCCATGGAAAGCGCCGCCGTCATCCCGGCGACGCCTGCTCCAATAACAAGCGAAGCATCTTTCACCTCGACTTCTGGTTCAGTCTGGGGTTCAAGCAAGGCTGCTTTGGCAACAGCCATCCTGACGAGGTCTTTAGCCTTCTCAGTTGCTTTCCCAGGTTCATGCATGTGAACCCACGAGCACTGGTCTCGGATGTTTGCCATCTCAAACAAGTAAGGGTTGAGCCCAGCCTCTTTCACCGTTTCTCTGAAAAGCTGTTCATGTGTCCGGGGCGTGCATGAAGCAACGACAACTCGGTTGAGGCTACACTCTGCTATTGCTTTCCTTATTGCGTCCAGTCCCGCCTCTGAACAGGTATACAGGCTATGTTCGGCGTAAGTGACACGCGGTAGTTTACTGGCGTATTCTGTTACTTCGGGAACATTGATGACGCCTCCTATGTTGACTCCGCAGTGACAGATGAAGACACCTATGCGTGGTTCTTCGATCATCTATGACGCCTCCCTAGCCACTAGAACCTCAGCTATCCTTCCTGCTGTACCGCTGCCCTGTGTTATGGAGTCTGGGACGTCGCCGGTCTTGGGGCCTAGACAGTAGCCGCAAGCGAAGATTCCAGGGACGTTTGTGTCAAGAGGCTTTCTCACGGAATCTGCTGATTTGAGGAAACCGTAATTGTCAAGTTCTATGCCTAGGATCTTGGCCAACTCTCCTACTCCTTTCCTAGGTATCAGAGCCGGGCATAACACAACTAAGTCGAAGGAATTGTGGTGAACAGTTCTGGTTGTTGGGTCTTCGAACCAGACCACAAGGTTGCTTGTGGATGGGTCTTCTGAGATTTCGCCAGGACTACTTCGCACAAATCTTATCCCAAACTCGGATTTCGCTCTGTTTACGAATTCTTGGAAACCCCTGCCGAAAGCCCGGAGGTCTATATAGAAGATTGCGACAACCGTGTTCGGCTCGTGTTCCTTTATTAGAACTGCATCCTTAACAGCATATTTGCAGCAGATGCTTGAGCAATAAGGGTGGTTGATCCATTCTCTTCTGTCACGTGAGCCTATGCATTGTATGAAGGCTATGTTTCTAGGGATTCTTCCGTCTGACGGTCTTATCAAGTGCCCGCCAGTTGGCCCTGACGCACATAGTATTCGTTCCAACTCCATCGCTGTTATGACATTCTTGAGGCGTCCATACCCATACTGTGGGATGACTGAAGGGTCGAACATGTCGAAACCCGTAGCAACAGTTATGGCTCCCACATCCAGTTCAACCTCTTCCGGCTGCTGTTCCCTGTCAACGGCGTCAGCAGGACACACTTTGTCACAAAGCCCGCACTCTATGCAGTTGTCTTTGTCTATGACCATCACCCTCGGGACTGCTTGCGGGAAAGGCATGTAGATCGCCTTTCTCATCCCCAGATTCTCATCGAATTCGTTAGGCGCCTCTGAGGGGCAGTTTTGGGCGCAGATTCCGCAGCCATTGCACTTTCTCTCGTCAACATACCTCGGTTTTCTGAGAACTTTGACCTTGAAGTTGCCAATGGAACCCTTTACCCCTTTCACCTCTGAATAGGTTAACAGCTGCACATTTCGATTGTGGGCACATTCTATCATTTTTGGCGCAAGTATGCAGATGGAGCAGTCCATTGTTGGGAAGGTCTTGTCGAGCTGCGCCATCCTTCCACCGATACTCGGGTCTTTCTCCACAAGGTGCACCTTGAAGCCTCTGTTCGCCAGGTCTAGAGACGCTTGTATGCCGGCAATTCCGCCGCCTATAACCATGACTGCTTTCCGCATCTCACTGTTCCTCCTGCATTTTGAGGACTCTTGCTATCGGAGTTCGGTGAGCTCTAATCTCCCAGTCCTCAAGCTCCATACCCATCGCCATTCTCAGCAGCTCTGCAAAGTGTAGCACGGGCAAGTCGTACTCCTCTTCCTTTAGCTGCATATGTCTCTTGATCTCCAACTGGCCCATATCCAGTTCAAGGTAACAGAATGGGCAGACAGTGACAATGCAATCAGGGGCAGCGGCTTTTATGGCATCTAGTTTCTGTTTAGCAACATACTGAGCGACTTCATCGTTTATGCCACGTAGAGGACCCCCGCAGCAAGATTCCTTCCTTTCATAGGCGACCGATTCGGCACCCGTTGCCTCCACAAGTTCGTCCAGAGCAGTGACGCCCATCCATTCGCCGAAATGTATTCGTTTAGGCCTAGTCAAGTGACAACCGGGCTGTATAGCGACTTGAAGCCCGTTGAACGGTCTTCTGATTGCGTTTTTCACTTTTTCCAAGCCTATGTCCTTGTGTAGGACATCGACAAAAGTTTTTACCTCCGTTTTTCCCTCAAATTCCAGGCCAACGTCAGCCAAGATTTCGTTTACCTGATCCCTGATTTCCTTGTCTTCCTTCAGTATCGTGTTTCCCATCAAGAGCGACTCGTAGCAATCATTGCAGAGGGTCATAATGTCCAGTCCCATCTGCTCGGCAACGCAAAGATTTCTAGCTGCCAAAGCAAGCCAACTCATATGATCCACGGACTGTATGCTGAACGGTGCGCAGCAGTTTGCGCCCTCCATTTCCACCAGGTCTATACCTAACTCCGGCGCAATCCTTCTTACGGAGCTTTCGTAATTTGGCTCCCTTGCCGGTATCAGACAACCCAAAAAGAAAGCATATTTCACCTTCTTCACGATCCTCGAGATGTTAACTTACTAAAGCATGTTTTCCTGAGGATTTTCTGGACATCCTTGACGTCGACCGCCGGTTCTTTGCCCAACCCGTATCTCTGCCTATTGATCAGAGCCATTCTGCTCGGAGTCACCACCCGTCCAGTATCAAACAGACTCTGAGTCTGCACAAGTGTTCCCCTCGGAATATTCCCTTCCCTGACCGCTAGGTTTCTGATCGCGAACATCGTTTCGCCGACATCTCCGCCCTGCGGGCACCTGTCAAGGCACGTAAAGCACGAGAGACAGTGCCACGGCAGTTGCCCAAGCAGAACGTCTGAGCGTGACCCAAGTATGATCATCTCCATCAGTTTTCTTGGATTGTGTTCCTCTACCACTCTGGCCACTGGGCAACTGCTTGTGCATCTCCCGCATTGTATGCATGTGAGAACGCCTCGGCCTCTGGGCGTGTTAGCAACTTCGTGCATGAAGTCAGAGCTCAGCGAACTCAAACCAGATTCACCCTTCCGCTAACGTTCCAACTGTCGTACCTTGCTAATAAGTTTTGGTTTCTCGGCGAATGTACAAATCGGAAATCGGGTGGAGAGTCTCTAACAGTGAAAGCCCACAAACATCATCCGTCTCCACAGACTATCGGTTGCCAGAAAGGTTGACGCCTCCACCAAACTAGAGAGACAGTGAAAGTAGCTCCGCTATATCCATGACTTGAATCTTTCCTTCAAGCCCCGTTGTTTTCACAGCGTCTTCCAGGGTCAGCAAGCAGAAAGGGCAAGCTGTCGCCAGGATCTCAGCCCCGCATTCAACTGCCTCTCTAACGCGGGTTTTGGCAAGGCGTTCTCCCGGAATGTCAATCCACATCCTTCCACCGCCACCCTCACAGCAAAGGCTTCGTTCCCTCGAACGATCGAATTCAAGCAGTTCAACACCCGGTAGACCCTCGATAGCTTTTCTTGGTTCTTCATAGATGCCGTTCTGCTTACCTAACAGGCATGGATCATGATACACGACTTTCTTGGCTAGCATGCTTGAGAATGTGAGTTTGCCATCATCAACCAGCCCAGCAAGCAATTGTGAGTGATGTTGGACCTCATAGGGAGCTTGCTTGTAGCGGTTCTTGAAGGCGTTGTAGGAATGTGGGCAGCTGGTAACAATCCTTTTCGCGTTGTATTTTTCAAAGATTTTCAGATTCTCGTCAACCAGCAAATCGAACAAGCCCTTTTCACCCATCCCATATACCTCGTTTCCGCAACAATTTTCCTCATCGCCCAGCGTTGCGAAGTCGACTCCAGCTTTTTCGAAACATTTTACAAGGTTTCTTGATACCTCTTGGACCCGCGGGTCGTAGGCTGGCGTGCAACCGACAAAGTATAGGAACTCGGCGCCTTGTGAGACGTGCTTTATGTTCAAGCCTTGAGCCCATTCGGACCGTCTGCCTCTTATTCTCCCCCACGGATTGCCATTCTTAAAAATGCTTTCCAGAGAGTCTCGGATCGTCGACGCAATCTGACCCTCTTCAACAGCGATACCACGAATGTCAGCCAAAAATTCGTACGGGTTCAGGTCCTTTGGGCAACGGATTCCGCAGGTTGAGCACATTGTGCAGCTCCACAGCTCATTTTGCGGACACGAGATCACCTTCCTCGTGACAGCAACTTCCCGCATGCACCTTCTGATGTTCAGGCTTGTTTTTCTTGAGACGGGACAACCACCTGTGCATATTCCGCACTGGATGCACTCAAGCAGCTTATGCTTCTGGACTAGCTCCTGAGCGTCCATTCCATGTCACATTCGCCTAAAATGGGAAAGTAGCGCTATTAAATTTTGCGGAGCCCAGAAGCACGGGCACTGGAAACTGCAAAATCTGAGTAATATTTTTAAGCATTTTCTTCGCTATGAATCAGAACAATCTAACATGCTGGGATCCTACAGTGGAGAAAAAGTCAGCGAGGATTGGCGTTTTTGTTTGCGAATGCGGCGGAAACATAGGTGACGTTGTGGATGTTAAGGGCGTTGTTGACGAGATCCGAAAGTGGAACGAAGTCCTTGTTGCCAAACAACACACTTATCTGTGCTCCAAACCCGCTCAGGAGATGATAGTTGAAGCCATAAAGAAGCAGAATCTAGACAGAGTCGTTGTTGCCAGTTGCACTCCGAGGATGCATCTTTCGACATTTCAGAGCGTTGTAGAACGAGCCGGCTTGAACCCATACATGCTCGAGTTCGTGAACGTTAGAGAGCAATGCTCCTGGGTTCACGGTCCTCACGCCTCAGCCGAAGCCACGAGGAAAGCTGCAAGCCTGATTGGGGGGGGCTACGAACGGAGCCTTGAGCTTGAGCCGTTGGAAACTGTAAGCGAAGAGTGTTCAAGGGAACTTCTTGTGGTAGGTGGGGGCATAGCTGGAATCACATCCGCTTTGGAACTGGGAAATCTCGGCTTTAGGGTCCATCTCGTGGAGAGGGGGCCAACCATCGGCGGTAACATGGCTAAGTTAACCAAGGTTTTCCCAACGCTTGATTGTGCCCAGTGTATACTTACCCCTAGGATGGCAGAGGTTGGTAGGAACCTAAACGTGGATTTGCTTACGTATTCCGAGGTCTATGAGGTTGGCGGGCGGCCTGGCAACTATGCTGTGAGAGTGTTCATGAAGCCGAGAGGCGTCGATGTTGAGACATGCAGAAGTTGCGGTGTATGCGCAAAAGTATGCCCAGTAACGGTGCCAGACAGTTTCAATGAAGGATTGTCGCGGAGGAAGGCTGCGTATATCGAGTTTCCCCAAGCTGTACCCTCAGCCTATGCTATAGATTTTGATGCCTGCACAAAGTGTGGAAAATGTGTCCAGCTCTGTCCCTCTAAAGCTATAAACTTAGAAGATAAAGGGAAAACTGTTGACTTAAACGTGGGCGCCATAGTTATGGCCACGGGATATGAGCTCTATGACGCGAATAATCTCAAGAGCTATGGGCATGGCATTTACTCTGACGTTATCAGTATGATGGATCTGGAGAGACTCACCTCAGCCGCCGGCCCAACCGGCGGACACGTCAAGAAGGCTGATGGCAGTATTGCCAAAAAAGTTGCGATAGTCCTCTGCGCCGGGTCAAGAGACAAGAACTTCATCCCCTACTGCAGCCGGATATGCTGTATGTACTCTCTAAAGCAAGCCTACGTACTCAAGAAAATGCTTGGCATAGACGTCTACATCTACTACACGGACATAAGGGCCACTGGCAAAGGGTACGAGGAACTCTACTGGCGAGATCAAGAGGCGGGCGTTGTCTTCCTCCGCGGAAAAGTAGCGGAAGTGTACAAGAACAAGAACGGGAAGCTCGTTGTTATGGCTGAGGACACGTTGACAGGCAACGTAGACGAAGAGGAATTCGACCTAGTTGCTTTAGCTACCCCTATGGTTCCAGCGATGGGCTTAAAGGACCTTGCAGGCAAGATGAAGCTTTCATTGGGTGAAGACGGTTTCATACAGGAGAAGCATCCAAAACTCGACCCCGTTGACTCGCTGATCACCGGAGTTTTTGCTTGCGGCTGCGCCTTGAGCCCAAAGGATGTGCGGGACTCAGTCTCCGACGGTTTGGCAGCAGCTGTCAAGTCCTCTCAATTCCTGAAGGAGAAATTCGTTACTACCAGTCCTGAAAAAGCCTTTGTAGTCGCAGAGCCATGCAATGCCTGCGGAATCTGCATTGAGGCATGTCCGTCAAACGCGATTGTTGTGCGAGACGGGAAGGCTGAGATCAACCCGTTCATGTGCACAGGTTGCGGGGCGTGTATTCCCTCCTGCCCGAGAGAGGCCATTGACTTCAAGAATTCGACGATGAAGCAGATAGTCGCCAACCTGAGGGGTGTGCTCAACGACAAGGCTTCTGAAGAAATCAGGATCATCGCTTTTGTTGACAAGAATGTTGGGTATACTGGCATGGACTTCCTCGGACTTGACCGTGTCAACTATCCGGAAAGCATACGAATCGTACCCATCCCCTCAACGGCAATCCTCGGACCAAAGCACTTCCTTTACGCCTTTGGTCTTGGAGCAGACGGTGTCCTTGTCATTGAAGGGCAGGAGGAGATTGACGAGAAGTTCACAAAGAAGCGAATGACCGATGTAGGACGTTTGCTAACAGAGTCTGGAATTGAAGGCATGCGAGTTCGCTACAGCTACGTGCCATTGCCAGTCTACAAGAAATCGGCTGAATTGTTCACTATTTTTACAGAAAGAATCAGAAAATTCGGCCCGGTGTCCGAGGAGAAACGCGTCGCCATTAGGCAGCGTATCTCGCTCTGAG
>Ga0315314_1001727_pt1 | contig 18969 bp, 20 predicted proteins | sample TDP9_MG_FD_203631 | JGI IMG/M metagenome (GOLD analysis project Ga0315314, IMG submission 203631) | Freshwater sediment microbial communities from Lake Towuti, South Sulawesi, Indonesia - TDP9 | ecosystem: Environmental > Aquatic > Freshwater > Lake > Sediment | place: Indonesia: South Sulawesi...
CGAAAGTTTGGCTTACAAAATGCTTCTCAATCCAACTAACATGCCCATAAGTTGGGGAGAAAAATGGATTAGTGGACTCGTGAAAGATTTTGACGTGGATGGAATCGTGTTGCTTTCAAGCAGGTCATGTAAAGCAACTTCGATAGGTAATTTAACAATCCAGAAGGTTTTGAGAGAGGAATATGGGATTCCAAGTGTCGTGTTAGAGGCTGATCACACAGATGACAGAGCCTACTCAGAAGTGGAAGTCAACGCAAAGCTTGACGCCTTCATGGAAATGTTGGGAGCAAAATAAAAGAGACCAATTTAGTGTGTAGTGTGGCTTTCCCCTAGTTTCGGTTCAGTTTGGTTACAGTCTCTTGAAGAAACTGGGAGAAGATTCCGCGGCTCGCCAAAGTCTTGCTACAAGGGCCACCATTCCGCCAATGATGAGTAATACGCCGGAGAGAGTGCGATACTTGAAGTCAAAAGAATGCAGAACAAGTATCCCCACGATGATGCCCATTATGCCGCCCGCGAGGGAGGCGCCCTTCCATATCATGATGCAACCAATAATGGCTAATATTGCAAGCAATGTTTCTGCTATCGGAAAAGAGCCTGGCCCTGGACCTCGGTTCTGAGCTAAATCGTAGATGGCCTGCAGCGGAACCATGAATTCAAGTAAACCTCCAATCAGCGTTAGCATCGATCCGATGGTCTCTAGTTCCTTTCCAATCAACTTTTTCACCGCTGAGGTTTTGTCACGTTGACAAGATAACTCTTTCGAAGCTACAAAGCAAGATAACAGCGTCATAGAGTCTTTCATTTGTGCATTTTTTCTAGGGTGTCATAAGGGCTATGAAAAGTTCTGCTGATCTGCCAGAGCTTTCGCAGCATATGCCAGGCATCTTCTCTACTTGAACCTTAGAAAAGTGTTTTTCAGCCAATTTTTTGATTAGTTCTGGCTTGAATCCAAGGTGTACGTCTCCCATCTCTTCCCTAAACTCTTTGAAAGAGTGCTTACATAGGTCTACGATCACCGCTTTTCCATGAACGTCCACTGCTTCCTTCACGCTTTGAAACACTTTTTCTATGTCCAGGCAATGATGCAATGTTAATGTTGAGAATATGGCGTCAAATTTCTCTGGAACCTTCAGGTATCTTCTTGCGTGTTCTAGGCTTCCGGGAATGTTTTCGGCTACTCCCAGAAAAAGGGTAATTTGTGAAGTTTTTCTAGCCAACACTCTTAGCATGGCGGGTGTAATGTCCATGGCATAGAAGGACGCTTTTGGTAGGTGCTGACGCAATTTTTTGACAACAGCCATTGTGAAGAAGCCTGAGCCTGAGCCTACATCCAGAACTTTGGCTTTTTCCCTCAGCTTTGGCGGCGAAAGCAGGCAGCGGACGATGGACTCAACGATGCATTCTGCTCCTTCCTCGCCGAAGTAGCTTAACACAATTTTGTCTCTTTTCTCTGCTTCCCTTTCGGTGAAATGTTTAACCTCTTCGATAAGCCTTTCAACGTTTGGAATCCCGAGCTCCTCCATTAGTTTTTGAAGTTCTATGCCCTTCAGATAATCTTCAAAGGTTGGCAACGCTCAGTAACCTCAGACTTCATGTTTACCTCAAACGGTTTTTCTTATAACGTTTTGTTCGCAAACATCTTATGCTTTGCATCATGAAAATAACGCCGTTATAGTTTATATAACATCGCACCATATTTTATTGTGGTTGTTAGGATTGAGATGTCAAGTATGCGGGAAAATCATCACCGGAAATCCTGTCACTAGAAAGACCTGTTGCGTGAACAAGCTCTACGTGTTTTGTTCTGAAGCTTGTATGCGAAGATGGACCCAGCTTTGGTTGAGACGACAGATGTAAGCCTGTCATGTCGCAAACTTTTGAGATTCATAATTTGTAAAAATAAATTTATAACAACGTTATATATTACAAAGCTGAAAGAGGGAAAACATGATCGCTCTTGGACCCTTCAACTCAGACGAATTTTATAGTAGGCAGAGGGTTCTCCTCGAGCTTGGGCAGCGAGGCCAAGAGAAGTTAGGATGTTCCAAAGTTGCTATAGTGGGGCTAGGCGGACTAGGTAGCGCCTCTGCCCTTTACCTAGCCCTCGCCGGTGTCGGTTACCTACGCCTCGTCGACCAAGACACCGTTGAGTTAAACAACTTGCACAGACAGATTTTATACGGCTTAGACAACCTGCGATATCCAAAAGTTGAAGCTGCTGCGCAGAGGATACAGAACATCAATCCAAGCGTGAAAGTGGAGTCGATTCCGGAAAACGTAAGGGAGGCCAACGTCGAAGAGATCGTTAAGGGCATGGACTGCGTTGTTGACGGCTTAGACAATATGGAGACACGATACCTCATAAATCGAGCCTGCACCAAACACAAAATTCCCTACGTTTTTGGAGCAGCCATAGGAATTGAGGGAAACCTCTCGGTTTTCGCTCCTCCTGAAACACCTTGCTTGGAATGTGTGCTGCCAGGCTTGGATGATAGTCAACTACCAACTTGCCAAACTCGAGGGGTGCTGGGCGCCACAACAGGCATCATTGGCACCATGCAAGCAATGGAAAGCGTGAAACTACTGGCGGGGATAGGGGAAACCCTTAAAGGAAAACTGATGGTTTGCGACTTCAGAGACATGTACTTCACCACCATCAACATTTTCAAGAGACCCAATTGTCCAGTATGCCAAGGCGAAGTCGCTAAGCCCATAGCAGAGAAAGAACGACTAGTGTGGTTATGTGGACGCAAAACAGCCAACATCAACCCGCCACAGCCCATATGCATGGACATCGAAGAGATTCATAACAGATTAAAACGCCACTTCAAGGTGCTCGTAAAATCTTCCATTGTCATCGTGTTTGAATATGATGGTGGCGTTGAAGTGAGCCTATTCAGGCCTGGCAGAATGCTCATAAAAAACATAGAAAATGAGGAAGCCGCGTTAAAAGTGTATAAAAGTATAATCAATAAACTCGGATTGAAAATCTCCATAGACTGATTCGCCGTGACCCTCAGCCTCCGGTAACGGCTGGAACGATTAGCACTTCGTCTCCGTCTTTTAGCAGAGTGTCTAGCTTGTCGAGGAAGCGAACATCTTTGCCGTTCAAGTAGATTTTGATCACTCTTTTCGGATTTCCCGTCTCATCAAAGACTTTTGTCTTGAAGTCATCTCCATGCTCCGCAGTCAGCCTATCGAGGGCTTCCCTCAAAGTCGATGCTTCTGTTTCAACTTCTTTTTTCCCAATGGCGGTTGCCAAAGTTGACAAAAGACGCAATTTGACTTTACCCATTTTCGCTCCTTCCCCTAGGTTAAGAATTTTTCAAGGGACTCCAAATTGGGTTCAATCCCAACCGGTTTGGGGACGCTGTTCAAAATGGTATCGGTTGCCTTAAGTCCGTTGCCCGTGACGTAGCAGACAACTTCTTCATCTGGTGAGACCTCCTCCGCTTCAACCAGTTTCTTCAGAACTGCTACGGTCACGCCACCAGCTGGCTCTGTAAATATCCCCTCGGTTTTTGCCAAAAGTTGAATGGCGTCAAGTATTTCAGCGTCTGTGGCCGATTCAGCTACGCCGCTAGATTCACGTATAGCTTTTAAAGCATAAACTCCATCGCCTGGGTCTCCTACGGCCAAGCTTTTTGCAATTGTATTTGGATGTTCAACCGGATCGACATCGAGGGTTTTGGCTTTAAAGGCGCTTACTATGGGTGAGCAACCTGATGGCTGGGCTCCCGTCACCTTTGTCTGTGCTTCCTCTATTAAGTTTAGCCGCTTCAGTTCTTTGAGGCCTCTCCAAATGGCGCAGAGCAGGGCTCCGCTGCCCACTGGTACTACCACGTGGTCTGGTGCTTTCCATCCGAGTTGTTCACACACCTCGAAGGCTAAGGTTTTTGAACCTTCGACGTAGTAGGGGCGGATGTTTATGTTGGCGAAGGCCCAGTCGTAGACCTCTGAAGCCTGAGCCGCGAGCCTGTTGGCGTCATCGTAGGTTCCCTTAACTGCTACTATTCTGGCTCCGTATGTTGACGCCTGAACAATTTTGTTAAGTTCAATGTCATATGGAACAAACACGTAGCATGGAAGTCCAGCCTTAGCCGCGTGGGCTGCTATGGCGGCAGCCAAGTTGCCTGTGGAGGCGCACCCCACGGCTTTGGCGCAAAATTCTTGGGCCTTGGACACCGCGACCGTGGCTGGTCTGTCCTTGAAGGAGTAGGTTGGATTGACGGTGTCATCCTTGACGTAGAGGGTTCTTAATCCAAGCGCCCTTGCCAACCCGTCGCATTTGTGCAAAATTGTGTAGCCAGCGCCTAGGTCCACTATTTTCTTTTTGTCACAGACTGGGAGAAGCTCGAAGTACCGCCAAACAGTTTTCGGTCTATCCTGAAACAATCTGTGGTCAAGTTCTATGGAGTCGTAGTCATATACCACATCAAGGGGTCCGAAGCAGTCTTCGCAGGCATAAATCTTAGTTGGAGGGTATTCTTTGCCACATTCTCTGCATTTAAGGGCTTTAACGTGTCTGAGCGTTGATGCCTCCTATAAGGGTGTTACGACTTAAAGGTTATTCAGTTATTAATATTTTGCTGACAAAATTATTCTGATTGGAATGAAACTGAGAAGAACACGCTTAATATTGCTTTACTCTGGAGCGCACCGTAATAGGTTTGCTTCACCTTTATAAGTAATAACACCGTTATACATATTGATAAAAATGAGGCCACCATGCGAACTTGTTGTGCGATCAGTACTGCCGGCGTTTCGATCCTTAGTCGCCAAAAGACTTATTGAAAAGTATCATTTTTCTCAGGTGGCTGCGGCTGAAAAGCTTGGAACAACCCAGGCAGCTATAAGTCATTATCTCTATTCAAAACGTGGGGATGAAAAGGTGAAACAGCTTGAAGCCTCGCCTTCGGTTCGAGTCATAGTAGATGAAATCGCTGAAGGCATCGCAACCGACAAGTTTTCTCCATTCCAAGCCATGTCACATTTTTGCAAGTTATGCAAGACCCTTAGAACTGGAGACCTAATATGTGACTGGCACAAGGATTTCATCACAGTTCCAGAAGAATGCGACATATGCCCCACCAAGATTAAGAGTTAGCCTAAACCAGCATCTTAGCAGACGCGCCCCTCTGTGACTTAACGGTTTATGATGTAAAGTAGTTTAATCCTAGCAAGCCATAAAAATGTGAGACTGGAAGGTAATGATTAAGGTGCAGTGTCAAAGGTGTCCAAGAATCCTAGAAGACATTTTCTGAAAGAAAAAGAGGCCAGGAAACTTTTCCTCGATTTTTCCCAAAGGCTTAAGGTAGACGCTCAAAGGCTGTTTGGGTCTAAGCCACGCGTTGAGGTGAATGAAACCGAGGTTGCTGAAATCTTCATCATCGACGGAAAACCCTTGTTGGCAAGATCTGATAAAGCACTTTTTCCCACCTTAGCCTTTGACGATGTTTTCCCTTTTCTCCCCAGAATAGTGGTGGACATGGGTGCTGTCCCCTATGTTTGCGATGGAGCTGACGTGATGGCTCCCGGCGTTGTTAGCATTGAAGGGGATTTCAAAGAGAATGATTTTCTTCTCGTTGTGGATGAGCGCTACGGTAAACCGTTGATGATAGGTGTTGCTCTCTTCAACTCGCAAGCCATGAAGAATTTGAAACAGGGAAAAATCGTGAAGAATGTCCACCATGTAGGAGACAAGATTTGGAAGGCGCTAAGAGAAATTTGATGTATACAACGTCAAACTGCCTAACTAAGGTAATCAACTTTTCCCAGTCAGCTTATAACTAAATATTTCATTTCCAACCCACAAAACAGTCTGCTCCATAAAAATATTATAAAAGTTTGCCACATAACTTCAAATGTCATCAAAAATTTCCTCGAAAAACGCAAACATTTAAAGTCAGACGCCTCCTAACTAAACAGTTAAGAAAGTAGGCGATGGGTGTCAAGCTTAGGGAGAGCATCGGAAAATGTCTGGAAAGGTTGAAAAAACCGAAAAGCCAGAAGTTGGGAAAGGTCTTCCAGCCGAGGTTTACTTGAAAGCCTTGTCACTACGCACTCTAGAGGACGTAAATGTTGTCAAACGCGAAGTAGAATCGGGAAACATCCTCATCCTAAGGGTAAGTTCCCTGGCAAAGAAAAGCGTTGAAGATGTCAAACAGGCGGTAAACGAGCTGTGCAAATTCACTGAATCAATTGGAGGAGACATCGCTAGGCTGGGAGAAGAACGCGTAGTTATCGTCCCTCGTTTCATCAAAATTTGGCGGGAAAAAACCGTTGCTCCTAAAGAAAAAGCGTCTACCGCAACTTGACGGTTTCTAGATTCTCCGGCACAACTGTTTCAACTCTATATTTTCTCTGGAAAATGTTGGATATGCTCATGCACTTCGCTTTTTCGCCATGAACAACAATTATCCTTTCGGGTTTCGGTTTTACCCGTCGGAGGTAATTAACTATCTGTCTCCTATCTGAATGTCCAGAAAAGCCGTCGATGGATTCAACCTGCAAGTTCACTTTCACCACCTCGATTTTTCCTTCGCTGTTTATCATAGGCGTCTCAGTTAAGCCCTTCTGGATTCTGCGTCCCATAGTTCCCTCAATTTGATAGCTGACGAAGATTATTGTGTTGCGTTTGTCATGTGCCAAACGCTTAAAGTAGTCGATTACGGGTCCACCCTCCAGCATGCCTGAAGTCGCTATAATGATGCTTTGCTCTCCCTCAACGATTTCTTCCCTTGCACTTGGATGTTCCACAATGGTGAAGTAGTCTGACTGGAAGGGGTTGATTCCCTCATGAAGAATGCTGTTTCGCACCTCCCTCGCCAAATATTCAGGATAAGCCGTGTGGATGGCTGTTGCCTCGGAAATCATGCCCTCGATAAAAACGGGCGCCTCCTTCAGCATCCCTCGCCTCATATACCCATCAATTATCAGCATGATTTCTTGAGCCCTCCCAACCGCTGGAACAGGAATCAAAACTTTGCCTCCCCGATCCAAGGTTTCGTTAATCACCGACGCCAGTCCTTCTTCAGCCTCTAATCTGGAAGGCATGAGGTCTCCTGGCGCCCCGTACGTGCTCTCCGTTATTATGGTCTCCACCCTTGGAAACATCGAGACGGCGGGCTCAAGAAGCATCGTCGGCGCGTATTTGTAGTCACTGGTGTAAACGACGTTATGCAAGCCCTCTCCAATGTGCAGATGAGTTAAAGACGAACCGAGAATGTGCCCGGAATTGTGTAAAGTTAAACGAATATCTGGCGCTATGTCGGTCACAGCCCCATACCGCAACGGAATAGTATGTAAAACGGTTTCCCGCACATCCTTCTGATCGTAAGGCGCCATTACTCCTTGTTTGCTCAGAACATCAAGGTAATCCAGTTGAAGCAGAGTCATGAGGTTTGAGGTTGGAGCCGAACAGTAAACAGGACCGTCGTACCCGTATTTATACAAAAAGGGAAGAAAGCCGCAGTGATCTAAGTGCGCGTGGCTTATGACAACGGCGTCTAACAAGTCCAAGTCAAACTGGGGGGCATCGAGTCTCGGGAAAGCTTCTAGGGGGTTTGTGGAACCCGGGTTAATACCGCAGTCCAGAAGCACACAGCTTTCTCTTGTTTGTACAAGTAGGGCAGACCTTCCCACTTCTTGGAAGCCGCCTAACGCCGTGATTCGAATGTCCCCAGCTCCGTGGACAGCGGGTCTAAAAATTCTTTCACCAACCGTGCGAAGTATCCTTTCCCTTTCCTTGCTTTCAGCGTGGAGAAAATGGCGCATGTGAGCCACAATTTTGGACGGTATCGGAGGACTCCTCAAAATACGGGGTCTCCACCGCGTCTGCCTAGTGATCTCCTGCAACACGGTTCCATCTTTTCCAATGACCAAACCCGGTTTTTTGGCTTCTATAATAACTTCGCCGAGGCTTGGATCAAAGTTTATATTTGTGATTTCTGCTTCTGGAGAAACTATTTCCTTTATAATCCTCTCCGTGTCCTTCTCCTCTAACCTTACAGAGGGGTCAGAGCGTACAACTATTCTTTTCCTAATCAAGTTAACGATATCTGCAACGACATAGCTTTGTTCAATCAGAATCTCCGGCTTTTTAGTGTAGACAGCTAGCGCTGGTCCTTCGAACTCGATGCGAGTGACCTCTGCTTCCTTTGGGATGTGCTCCAGTATATGCTGGCTTACTTCCACCTTGTTTTTGCTAGCGGCTGACACGCTTCTTTTTCGCTCCTCAGGAGCCCCCTAGGATGCTTTTCTTTTCCTCGTCGCTCAATTCACGATAACCCTTTTTGTCTATGACCGCTACGTCAAAGCTGTCTCCGCTTGCGGCGTCCCTTTTCATGGCAGAGTCAACGGCTCGCACAACCACTGATAGAACGCCCTTTACCTCAGCATCTTCTTTGTATTTGTCTTCCAGAACCCCGTAGGCTATGGGAGAACCAGACCCAGTGGCAACGCATTTTTCTTCCGTGAGACTTCCAAAGGGATCTAGGGAGAAAACATAGGGACCCGTGTCATCAACTCCGCCAACGAGAACCTGCGTTAGCAGCGGCGCCAAACGAGCTGAGAACAGGAGGTTTGCGACAAGGCGGGCTGCTGACTTTACTGGCATTGGGCGTCCATTGTTTAGCTTGTAGAGTTGCGCGTTTACTTTAAGAATTTCAACGGTTCTTTGGGCGTCGGCGACTGTGCCTGAAATGGTCATGGCTAGATGGTCGTCTATTTGGTATATTTTCTTCCCCTTTTTGTGGGCTACAAAGTATCCCATTGTCACGCGGGTATCTGAAGAAAGGATAACCCCGTCTCTGCAAACTACGCCTATGGTTGTTGTTCCCTTTAAGGCTAATCGATCAATTGGTTCACGCATTTTCCTTTCCCCCGAAAATCAAGAGCCACACAGATACGTATCGGGAGAAGTTAGGAATTTATATTGATAACCGACGCGTTAATTAATCTTACGGTTAGATTGTTGGTGTATGTCCCAAAAAATATTAGAAACAACCGCCAAATGAGTATAACATGAAGTCGAAGCCCGCCGTCCACAAAATGAGTCTTCCAAGGGAGGTCGTTGTGGGAAATGAAACTCTACTGCTCATAAGCGACATTTGCAGAAGGCTTGGCTTTTCTAAATCAGCCTTTGTGGTAACGGGTCCAGAAACACAGAATGTTGCGGGTAAAATGGTTATTGACCTGCTCCATGACAAGGGAGTGAACGTTGACCATTTGATTGTGGCTTCCTCTACTATGTGGGATGTCAGAGCTGTTGAAGAGAAGATTCAGGAACTAAAGCCGCAGGTGGTTCTTGGGATAGGTGGCGGCACAAAAATTGACGTTGCGAAACTTAGTTCTGCGCGTCAGGGGATTCCCTTCATAAGCATACCGACTACTGCTTCCCATGATGGAATTGCGAGTCCCTTTGCTTCTGTTAAGGGGTTGACTAAACCTTACTCTGTGGTGGCGCAGTCTCCTATGGCTATAGTGGCTGACACCAGCATCATTATTCATTCGGACTATCGCTTTACCGCGAGTGGGTGCGGAGATGTCATAGCCAAATTTACGGCCGTTCGCGATTGGGAGATGGCTCACAAAGAGAAGAATGAGTATTATGGTGAGTACGCGGCTAGTTTGGCTTTGATGAGTGCGACGCTTGTCATGAAGAATGTGGATGTCATCAAGCCTGGAATGGAGGAGGGTCTTCGCGTTGTTTTGGAGGCTTTGATAAGTTGTGGGGTTGCTATGAGCATTGCGGGGAGTAGCAGACCTTGCAGTGGTTCAGAGCATTTGTTCAGCCACGCTTTGGACATTGTTGCGCCGAACACAGCCATGCATGGGGAACAGTGCGGTGTTGGAACAATAATGATGGCTTATCTCTACGAGGCGGATTGGGAGAGCATAAAAGCTACGCTTCAGAAGGCTGGGGCTCCCACTACGGCTGAGGAGCTTGGAGTAGAGCCTGAGTCTGTTGTTGAGGCGCTTGTGCGGGCTGGCAAGATTCGTCCGGAGCGGTACACGATTTTAGAGGAGAAAAAGTTGAATTACGATTCCGCTGAGAAGCTAGCTAAGGCTACTGGCGTGATAGATTAAATTGGCTAGCTCGTCTGTTTGGGCTGTTCTGCGCCTGTTTCCCGTTTTTTGAAGGATTCAGTGAACTTTACGGTTGATATTTCTGGGAAGAATTTTTGTATGTCTGTGGCTATGCCTCTTTTTGCGAGTTGTATTCCTTCTAGGTAGAAGGCTTCTTCAGGCATGTTTACCGTAACGTTTGTTTTTGTTGTTTTGAAGTTGAATTTTTCTGTTTCAACTGCTGGTATTCTGCGGTGGATAAGAGCGGCTATTTTCTCGGCGTTCGTTTCAAGTTTTTTCTCGACGGTAACCTCGTAGACTAGGGTTTTGCCTGCTAGGGGTGGGTTATAGTCTAGTTGTACTCTTCCGGCTCCCATGGTTCTTACGGTGGCGAGTTTTCCGTTGTATTCGATTCGCATTCCCAGTTTTGGCGTGATTCCGCGGGCTGTTAGCCTTCTGAGGGGAACCAGCTTAACTTTTTCTGGGTCTCTGCTTCCGAAGGCTTTTTCTGGCGGTATTTCCACCGAATCTTTTTTGTTGATTTCAAAGTTTGGGAGGGCTTCGTCTAGGGCTTTTAGCACCCAGTCTTCTCCAACAACGACTAGCATAGGTTCGTAGATTTCTCCTTCCTTGTAGAGTTTTTCATTTTTTGCTATTTCTTCGTTGGTGGTGTCGAAGATTTCTCCTGTTTCTTTAACCTTGCTTGTGTAGTTGATGAGGATGAAGTTGCCTTTTTCTATGGGCATTCCCGTTCCTCCAGTGTTGCTTTCATTTTGTTGAACTTTGCCTTTAACCTTTATTTATGGTGTTTGGTTTTTTGGGCTTTGCGTTACAGAAAAGGGAAGAATGGAAGGATTTATTGTTTCCTTCTGCACTTGAAGAAGACAGCTGTAATGGCTATGGCTAGAATTATTGTTGAAACTAAACCAATGTAGGGAGCGAATAATTCAAGTTTGTTCGGTGATATCCAGATGCCTCCAATTGGCGCGCGTTCGTGCGCGAGTTTTGCGATGGTTAGGGCAACTACTTGGGCGGCTTGTGCGCCAAGGGTGAAGTTATAGTTCTCGGCGTTCATGGAATCTGCTGGTGTGTGCATGTAGGGGTTTTGGAAGCCGTTGAACTCGAAAATCCATAGGGCTGGAATTCCCATGATCCAGAAACTTGCGTGGTCGCTTCTTTGCCAGTTTTGTACAGGACAATAGGTGTTGTTGGTGTTTGATATCTTCTTGATTGGAGCTGTTGTGTAGGTGTAGCTGATGTTAAGGGTTATGTCTGCAAAGCGTTCGCAGTTTTCGTAGGGTACTGTTCCTTGGTAGACGATCCAGAGTTTTTCGTGTGGGGGAGCGTTGGGGTTGTTCCATAGGCACATGTCGATGTTGATCATGAGGAGGATGTCTTCGCCGCCTTGTGAAGCTTGTTGAACGTAGTAGTTGCTTCCAATTAGCCCTACTTCTTCGGCGTTGAAGGCTACAAACTCGATGGTGCAGTTGAATTTGAGCTGTGAAAGAACTTTTGCAACTTCTAGGAGGAGGGCTGCTCCGGAGCCGTTGTCGTCTGCTCCAGGCGAGTTGGGAACGGTGTCGAAGTGGGCGCCCACGACTATTTTGCTTTGGTTGTTTGGGTTGGCTGAGGGCAATGTGCCTATAACATTGGCAATTTTCTTGCCTGCGTAGGTGAACCATTGATAGGTAGCGAATATACTTCCGGTAGAGTTCAACTCGTTTGCTATGAATTCTGCTGCTTGGATGTTGCTGGTGGAGTTGTAGGGTCTGGGTCCGATGTTGTTGGAGAGAATTGAGTCAAACCACGTGAACCTGGTTTCATTAATCTGGTTGACGATGGTTTCTAACACGGCTTGTTGGGTGAAAAGTTCTGAATTTAGGGAGCCTTTTTTCGTTACCTTAATTTTTGAAGGCGTTGGCTCTGCCATTCCTGAAGTGATGGTGCTTACTAGGAAAGCGAACAGGAGGAGTATGCACATCAAGGAAATTTTCGTTCCGCGTCGTGGGCATTTAACCAAAATTAGTCCTCACAGTTCATTGTTTATATGTACCAAGATCATACAGAAAAGTGTATCCGACGCGGTTCTAGGTGTACCACATGCCGCATCAGTAGTTTTCTATGTTGAAAGTATTTATAGGGGGGCTAGATAGACCCCTATCTATCAGAGGAACTGGAAATGGGTAAAGAGTCTGTTATTGTTGTGACGACTCCGACTGTGCCTGGCTACGAAATTGTGAAGGTTTTGGGTATGGTTCATGGACTCACTGTGAGGACTAGGGGTGTTGGAGGAAAAATTGTGGCTGGTATTCAAGGAATTTTTGGCGGTGAAGTCTCCTCTTATAGTTCAGAGTGTGAAAAGGCTAGGAAAGAGTCTGTAGATAGGCTTGTTGAAAACGCCAGTAGGATGGGAGCCAACGCTATTGTTGGAGCAGACTTTGAAACAAGTGATATACTGCAGGGTACGGCAACAATCTTCTCTGCATACGGAACAGCAGTCATAATCAAACCAACCTAGAAAAGAAGAAAAACTAGATGCTCCATGTCTAACTGCTCTATTAGTAATGAAGATAGACCACAATAGCAGATGCTGGTCTATACCATATTACTTTGTTTTCTTCGTCAAGCATAAGAAAATCAACATACAGATTTTGTCTTAGGCTTTCCTTGAATTCATCCCAATTTTCCATTTCTACCAAAGTACCTCCAGATGCTTCAAATTGTTTTGACCAAACTTTCCAGTCATATTCTTCAACCGAATACTTCTCGCCATAATTGGTACGTAATTTTGCGATTTCCTCTAGAATATCGAAAGTTTCTTCTGTAGTTGGTTGATAACGCAGAATAAAAATCGTGAACATAGAAAGAGCCAGAATACCAATTAGTATCAACCCAACTATAGTTATCTTTTTGATGTTTTGGCGTTTTTTGGATGGCTTTGGTATAGTTGCTGTTTCTGGTAGCTCTCCCACATCTGAAACTTTTTCTAACTCAAGAACCGGAGGCTTCTTAGCCTTCCATGGTCCAAGTGGAATTCTTGGAGGGGCTTCCAGACACATGTGATTCTCTGGAAGTCGATGCTCAGTACAGAAGTTTCTGTGACAAAAAGAACATTGAAAAGGCATATCAATGTCTTGCCCACAAAATTCGCATTTAGCCATGATTCATATAATGTTTCGTATTCTACAAAAATCTTTTCTTTGAAAAAGAAACTTAGATACTGGGACATAACCATGCTGCATAATGAAGACAGGGAACTTCAAATTAAACTTGCTGAACTTCAAGCTGATGTGCAGATTAATCTTACTGTGTGCTTTGGGTTTCTGGCAGTCTTCATAACAACCATTATCGGATTTCAACAAATTTACTTTTCTCTCCCACCGGAAGCTACCCTTTTAAAGGATTACCTTTCCGTCTCAATAGTTGTAATCGCGTTTACTCTCTTGGGCGTTTCATTTTATTTTATTAACAAAGCGCAAGATGCAAGAAAACAAATGAACAAACTTAGAAAACAATATATTTGGTAGCGTTGACTTTTTCCTACATAGACCGTGACATTTTACCGGAAGCATTGCCAGTATTTCTTCAGAAATTGTTTTAGTTCGGTAAGCGTTTTTGTAACCATTCTGTGGCACCATTCTGGTTCAACTGGCGGAGCATAAGGATCACCCACACCAATCTTTTCTAAGCCAACAACACCAGCCGTAAGAGCATACCAGCAAGGCGGTAGAACCGTTGGATTATATCCACTACCAGGCATCAAAACTAGTTTACCACCACAAACCTTCTCCGCCACCCCAACAATAGTCCGAGACAACTCAAAGAAACCGTCTACAGTTAATCCTAAATTACCAAGCATATCAGCAAAATGGGAATCGCTTCCACCATTAGCCAAAATAATCTCAGGCTTAAACTCTTCCGCTAAAGGAACAAAAACCTCCCTCAAAACCTCCAGATAAGTTTCATCTCCTGTTCCCGGAGGCAAAGGAACATTCACGTTGTATCCCTCCCCAGCACCCTTTCCAATTTGCTCAACAAACCCAGTGCCCGGATACAAAGTCCTCGGATCCTGATGCAACGAAATATACAACACGCCCGGATCAGAATAGTATATGTCGCTTGTCCCATTCCCAAAATGCACATCATAATCCAAAATCAAAACACGCTTCAGCCCATACTTTTCGCGTAGGTACTCCACCAAAACAGCTACGTCGTTGAAGAGACAGAAGCCCCCACCATAGTTTCTGCCAGCATGATGGTAGCCACAGCCCAAAGCCACTGCACGATCAATTTTCCCCTCATAAATCGCCCCACCAGCCTCCATGGCTCCACCAATAATCAGCCTAACAGCCTCAAGAATCTCCGGCGAAACAGGCGTCTCAATATCATAGGGCTGACTCGCCTCAGCTAAACTAAAAATAAGGTTCACATAGTCCTCATCATGAACCCTAAGCAAATCCTGCCTAGTAGCCGACCCAGGCTTCAAGAGAACAACGTTAGGCAAACGAAGCAGTCCCTGCTCCTCAAAAAGACGCATAACGTTAACGAAGCGATCTCCCCTAAAAGGATGACCAGCCCCCAAATCATACTGCCCAAACTTTTCATGATAGGTTAAGCCCACTTTCAAGCGGGTATCTCCAAAACCCTAGATGCACCACAGTTAGGCAGACAATTTTACATACCTGCCTAGCTCCTGAGCAACATCCTGCAGACCAAGCTTCACCAGCACGCTCTTGGTCGGTACTCCCCGACTATCCCAGCCCCTCTTATCATAGTACAACTGAAGCATACTATCGTATTTTTCTCTGTCCAAGGCTGCTCCTTTGAAGTGCCCCTTCTTAAGGGGTTCATCAAACCATCTCGCCGGCGGAACATCCATGTTTCTACTCCAAGAGCCGCCGTATTCCCTCACCCAAAAGGCTCTCATCAAAGCGAAAGTTCTGTCTGCAATGGTGAACAAGTCGTTCATAGTCATGTCCACGCCAGTTGCAGCTTTCAGAAACTTTGGATACCAATCTAATCCAAGGCCCAACTCCACCCATGGAAAACGACAGGTTGTGAGACACTCGAATACTCCTCCCCTCAACCTCTGGAGTTTAATTAACTTATCAACTTTGGCTCTGCTGTAAGTTTCACGTCCAACCGAAACCTCCCAAGAGATGACCCAAGCATCCTTGTGATGGGCGCCAATAGAGGAAGTGCCATAGGACAGCGCCATTCCAGGGGTTGTATGACAATCGTAGCCTGAAACTTCCAAGCCTTTTATCTGCATTGCCCACTTTTCAGCGTCGCCACCCACCTTCTCAGACACTGATCGTACTCCTTCGGCAAGGAGGGCGCCTACCCCCCGCTTATAAACTATATCTTCAGCAAGAGCCTTCGCTTCTTCAAAGTCGCCCCATTCAATCCTGTAGTCACCGAGCTTCTTTTCCGAAGCTTCCATGACAAAGCCAATGACGTTTCCAAGAGATATGGTGTCTATTCCATAGTCATCCGCGAGTCTATTGAGGGCTGCGACCTCTCTGAGGCTGCCTAGACCTATGTTAGACCCTAGCAGGGCAACATTTTCGTAATCCAGCTCAGAAGGCAACTTCTCAGAATCTTCCACCACGTTGCCGCAGGTCATGTTGCAGTGGGGACACCCTCTATTGGAGGTTTTTATTTTTTCCATGGCGAAACCTCCGATTCCGTCTGCTTCGTCGAAGACACCTTCACGAAAGTTCTGAGTTGGAAGAACATTATTTTCTTGAGCCCACTCTACAACTGACATAGTTCCCTGACGTGCCCAAAAGTTGTAGTTTGGTTTTGCCAATATTTCTCGGTAGGCTTCGAGGCCTAGGGCTTTTACGGCTTTAGCATTTTTGGCTGGTATGTTTTTGGTTCCTCGGATGGCTACTGCCTTCAGGTTTTTGGAGCCCATGACTGCCCCCATGCCGGGTCTACCGCCTGCCCTGCCCTCTTGGGAAACTACGTTGGCGAACTTGACTTGGTTTTCTCCAGCCTGACCTATAGCGACTACGCCTACGCTTGTGCCATACTCTTTTTTGAGGCTTTTTTCGGTTTTGAAGGAGCCTTCTCCCCAGTAGTCTTTGGCGTCAACGAACTCTGTTTTGGCATTATGAACATACAGGATGGTGGGTTTCGAAGCTTTCCCCTGTATGACGATGGCGTCGTACCCAGCGCTCCTCATCTGAACAGTTGCATCGGTGCCTAAGTTTCCGTCGCCGTAACCGCCTGTTAGGGGACTCTTCGCCGCCACTAGGAGTTTGCCACTGCTTGGAAGCGGAAGGGCGGTTAATGGTCCAGCAGCGAAGATTAACCTGTTTTCGGGAGAAAGCGGATCTACGCCTAGTTTCAGTTCGTCCCAGAGAATTTTGGCTGCGAAGCCTCTTCCGCCAAGGAAAGTCTTGGCGAAGCTGGCATCATATTCTTGGGAAACAGCCTTTCTTTTTGTTAGGTCTACTCGTAGTAGTTTGCCATTCCAACCGTGCATCTCATTCACGCAACTCTCGAGGAATAGCGCATTTACACGTTCCAAGCTTTATAAATTTGAGTTTTTGATAAAAGAGAGAAATCGCCTGTGCTGTGTGATTGGATTCAAGAAAAAGGGGAAGGAAGTTTTTGGGGCTTCGGTTAAAGGCTACTAGTAGGTTTCCTCTTCGGTCGCCTCCTCTTCTTCGTAGGAGGTCTCCTCAGTTGAGGCTTCGGTTTCAACTTCTTCTTCTGTTGCAGTTTCCTCTGTGTATGTCTCGGCAGCTTCTTCAGTGTCCACTGTTTCTTCAGCGGTCTCCTCTAATATTTCCTCTTCTTCTATTGGTGCCTCTTCTGCTGGGGTTTCAACAGTTGCCTCAACCATTTCCTCGGTGGGAGTTTTCACTGATGGTTTCAAAGGCTCTTCGATTATCACTTCCTCGGCAGCCACTTCTTCTGTTGCTTCCAAGGGCTCTTCAAGGGTTACTTCTTCAGAAATGGGTTCAGCTTCCGTTGGCGTTTCAACCAGCGTCTCAGTTGGGGTTTCTGTAGGTGTCTCAGGGGTTTCTACAGCAACTTCTTCTGTTGGCTGTGCTTCTTCAACTTCGCTTGGAGTTGGTGGGGGTGTAGGCGCTACCACTTCCGGCATAAGCCCCGCAACGATCTCCTTGACGGCACTCAATTGCTGTTTCACAGCGTCGAGGCCCAGAGTGTAGGCGCCGATTTCGTTCGCATGCAAATCTTCATCAATTTCCCCAGCGGCGTACCGAATCTCCGAGTTCGCAAGGAATAGTTCTAACGTGCTGATCTGCTTTTCGAGGTCAGCAATTTGGGAGGCCATTTTTTCGGCTAAATCTTTTTGGCGCGCCTCAATCTCCAGAATGGCTTCGGTGAGTTCCTTGTCAAGAGACTCGTAAGTAGATGCCGAGATTTTGCCTGAGTTGAAAAGATCGTCTAAAGCTTGCTTCTTTTTCCTCGCTAGTTCCAAATCCTTGCTTATTTTCTCGAAAGAATACTTCCATGAAATCAAATTCGAACACCCAGCTGGTTGCTAGCATAAAAGAATGAAATAACTTTTGTTAACATGTAGATATATTGTTGGCTGTCAGAATAACCCTATTTTCCGTTTTTCTTCAAGAAACACTTTTAAATGTGCATAGGTTAGCCACACCAATATAGCCTCAATCATTAACACTCTTAACTTAAACATGCACTATTCCTCACTCGCAGAAAACTTAACGCCATCCCCATTAATGACATATTCAAACTGGCTTCCATAGCTCACGCGCTTGTTTCAGCCCCCTAACAACCATAGGATTGCGAAACAAAGGCATAAAAGACGGGGTAAGGAGAAACATAGCAAAGGTAACCGCAATGACTCCTAGAGCAACAAGAGATACCCGCGCGCAGGAGGTGAGTTTTAGAAGTAAAGGTGAGACTTTGCCCGCTACATTTTACGATGATTCATCGGTGGCAGTTATTCTTTGTCCGCCACATCCTTTGTTTGGAGGCAGCAGAAATGACGCCAGAATTGTTAGAGTTGCTAGAGAATTAGCTTCACATAATATTTCTGCCTTATGCATAGACTATGGAAGTCACGGAAAGGGCGTCAAAGAAGTTGAAAATGTTTTAGACGCAATTTCTTGGATGCAAAAAAGAACGCGTTCTTTAGGCCTATTGGGATACTCTTTCGGTGCCGTGGTTGCATCTAACGCGGCTGCTCGAGCTGAGGTAAAAGGCTTTGTTGCCATGTCAATTCTTAGGAGGGTAAACGGTTTGGAGGCAAATCTGGATTTTGATTGCCCAAAACTTTTTGTCCATGGAAAATATGACGATGTGGCACCCTACCAAGAATTCGAATGTCTTTACGCGAAAGCTAAAGAAAGAAAAGAGAAACTTGTTCTAGACACGGATCATTTCTATATGGAAAATTACCCAACAGCAATAATTTCGGCTTCAAAAAGGATACGTGAATTCTTTGAAGAAATATTTTTCAAATAACATGTTTGCGCGCGACGAAAGACTATGAAAAAGTTGGTTTGCTGACTTAGCTATTCCAAACTTTTCCCAGATAGATTTCCTATGGAGGGGTTTAAGCGGTATCTTAATCTGAATTTTTGGATATTCGGATTCGGATTTAGATTAAATTATAAATATTCAAGTTTCTATGAAAAATTAAAATATGACTAAACAAGATTATATTCTACGTGGTGGGCGCAGTTTGGAATCCGAAGTCTTAAAGAAAATGCACCGAAGAATAGTCAAAAGCTTCATGGACCTCCTTATCCTATCAGAGTTGAGAAACGCCCCCATGAGCGGCTACGACATTATCGCCTACATCCACAACAAATTCGGCATATTGGTCAGTTCAGGAACCGTCTATTCTCTCCTATACTCCATGGAAAGAGACGGTCTGATAAGAGGCAT
>Ga0315314_1001728_pt1 | contig 18968 bp, 16 predicted proteins | sample TDP9_MG_FD_203631 | JGI IMG/M metagenome (GOLD analysis project Ga0315314, IMG submission 203631) | Freshwater sediment microbial communities from Lake Towuti, South Sulawesi, Indonesia - TDP9 | ecosystem: Environmental > Aquatic > Freshwater > Lake > Sediment | place: Indonesia: South Sulawesi...
GACAGAATGGGCAGAACTCTTCGGGCAGCATTGGACGTTTTTCTCTTCCACCGGAAACTATTATCCACTCCTTCAGTACGGGATCCCATCTCAACTCCATTTTGCGCACCTTGCCCGTCGGTAAGAAGTAGAAATCCAAGGTAAATAAAGGTCGTTTATATAATCTCATAGTTGAACTAGGTCGTGCCGAAGAGAGGGGCCTCTTTAGTCGTGGGGTTAAGATCTCCTTCTGATCCAGCCTCACACTGTTGGAAGGATCTGCGATTGATATTTATGAGACGGTAGTCGCCTACTACGCTCGGACACTATGGCCAGACAAAGCATGGGACCTCAACGTACACAACAATCGAAAAGCCGTTCAGTTTCTCCTCCGTTCAGAACTCTCTCTCAGCTATTTCGACGCACGCGCTTTGCCAAGCCCAGACGACGTCAGCTCTTGTCTTCAGTCGTCCTAAGAGTTTTGGGTACGCTATCAGAATAGCAATCTTGGTGAAGCGCTAAGTTCTTCTCAACATCTTTCCTTCCTTCTTAAATTTCAGGTATCTCTCAAGCTCTTGGGTTGAGGGGCTTCCTCTGGTTTCGGCTTTCGTCGCTTTCAAGGCTCCAGCCAAGTTAGCCCTTTCGAGAGCTTCTTTGTCCTCTACGCCCTGGGATTTGAATGCTACGAAAACGCCTAGAAAAGCGTCTCCACATCCAACGGTATTTATCACACGCAAGCCGAGCTCCTTTGGATTTACAGTGGGCACATTTATTATTTGCTCTGAACTGACGAGTGAGCATCCTCTCTCTCCGAGCTTTATGATAAGTTTTAGGAGTTCGTTTGCCGGTGAGAGGCGCTCCCACGCTTTTGGCGGTTCTTCTTCTCCTGTTAGGTTCTTCACTTCGACCTGGTTAATCACTAGATAATCAAGGTTCTTCAGAACTGTTTCCAAGCTTTCTATTCCAAGCACGCTTCTAACACCTGCATCCCATGCAACCATCTTTCCACGCTTCTTCGCTAAGGTAGCTGCCTCCTCAATCGTTTCAAGAGGAGAGTCAATCAACGTTACGATGGAAGATTGGAGCAGTAGGTCAAAGATTCGGGGGTGATCAAGATCTTCAGGTAAAAGCTTCAAATTTGCCCCAAAGTGAGTGTTAATGACATTTCTTCCGTTCCTGTCGATAATTATGTATGCCTGTCCAGTTTCTTCGTCCTCGCAGAACTTAATCCCGGAGACAATGAGCCCTTCACTTTCAAGGATTTTGATCTGTTCTTCTGCGATAGAGTCTCTTCCCAGAGAGCCAATCAGAGCTGTTTGCCCCGGACCCAAAATTCTGGCCGAGGCGACGGCTACATTCGCAGCCTTTCCGCCGGGCACACGGGTAATCTTCTGAACTGGAACCTCCTCGCCGATTTCTGGGAACCTCTTAACGAAGAGATTTATGTCCCAGTTTATGGCGCCGACTACGCAGATCTTGACCAAAACTTCCTTCTCCCTGATACTTTGAGTTGAATTCTGCGTAGTTAATTAGTTTTTGCATTGACGGCGGAGACCACTGGCTAAGTTGTTATTAGAATATATTGTATGAAATTGGAGACAGGAGATCTGATGCTATTTTTGGATGAACGTAGCAAGGATTGTTATGCGGTTCATATTCGGTGCGTTTGTAACTTGACCGGTCATCAACATGGAACTAGAGGATGAGCCTTAACAGAGGGGATGAGGACACGTTTAAATCCTTGCAACCATCATTTTTTGGCGCTAGATCCGATTTAGGTGAAGACTTGCATGCGCGGGTTCAGAGACAGAGACTATCTGCAGACAGAGGAGGGATACTTCTTCTGCGTTGTGGGTCCCTTACATCCAGAAGACAGGGTTATTGCCTATCTGAAGTATGTGCCAGACCCTTCTGGAAAGTGGGGGAGCGGGAAGAAAAGGTTCGCCCGAGCTCTTCGCTACTATACCATGCTTGACCTTCTGGAAACGCTGCATCTTCTGGAGGGCCATCCCGAATACCTTCACAACTCGCCTGTTCTGGGCATAAGCATGTCAGCCGTACCTGTGGATCGAATTTCAACCCACTTGAAACCAGAGATCAAACTCTCTCAACTCAAACGGATGAGAAGCCTAGATACGCTTCAAAGAAAAGCTGTGGATTTGGCTACCCTCATCTCAGAAGAGAGCCGATGTACCATCGAGTACTTCGGGGTTACTGGATCTCTTCTACTGGATATTCACCAAGATTTTTCGGACATAGATCTCATTGTTTACGGCAGAGACACCTGCCAAGCCGTGAAGGGGACGCTGACCCGCATCTATGATGAGAAGTCTATGATTAGGAGGTTTGATGAGGGGAGGTCGAGAGAGTGGTGTCTGAATAAGGCGCGGATGTATCCCGTAACCTACGAGGAAGCAGCGAGGATACTTGCCAAAAAGTGGGGACGAGGACTATTTGGTGAGACGATGTTCTCCGTGCACCCTGCGAAACTTGAAGAAGAGGTGTCTGAAAAATATGGAGACAGAATCTTCAAGCCCGAGGGAACAGTGAAGATTGAGGCAGTGGTTTCGGATGCGGCTGAAGCAGGGTTCATGCCAGCAGTCTACAAGGTTGAGGATGTTAGAATTCTCGAAGGACCTTCGATCGAAGACATTCGCGAAGTAACATCCTATGAGGGGCTTTATGGCGACATAGGCGAGAGCGAAGATAGAATAGTTGCGTATGGAAAACTGGAAAGAGTAGCCAATCCGGAGACCGGAGAAGAATACCACCGTGTGCTGATTGGATCACCGGAGGTTCAAGGTAGAGACTATATAAAGATCTGAGAATTCCCATCACCGGATGCTTATCATGAAGTCGGATGGTTTAGCTCCTAGAATCAGCCTAAAGTACTCGGATCCGTCTTTGTCGATGACCTTCTCCACCTTGCCTTGGGCAATGACTTTTTCACCCTTCTTGGCTTGTTCACAGAACCTCCCCCTAAACGAAACTATCTCCATCGGTGGAGGAACAATCGACCCTTCAAGAATTCTTGTGCCCGAGATCACGTACCTGCAGGGAGTGAAGATGGATTCGGAGTCATCCTCAACATTTGCCCCAATCTTCGCATAGCCAGCAACCCTGTATAGTCGGTCTCCATACTTCTCGTCCACTTCATCCCAGTCCGGCAAGAACCTTACAAAGAAGTCTCTGCCTTTGAATTTCCCCTGAGAGAGCTTTCTCTTTTCCATTCTAAGGAAATCCCTGAATGGCATATGCGTGTCTTTCATGCGGGATTCGTAAAGCTTCTTAAGACCTTTGAAACCATAGCGAGAGACCGGTGTCTGGCTACCCCGCATCAGTCGCCTTAAGGCTTCATGCACCGATTTGCAATCCTCCCTTCCGTAGACAACCAAATCTATGTCTGATTCGTCAGTGTGAAGATTCACTAGAATGGAACCTGACAATCCGAGTTTTCCAAGAGGCACCCCTGATGAATGTTGAATCTCTTGGACGAATTCGATTGATTGAGTCTCAACAACATCTTGGCTAGGCTCACTGAGAAGTTCCAAAACCTTCTTGCGGGGTTGATAGATCATGGCGATGAGGCGATTTGGAACCCCATCTAGGTACTCGCCGAAGACTGGATCATAGTAGAGATACTGTGGATATCTGCTTCTAAGGGTCCTCTCTCTTTCGTCGAGCGAATAGAGCTTAACATAGGTTTTGTCTCCTCTTCTTCTGTCTCCCGACGGATCTTCGATATAGCGTAGATACGCCACCACCTTGTCCGGCGGTTGGACGAGCCCCTTCACATCGAAGATGAGGCCTTCGAGGGTTTCAACAAGGTCTCCTTCTCGGGCTCTCGCGTACCCCATTCAAGATCACTAGAATTTCAAGCCATTCAACAGTCCAATCATCAGTGCCGCCGCCGTCAGGTCCGCCGTTGTCCCGGGACTGTAATCCTTGCCCAAGCTTTGAAGTTTCTCATCAAGCTCCCATAAGAATGCCTTTCCCTCCTCTGTCGTCAACCCGCCCTTCTCTAGAATCTGCTTAGCCGTTTCAGAGATCCACATCGTCTCTCTCCTGCCCATCTGGACGGCCTCCATTATATTACTTGTCGATTTCAGCCCTACTTTTCTGGCTATGAAGGTGTCTGGGGTCTTCGATAATATGCGGAGGAAGGTGTGAACGGTTGCCGTGTTTATGTTATGAGTGGTGTTGTATGTCCCCGTCAGCTCTTTGTACCCAACTTCGAAGGAAATTTCCATGCCAGTTATCAGTTCTCTCGCAACTGTGTCATAAGATGAAGATTGCTCCATAGCGTCAAGGAGAGTAATCCCCTCTGAGAGTATTCTCTTTTTGGCCTCCCTGTCATATAGATCCGGGGCTCTTACATCTTGGGCCCTGCCAAGCTCATGGAAAGAGCTGACCGAGGTTATTGCCTCGTAGACATCGACTGCATCTCTCGACGTAGTTGAATTCATAATTTCTCTCACACTGCGCCGTAGAGCGGCCACGGATATCTCACCGGTCTCAACAGTTGTCTTGGCTGCTGCCGCCGCCAAAGGAACAAAGAGAAGACAAGTACCCAAATGAGTATTACCTCCACTATGAGAAGCCACGATATCTGAGACTGCCTTTCTGACAAATCTTCCCACTTGGATTTCAGAGATTTCTACCGTTTTCGAAGCAGCCATCACGCCTCTCAAAGCCGCGTCCTCACAGGAGTGACCCAAGGCTATAGACCCTACAAGAAAGTGTTCATACCTCGCATCAGGATGATCGATCGTCCTGTGAACGTTCCCCGGTTTGGGCCAGCCACTTACCTCCAGCACCGCGGCAATTCTAGCACATGACCCTATACGCCTGATCAATTCTCTAGTCGTCAAGGACTTACCTCCCCTGGAACTCTCCTTACTTCTCTTCAAAGAAGGTCTAACCTCCTATTCAACTCGTAAGGGAAGAAGAGATAAGCCATGAATGTCACATTTCTCCAAGACCGAACAAACATCCTTGAGGTAAAATGTCTCGACTGACTACCATTTGCTTCCTAGACTCTCTATTCTTTCTCCTTTGAACGTTGCATCTTTAAGTCTGTGTGCATGGTTTCTCATCTCTTTGAGCATTCCCTCCTTCTCCGTTAGGTTCTTTTCGATGATCCTCACGAATCCACTTCCGACTATGGCTGCGTCGGCTCCGCTACTTATAATCCTTCTCACATGAACGGGGTTAGAGACTCCGAATCCAACGGCCAATCGTATCCTACCTTGAGCGGTTGACACCGCCCTCTTTATGAAGTCGACACTTTGGTCTCCAAGGTCTTCTCTTGCTCCTGTAACTCCGAACAATGAGACGAGGTACAAGAAACCCGAAGATTGGTTGATAATTTTCTCTAATCGCTCGTCCGAGCTAGAGGGTGCTGCTAGAAAGATCGTATCTACATTGTAGTCCTCTGCTATCCTCTTGTAGTCAGTAGATTCTTCTACGGTAAGGTCAGGGACAATTATTCCATTGACCCCGCTCTTCTCCGCAATATCAAAGAAGTTTCTCAAACCCATCTTGTAGATGATATTGTAATACGTCAAGATTACCAAGGGCACATCATGTTTCCTTACTATAGTCCCGGCGATCTCTAAAACCACTCTCGGAGTTGTTCCCGATTTCAAAGCTCTTGTCGTGGCCTGCTGGATGGTTGGACCATCGGCTATCGGATCAGAGAAGGGAATCCCCAGCTCAAGAATGTCTATCCCGCCGTTGATTAAGGCTTCAGCAATCTCGGCCGTGTATCCGGGGTGGGGATCCCCAGCTGTGATATAGGCGATTAGAGCTCCTTCATTCCGTCTTTCTAACTCTAGGAATCTTGCCTCTATCTCTCTCATATCTTCGCACCTAGGTATCTAGCCACAACCTCTACGTCCTTATCTCCTCTGCCGGATAATGTAACAACTATTATTTCGTCTTTCGTCATGTTCGGCGCTATCTTTAGGGCATAGGCCAACGCGTGAGAAGGCTCAAGAGCAGGGATTATGCCCTCGGTTCTCGAAAGCTCCAGAAAAGCCTCTAGAGCCTCTTTATCTGTTGCAGTTGTATATTGAGCGCGGTCTACAACCCTTAGAAAGGAGTGTTCGGGACCTACTCCCGGATAGTCTAGACCGGCGGAGACGCTGTGGGTCATCTGTATCTGACCGTCTTCGTCTTGCAGAACGTACGTCAGCATGCCGTGAAAAACGCCTTCAGATCCTGCGCATAGTGAGGCTGCATGCCTTCCAGTATTTGTTCCTTCGCCACCCGCTTCGACACCATACATCCTGATGCCGGGTTCGTCAAGGAAAGGGTAGAATGTGCCTATAGCGTTGCTTCCACCGCCGACGCATGCAATCAAGGCATCTGGAAGCCTCCCTTCCTTTTGAATAATCTCCTCTCTTATTTCGACTCCTATTACACTCTGGAAATCTCGCACGATCATGGGGTAGGGATGAGGTCCCACAACCGAGCCTATGAGATAATATGTGGTTTGAACATTCGTGACCCAGTCCCTTAGCGCTTCGTTGATTGCGTCTTTCAATGTTCTCGATCCAGAGTTTACCGGATGAACCTCTGCGTTTAGGAGATTCATTCTGAAAACATTGAGTTTCTGTCTTTCCATATCCTCAACCCCCATGTAGATTTCCGCCCTCAACCCCAGCGCAGCACACGCCATTGCGGTCGCGACCCCGTGTTGGCCTGCACCGGTTTCGGCGATGACCCTCAGTTTTCCCATACTCTTTGCAAGCAAGGCCTGTCCCAAGGTGTTGTTTATCTTATGTGCGCCTCCGTGTGGAAGATCCTCACGCTTGAGATAGATCTTAGCCCCTCCGAGCTTTTTGGTCAAGTTTCTGGCATAATACAGCGGAGTTGGTCTTCCAGCGAACTCCGAAAGATAGCTTTTCAGCTCTTCTTGGAATTCTTCATTCAATCTGGCTCCTTCGTATGCTTCCTCAAGTTCTATGAGGGCGGCCATGAGGGTTTCAGGTACGAAGCGGCCGCCAAACTTCCCGTACTTACCATCTACCGGATTGTTGCTTAGTCTGGGCATAATTCAGCCTTCCTAACTTCTGACATGAATGAGATGATCTTCTGAGGATCTTTGACTCCCGGCTGTTCTTCTACCCCGCTGGACACATCTACGGCGTAGGGTCCAACTCTAGAGATCGCGTCTCCCACGTTCTCCGGGCTTAAACCTCCTGCAAGAATCAAAGGCTTGGGCTTGATTGAGTCTCTGATAATCTTGCTGATCCCCCAGTCGTGCAGCGCCCCTGTCCCCCCATATCTGCCCGAGATATGAGAGTCAGCTAAGACAGCGTCAAAAATTGTAGCCGACTTCAAAGCAATGTCAATCGAGTTTTCGGAGCTTACTTGAACCGCCCTAATCAACCGAATATGAGAGAGTTTTTCTCGGATCGATATCTCAGGGAGCGGTCCACCGTGGACCTGAATCGTATCAGGCCTAAGTTCGGTGTAGATTCTGGAGAGCTGACCGAGGCTTCTAAAGACTGAGACGACAACCTTCTCAACGAAGATCGGCGTGCTATCTATGAGCGCCTTTGCCTCCGCTAAAGTGAGGTTTCTAGGCGATGAAGGCACATCGACGATGAAGCCGACCGCGTTGGCTCCCGCATCGACTGAGGCGTAGAGATCCTCTAGTCTCGTTATTCCACAAATCTTAACCCTGACTTTCCTCATGTGGCATTCACCAGCTCTTCAACTGCTTTTTCTATGTTGTTTGCTCTCATTATTGAGGATCCAACCAAGAACGCGCGAGCCCCGCATTTTCTCAGAAACCGTATGTCTTCCGAGGTTTTGATGCCACTTTCGCTTACGACCATCCTATCCTTTGGATCGATTTTCTGCAGAATCCTCCTCGTAGTATTGAGGTCCACCTCCAATGTACTAAGGTCTCGATTATTGATTCCGATCATGTCCGCATCCGTCGAGAGGGCCGACTCGAACTCTTTTTCTGTATGCGTCTCCAATAACACCTCAAGCTGTTTAGAGTGAGCGTAGTTAATCATCTCTTGGAGCTCGTTCTCGCAATAGGCGCGATCAAAGAGAGCTTGTATGAACAGGACGGACTTTGCTCCTGCATTGCAAGCTGCGTCTATTTGTTGATAACATAGTATGAAATCCTTCATCAGGATCGGGATCCTAGTGTGGGTCCCAGCGTCGGCTAGGAGCCTTAAAGATCCTTTGAAGTATTTCGGTTCAGTCAATACGGAGATCCCAACAGCCCCGCCTCTTTCCATTTTCTGCACGATCCACCCTACATCTGCATTTTTTCTGGTTATTCCGGAAGTCGGTGAGGCTAGCTTCAACTCCGATATTATCGGAACCTTTGTGCACTCTAGGATCAAATCTGTTAGGCGTCTTGAGGATGGAGAGTGTTTCGATTCAAATTTGTAAAACCCCTTTTCTATCGATGCCTTCGCGTTCATGGCCAAAGTATCTAAGAAGTCAGGCATACCTCTTCTCCAACTCCTCAAGTTTCGATAGATCACCGTTCGAAGCCTTGATCAGATCCTTGAGCTTTTTGTAGGCAGCCCCGCTTTCAATTGATTCTGAAGCTAGACTTACGCCGGATTTCAGGTCGTCAACTTTATCAGCCACAACAAGCACAGCCGAGGAGTTGACAAGTAACATATCCATCTTGGGATCGTTAGACCCAAGATCTCCATTCAGCAGTCTGAATGTAATTTCGGCGCTTTTTTCCGGATCGTCCCCCAAGACCTCTTCTGGCTTAGCGACCTTCATCCCGAAATCTGGGGGGCTTAGTTCTCGGAAGGTTACTTCACCATTTTTTAGCCATGCTACCGCTGTCTTGCCAATGGTTGAGATCTCATCGACTCCGTCCAATCCATGAACAACCATGGCCTCTTCGCATCTCAGCCTCTCTAATGCGTAGGCTAGGGGGCTAAGCCATGTGAGGTCGAAAACCCCTAGCAGCTGAGCTTTGGCATTCGCAGGATTTGTCAGAGGGCCCAGAATGTTAAATACGGTTCGTATGCCTATCTCTCTCCTCGGTCCGACGGCGTATTTCATTGCTGGATGAAAAACCGGTGCGAACATGAAACCGATCCCGACATCTTCGATTGCTTTTTTGACATCTTCTGGACGCTGATTGAGGTTTAGCCCGAGCACCTCTAGTACATCGGCGCTTCCGCTCTTACTTGTGACAGAACGATTCCCATGCTTTGCGATGATCACCCCTGCGCCAGCGGCGACGAATGCTGAGGCTGTACTGACGTTGAACGTCTTTAGCTTGTCCCCACCTGTTCCGCATGTGTCCGTAATGCGTCCTCTGACATCTGGTCGGATGTTGTGACAGAACTCTCTCATAGCCGAAGCAAAAGCAGATACCTCATCAACGGTCTCGCCTTTCATCCTCAGGGCAGTCAAGAATGCTCCGATTTGAGCCTGAGTTGCTGAGCCTGACATTATTTCCTTCATCACTTCGCTGGATTCCTGATATGTCAGATTGCATCGTTCAACTGCCTTCTTTACGCCCTCTCTGATCATAGTCCTCACAAACCGTCCAAGAAATTCTTCATTATCTTCTTTCCAGGCGAGGTCATTATGGACTCAGGATGGAACTGTATGCCTTCTATCGGATAGGAAACGTGGCGTACACCCATGATTTCACCGTCGTCCATTGACTCTGCAGTCATCTTCAGGCATTGCGGAATTGAGTTTTTCTCTCCGACGAGTGAGTGATATCGTGTTGCCCTAAACGGATTCTCTACGCCCCTAAAGATTCCCAGATCATCATGCTTTATCAGACTTGTCTTGCCATGCATCAGACCTCTCGCCCGAACAATCCTCCCGCCAAAAGTTGAGATGATGCCCTGATGTCCAAGACAGACTCCCAGTGTTGGTATTTTGAAGCTTAGGTTTCTAAGAATTTCAGAGCAGACGCCGAAGTATCTTTTATCGGTTGGTATTCCGGGGCCTGGAGAGATGACAATTCCATCCGGGTCGAGCTTTATGGCATCTTCGAGGGTCAGTCTGTCATTTCGGTATACGATCGGTTCTCCGCCGAGTTCACCAAGGTACTGGACAAGGTTATAGACGAAGGAATCGTAATTATCGATGACCAGAATCTTCATCTTCAATCGTCTCCTCAAATCCCGAGAGCTTTGATGAGCGCTTGGGCTTTGTACTCCGTCTCAAGCCACTCATTTTCAGAGGTTGAGTCGGCGACAATGCCGCTTCCCACCTGTATGTGAAGTCTATCCTCTTTTGCGAAAAGGGTTCTGATGGTGATGGCGAAATCCATGTTGCCGTTGTATGAAAAGTATCCGACGGCGCCGGCGTATGGGCCTCTGCGATTCGGTTCCAACTCCTCAATAATCTCCATAGCCCTCATCTTTGGCGCTCCTGAAACTGTGCCGGCCGGAAAGACTGCCCTCAACACGTCGTAGCGGTCAAAACTCTTTCCTACTTTGCCTATGACCTGTGACACTATGTGTTGAACATGGCTATACCGATGAACTTTCATGAATTCCGGAACTCGGACACTGCCGAAATCCGAAACCTTGCCTATATCATTTCTGGCTAGGTCTAGAAGCATTAAATGCTCGGCTAATTCCTTCGGGTCAGTTAGTAGATCATTTTCCAAAGCTGCATCCTTTAGCGAATCGCCTGTTCTCGGCCTAGTGCCTGCTATAGGAAAGGTTTCGGCGACACCATTTTCGACCCTGACGAGCATTTCAGGGCTGGATCCGATTATCCACCGGTCTTTGAACTCTAGGAAGTACATGTATGGGGACGGGTTTATTCTTCTGAGAGCAAGATAGAATGCCGCTAGATCGCCTTTGAAGCCGGAGGAGTACCGTTTGGAGAGAACAACTTGAAAGATGTCGCCCGACGAGATGTATTCCTTAGCTCTTTCTACGATCTTTTTGTATCTTTTTGTCCCAATGTTGACCTTTGGTTCGCCAAAAGATAGTTCATCTTTCTGGGGCGCTCCTTTCAAAGCTTTATCGATGTCGTCGTAACGATTTCGGCTGATGTAGAAATAGTAGGCCTCTCGGTTGAGATGATCGAAGATCAAACCATCGTCATATATTCCCATCTCAATATCTGGAAATCCCAGATCATCTGTAGATGCGTCTGGAAGTTTCTCCCAATAGCGTACCGCGTCGTAGGAGACGTAACCAACCGCTCCACCGACAAATCGGAAAGGACTCGGAGAACTATGTATGCCAACACAGTTCTTCATAGGTTCGAGGGGGTCATCAACCCTGTAACATTCGTCGAGAAGAGATGCTTCGCCATCCTTAACGGACACAACTGTTTCAGGATCGAATCCGATAAAAGAGTATTGCGCGACCTTTTCTTTGCCACCTCTAGACTCGAGGAGGAAGGCGTATTCGTATTCTCTGCGCAGCTTTAGGAAGGCTTCAGCAGGAGAACCGAAAGGAATTCTCTTGAAGTTGGCTCGATTGACGTTCCTCTGCGATGTCCTTCTCTCAGATGGAACTCGCCCAAAGATGGTCACCCATTTTCCTAGCGCTCCCGTACGTTGTGTTCGGTTGCTTAATGAGCACGTACTATTTAAATCTTTTCAGTACAGAAATGTACATATGTCGAGTTCAGATTACGCTGAGACGACAAAACATCGTCGACAGTCCGAGAGCGCAAAAATGGCCGAGCCGTCTTCAGTCTTCGTCTCCAAGTTTCTTTAAAGCTTCGACAAGGTTTCTAAGTTTCGAAGTAGCAATTTCATAGCCCTTATCAGCAGATCCATTCACTCTCAGATTTTTGAAGCCGCAGTCTGGCGAGAAGATTAGGTCATCTCCGCATTCCTTTGATCTCTGCATTATCTCGGAAATTTCCTCGACTGTCTCCACGATCGGGTTCCGACTGGACACGCAGCCAACAGACAGAACCTTGCCACTTCCTAGCAGTCTACGTCGGTTGTAGACATTGAAGTTTTCAGGTGTGTCATGGAATTCGTGGCTCAGGAAATCTAGCTCAGTCTGCAGAAGCAGGTCCGCTAATCGAGGTGATATCCTCCCGCATATGTGGGTTCCAGTCAGCCGATTTCCACATGCTCTCTTGAGATCATCATAAACTTCAACTATTTCCCTTTCATCATACCCGAAGAGGTGTCTTCTTCCGATAGTGATGCTGAGTATCGGCTCATCAACCGATATTATATAAGCGTCTTGAGCAAGGGTCTTGCAACTCTGAGAAATAGTATTTGCAAGCTGCCTGACTTTCTTTATGTCCGAAACTGCCGTGCAAGCGGGAAATGCTCCAGTTCGGATCTTCACATAGGAAGCTAGTGTGAAAGGGCCGGTTACACATGCCTTCAATCTGACCTTGCGGAGAATTCCTTTTTTCATCAAGTAACCTATAGTCCACTTGTAGGGCCCTAACCCAGGCGGATGAGAGGGTTCCTCGATTCTTTCTTTTTTCAACAGATATTCGCCATTCTCTTTGACTATGCCGCAATTCTCTGTCGACAAGTCGTCTAGAAACTGGGCGCCCATATCGATAAGTTGGGGATAATTGGGGAAATCAATCCCGATCTTGATAAGGTCTTCTAGACATCTTTTCCTGTTTTCTTGAGAGTCTTCTAAGGGAAAGCTCCCAATTGTAGCCGTGTATACGCCGCCTATCTTCAGTTCGATCGCCTGGAAAATGAAGCATTTCGTTGAAGAAAAACCTTACTTATTCACTTGGTGAGTCCTGACCCTGTCTTTTCCTGAATTTTGCGACGCGGTTTGCAATCAGAGTAGCCACGGCTCCGGCTGCTATCCCACTATCAATGTTTACTACGGCCAATCCCAGCGAGCAGGATTGAAGCATAGCCATTAAGGCACTCATGCCTTTCTCTCCTAGTCCATAACCAGTTGATGTGGGGACGGCGATGACGGGAATGTCTACCAATCCCGCCGTGACGGATGCGAGCGCTCCTTCCCTTCCTGCAACCACTATGAGGACATCCACATCATCTTCGATCATTTCTTTTATGGGAGTCAGTAGCCTATGTATTCCTGCCACGCCTACGTCGTAAGCTATTAGCGTCTCACATCCCATTTCTTCGGCGATCATTCTGGCTTCTTCAGCCACAGGGATGTCGGAGGTGCCACCTGTCAGGATCCCAATCTTCCCGCCAGTCTTGCTGACCACGAATCTTTTCGTCTTCGCCACTAGCACTCGGGCCTTATTGTTGATCTCGATGGAGACCTCGTGGGGCAACTCCCTTTTTATGATTTTTACCTGTTCCTCAGTAACGCGACTGACTATTGCTCTTCCTTGCTCGTTCAACATCTTTACGGCTATATTCGCTAGTTCTACAGGGCTCTTTCCTTCCGCAAGTATCACCTCGGGGATGCCCTTCCTGATTTCTCTTCCAACATCAATTCTGGCAAGATTGCCGATCTTTTCGATCGCTAGAACCTTGAGAAGCTGCTCTGCCTTATTGACGGATAGCTCACCTTTGGCAACTTTCTCGAGTATTTCCCTCATCACATAAATCCCTCGAACTGTATATCTGTGACCTCGACCAATATTTGGTTGTAGGCAGATTAATAAAGGAGATTCGGATGACAAATCGCTATCAACTCGCCGTTATCGATTGTCAAGCAGCCGGCATATCAGGAGATATGTTGCTAGGTGCCCTATTCGACCTTGGGGCTGATGCCGCCAAAGTAATGAATGCAATAAAGTCTATTGAAACATACGTTGAAGGATGTAAGAATCTGGAGGTTAGTATCAGGACAGTCATACGAGGAGGATTGCGTGCTAGGCAGGTTCGTTCGAGATACGAAGGATCTGTCGAGATGAATGGAATAGAACTCATAAAACTTGTCGAAGTAAGCGTGGACGGTCTGAACCTTTCGGAGAAGGCTCGACGGTTCGCCTCAAGATCCATAGAGACGCTAGTAGAGGCCGAAGCAAAGCTTCACGGACAGAAAGTCGGTGATGTCCACTTACATGAAGCCGGAGATATCGATACTCCAGTAGAAATCGTCGGCTCCGCAGTCGCTTTGGAAGATCTCGGCTTCTTCGACAAGAAAGTCTATTCTACACCGGTTGCCGTCGGTGGAGGATTATTTACGTTCTCACATGGCACAGTTTCGAGCCCAGCTCCTGCAACTTTGGAGATACTTCGATTGAAGAGTTTTCCGCTAGTTGGCGGACCTATTGAGGCGGAGCTGGCAACTCCGACAGGCGTCTCTATCCTTGTCAGTTTGGTCGATGAGGTTGTTCGCTTCTATCCGGCGATAAAGCCATTTGCAGTAGGTTACGGCGCTGGAACAAAAGATTTTCCAGAGATCCCAAACGTCCTCCGAATCACTATAGGCGAACCCGTCGGCTATGATCTTGCAAAAGACGAGGTCTTCGTCTTAGAGACAAACATCGATGACGTAACGGGGGAAGTCATCGGATATGCAACGGATAAACTCCTGCGCGAGGGCGCAAGAGACGTCAGCATTATCCCTATATCAACAAAAAAGAATAGGCCAGGGCAGATTTTGAAAGTTATCATAGAAAAAGGGGATGTAGACCGTATGGCGCGCATCCTGATGGAGGAGACCGGTAGCCTAGGTGTCCGGGTCCATCCCGTTGAAAGGCGAATCCTTACCAGGGAGTCTCTCCCAATCGAAGTAGAAATCGGTAACATCAATAGAACGGTTGAAGTAAAGATTGCCAAGGATGGTAAAGGCGAAATAGTCAGGATAAAGCCGGAATATGAAGATGCTAAGAGGATATCCGAGGAGACTGGAATGCCTTTAAGGGAAGTCTTGGAGCTTATTCAAGATAAAGCTCGAAAGATTGTTCTCAGTAGGTGACAAGATGAGTAGCATAGGAGAGAAACATGAGAACCTTAAAAGATTCATTCGTGAGAAAGGAAAGGACGGAGCTGTAATCGCGTTCTCCGGGGGCGTAGACAGCTCTACACTTGCAGCCATCTGCCGTGAAGTTTTAGGCGACAAGGCCGTGGCTGTTACAGCCATTTCTCCAACTTACACTCCAGAAGAAGCTGAAGAAGCAGCAAGAATCGCGGAGGAGATAGGAATCAAGCTTATTACGGTGGAAACCGATGAGCTCTCAGACGAGAACTTCGTCAGAAATCCTGAGAACCGGTGCTATTACTGCAAAAGCGAACTACTCGACTGTCTACTCGACGTGGCAGACAGAATGGGCTTCAAAGCCGTCTTCGAGGGCACAAACTTCTCAGATCTGGGAGGTCACAGACCTGGATTTCAGGCAGTCAAAGAGAGAGGTAACGTTTACAGCCCTTGGGCTGAGAACAATTTTTCAAAAGAAGAAATCAGAACCCTAGCCAAGGAGATGGGACTCTCGGTTTACGACAAGCCAGCTCTTGCATGCTTGGCTTCACGCATACCGTTCGGCCAACAGATAACAGAGGAAAGGCTTCATAGAATTGGAAGAGCGGAACACATGGTTAAGAGAATAAGCGGAGTCCGGCAGTTGCGAGTTCGCGACCACAACGGGCTAGCCCGGATTGAAGTAGGAAAAGACGAGAGAGAACTCCTCTTCAATCTCCAAATCATGGATAAAATAGCCTGTGAACTGAAGAATTTGGGCTTCAAATTTGTTGCGATGGATCTGGAAGGATATAAAACAGGAAGCATGCTAGACGCCATGGATGCAAAGATGTCAACCTAGTCCGCCTCACGGACCGATCTCAGGGTGATTTTCAGCCTTTTCCCGCGCGGGGCGAAGCCGAATGGCCTATCATCATCGCTCTTTTCCGATCAGTTCTGCCAATAGCTTCTTACCCGACATCGCCCTGAAATTCGGAGGAGACCACTCAACCCTAATTCGTCTCCTCTCAGCCAACACATCTCTATTTATTACCGGGTCGAAGCCTCGCTTCGTGAAGTACTCCCAGTACACAAGTATACCCCTCTCCCGCCATTTTGGTATGTGGCTCAGTACGACTCCACAATGTTGAATGAGTTTCTTCAGGTCTTTTACTTTCATACCCCTCAATTCCTCAGAAACTCTTTTGGGTTTGAAATCCGCTTTCACAATCAAACAGTACTGACCATAAGCGTTGTAGCAGTTTCTGTAAGATTCCATTTGCCTAGAGAGAAGATAATCTATGGCTCCACTCCTCTGCGAAGGAATGACCCTGCAGTCGAAGGAGACCTCTGGGATGTCCCGGTATCGACTGCTCAAATGCTTATAGAGGTTACTTGAGGCCATCCCTGCAAAGACAGAATTTATCTTGTCCAACCTTCCCCCGAATGGTGCGACTCCGTAGAATAGAAGGTTTATTTCGTCAGAAAAGAGGAAGGCAAGACATGGGTTGAAGCTCTTGAAGAACCGTTTCGCTGTCTCGACTAGGCATTCTGCCAAGAACTGGTCAAACCGTTTCTGAAGCCCGAGTCTATCCCTCAGTGACCTGAAATTCCAGCCGTCGAGCCTGACGTAGAACCATCCATCTGGGATTCTGAGGTCAGATTGCATGACATCTGCCTTGAGGAGCATGATAACCCCTAATCTATTTTGGAACTAGTTCTAGTTAAACGGGACCCAACTCTACCAGTGAATTTGGAAGGCCATTATCTATCTGCCCCCCATTGGCAAGATGTGAAGATCAGGTCCATGCGAATGAGTGCGGCGGATAACTAGACCCCTTCCGATTTCAATGATCTCTTGCGTTAACTTTATTAGAAGCAATAGCAAAGTTTATATTGCAAAAGAAGCGTTGAAGCATTTTGCTGACCAGAGTGTAGCGAGATGCAACCCCCGATGGAAAGTCGAGGGCGAAGGGTGAAGCGGGTCTTAACTCGCGATGAACGCCACGCATGGGCAAATGTCAATCAGACGTTGGTTCCGAGTAAGCTCGGCACGCCACGCCGTCTGGGGAATGGCTTGGCTTGAACGCTGATGAAGGGCGCGGCAAGCTGCGATAAGCCTCGGGTAGGCGCATGCAGCCTTCGATCCGAGGATGCCTGAATGGGACCTCCTGTCACGGTTTCCGCAAGGGAACCGCGACGCTTCCGAAAGGAAGCTGGAACCCTCCGAACTGAAACATCTTATTAGGGGGCGGAAGAGAAACCAACCGGGATTCCCTAAGTAGCAGCGAGCGAAAGGGGAAGAGTTCAAACCGAACCCCGTAGGGAAACTTATGGGGGATGTAGGGTTGTGGGTCCGGTTGCCTCCTACCTGGCCAAGCTGAAGTGACCTGGAACGGTCCGTCATAGAAGGTGAGAACCCCGTAGGTGTGAGCTGGGTGGAGTTGAGCCGGAGTCCCTGAGTATCATACCCTGGTTTGGGTGTGAGAATCTGGGAGTCATCAACTTCTAAAACTAAATACGTTTCAAGACCGATAGCGCACTAGTACGGTGACGGAAAACTGAAAAGTGCCCCGGAAGGGGGGTGAAAAGAGCCTGAAACCAGACGGTTACAGACGTGTGCAGCTTGGAAGGGTAGATCCCTCCCAAAGGAAACCGTGGCAACGCGGAGACCGAAGGAGGGGGACCAAGGTTGCACGTTCCGTCTAGAAACACGGGCCGGGGAGTTCGCAGCTGTGGCAAGCCTAAGGGTTAAAAGCCCGTAAGCGCAGGGAAACCGAAATGCACGCAGCCAGCCTAGCTGGTGAGGTGCTGGGTCTGAAAGGGCCCGGAGTTACAGCTGTGACACTAGAAACCGAGCGATCTAGCCTTGGGCAGGGCGAAGCTAGGCGAAAGCCTGGTGGAGGCCCGAAGGGGTGCTGACGTGCAATTCGTTCCTTTGACCTGGGGCTAGGGGCTAAAGACCAATCTAGCTCGGTGATAGCTAGTTCCCTCCGAAGTGGGTCGCAGCCCAGTCCTAGGCGAGGCTGCCGATAGGGTAGAGCACTGAATGGAAAGTAAGGGGTCGAAAGGCCTCGCTTTCCTCTCAAACTCCGAATCTATCGGCGCCGTAGACCCTGGGAGACGGGTCCTGGGGGGTAAGCTCCCAGACCGAGAGGGGAACAACCCAGACCGAGGTTAAGGCCCCAAAGTGCTGGCTAAGTGTCAAACTGAAAGGCGTCATCAGCCTAAGACATTGGGGAGGTAGGCTCAGAAGCAGCCACCCTTTAAAGAAAGCGTAACAGCTCACCCGCCGAGGCTGATGGCCCTGAAAATGGACGGGGCTAAGCCAGCCGCCGATACCTTGGAGTGCAGCGTATGCTGCAATCTGGTAGGGGGGCGTCCTAGTCGGGTAGAAGCTGGACCTTGAGGTCCTGTGGACCGATCTAGGATTGAATATCCCGGCGGTAGTAACAGCAAAGAGAGGTGAGAATCCTCTCCGCCGAAAGGGCAAGGGTTCCCCGGCAACGCGTCGTCAGCCGGGGGTAAGCCGGTCCTAAGGTCGACCTTAACTGTGTAGACCGAAAAAGGGAAACCGGTTAAGATTCCGGTGCCACAGGGGTACGTGCGGTGACGCAAGCTCGGTTCCTGACGCTTTGAGATAGGCTGAGCGAGGCTGTCGCTTCGTTTAACCGCATAAGCCTGGGGAGTGGCGCAATGGCGAGAACCAGGTGAAAGCGGGAATAGCCGTCCGTTTTAGGATGGTTCGGCTGATTCTTGGAGCCATTGAAAAGGGAGCCGAGAAGGATCCTCTGTGACCGTACCCAGATCCGACACAGGTGTCCCTAGGCGAGAAACCTAAGGCGTGTCGGGTGCACTCCAGGTGAGGGAACTCGGCAAATTAGCCCCGTAACTTCGGGATAAGGGGTGCCTGCGGTTTTGGCTTGAAGCTGGAACCGTAGGTCGCAGTGGCAAGGGGGTCCTGACTGTTTAATAAAAACACAGGGAACCGCAAGCCCGAAAGGGTGTGAACGGTTTCTGAATCCTGTCCAGTACAGGTACCTGAAACCTGGGTTCAACTAGGCTAAGGGCCTGCAAACGACGGGAGTAACTCTGACTCTCTCAAGGTAGCCAAATGCCTTGTCGGGTAAGTTCCGACGTGCATGAATGGAGCAACGAGGACCCCGCTGTCCCCACCTGGAACCCGGT
>Ga0315314_1001729_pt1 | contig 18968 bp, 19 predicted proteins | sample TDP9_MG_FD_203631 | JGI IMG/M metagenome (GOLD analysis project Ga0315314, IMG submission 203631) | Freshwater sediment microbial communities from Lake Towuti, South Sulawesi, Indonesia - TDP9 | ecosystem: Environmental > Aquatic > Freshwater > Lake > Sediment | place: Indonesia: South Sulawesi...
TTACTAATGAAATAGAAAGAAGATTGGTATCTCTTTTTCGACAAAAAAGTCTTGTTGCCGAAGGTAAGCCTTCCAGATTCTATCCATTGAAAATAGCCATAATGGGCTGCGTGGTTAATGGTCCAGGAGAGGCCAGGGAGGCAGATGTAGGAATAGCTGGTGGGAAGGGTGTGGGACTCCTTTTCAGGCGAGGTAAAGTGGTGAAGAAAATTAAAGAAAATGAGATGATAAATGTCCTGTTGAAAGAGATTCAAGGAGAATTGAAAAGGAGAGAATATCGTTATGGTTAGGGATAGAAGTGGAAGCAGTTACCACATGAGGCTTAAAGAGCTGCCAGAAGAAAAGAAGCCTCGTGAGAAATTGATAAGATACGGTCCCGACGTCCTGAGAATTCCGGAATTGGTCTCGATTATCCTGAATACGGGATATCGAGATGAAAATGTTCTGGAGTTATCCCACAGGATAATCAAAGAATACGGCTCCAGAGCAATTGCTTCTGAGAATAATGTTGGACGGCTGATGGAAACTCTGGGAATTCCGCCGGTTAAGGCCTGTCAGATAATTGCCTGTTTTGAGCTGGGGAGGAGGTTCTTCCAGGAGGAACCAGGAAAGATGCCCACTATTAGAGGCCCGGAAGATGTCTACCTCTATTTGGAAGATATGAGAAAGCTGAAGAAGGAGCAGTTTCGAGGGCTATATTTGAATGCGAGAAATAAGGTCATTCACGATGAAGTAATCTCTATCGGCACCCTAACCGCCAATCTGGTTCATCCCAGAGAAGTATTTCAACCAGCAATAGAATATCTTGCCTGCGGAGTGATTGTTGCCCATAATCATCCTTCGGGTGACCCTGAACCATCTGAGGACGATTTAGAAATTACCAGAAAGCTCGCCTCGGTGGGAAAGACAATGGATATAGAACTTTTGGACCACATCATAATAGGCAGAAATAGATACATAAGTCTTAAAGAAAAAGCAATAGTGTGACATAATCGTTGTAGGCACAAATTCAATTTGTGCATAATCTGGAGGAATTATGCTTCTTTCAAAATATCTCTTACCCACATTGAAAGAGATTCCCCGGGAGGCCGAGGCACTTTCCCACCAACTTATGATTCGTTCGGGAATGATGAGACAGTTAGCCAGCGGTATTTATGAATGGCTGCCTTTAGGTTTGAGGGTTCTCCACAAGGTGGAAAATATCGTCCGAGAAGAGATGAACTCAATCGGCGGACAGGAAGTCTCCCTTCCCGCAATGCAGCCGAGAGAATTGTGGGAAGAGAGCGGCCGATGGAACTTCTATGGGAAAGAATTAATAAGGCTAAAAGACAGAAGTGGAAGAGACTTCTGTCTCGGCCCCACCCATGAAGAAGTGATTACCGACCTGGTGCGTAGGGAAGTCAGGTCCTATAAAGAATTGCCTCTCTTGCTTTACCAGTTCCAGACCAAGTTCCGAGATGAGGTCAGGCCAAGGTTTGGAGTAATCAGGGCCAGGGAATTCTATATGAAAGACGCTTATAGTTTTGATGCCACTGATGAGAAGGCAGAAATAAGTTATAATAGATTATTTGAAGCCTACTCCAAAATTTGCCAGAGATGCGGTTTAAAGTTTCGGCCGGTAGAGGCACAGACTGGTGCCATTGGCGGAGCCTTTTCTCATGAGTTTATGGTTATCGCCGATACTGGAGAGGAAGTTATGGTCTCCTGTAAGTGTGGCTATGCTGCCAACCTGGAAAAAGCAGAATGTCCTCCTCCTGAGGGAAAGGCTGGTAAGAGAACTGAATTAAAAGAATTAGAAGAAGTTGAAACGAAAAGAATGAAGACAGTCGAGGAAGTAGGAAAATTTCTCAAAGAAAAACCGGAAAAATTTATAAAGACATTGATTTACAAAACTAATGATGAATCTGTAATGGTTCTAATTAGAGGAGACCATGAAGTTAACGAAAGCAAGTTGAAAAGTTATCTGGGTGTTAATGAAGTTTTTCTTGCAGACGAGAAGACCATTGAGGGAATTACAGGTGCCCCTTTAGGCTTTGCTGGTCCAGCGGGATTAAAGGTAAAGTGTAAGGTACTTGCTGACTATTCTGTGGAAGGAATTGTCAATGGTATAACTGGAGCAAATAAAAAAGATTACCATTTGAAGAATGTCAATATAAACAGAGATTATAGTGTAGATGAACTTCTGGACCTGAGGATGGCAAAGGAAGGAGATGTCTGCCCAAAGTGTGGGAAAACACTAGAATTCTCCCGGGGCATTGAGGTCGGGCATACATTCAAACTTGGAACTAAATATTCTAAATCATTAAAAGCAACTTTTCTTGATAAGGATGGGAAAGAGAGACATTTTGTCATGGGTTGTTATGGTATTGGAGTTTCTCGAATTGTAGCTGCTGCCATCGAACAGAGCCACGACCAGAATGGCATTATCTGGCCATTAGCTATAGCACCCTTTCAGGTCCTAATTCTGCCTGTAAACTATGAAGATGAAAAAATGAGAGCCATTTCCAGTAGAATTTATAAAGAAATGGAAAATGGCGGCTGTGAAGTGTTAATGGATGACCGCGATGAAAGAGCAGGAGTAAAATTCAAAGACGCAGACCTGATAGGAATTCCCATCAGGGTAACTGTGGGAGAAAAGACTTTAGCCAAAAATAAAGTAGAGGTTAAACTTCGAAAAGAAAAGAAGGTAAGTGAAGTCGAACCCAACCAGGTTCGCAAAGCAGTAGACCAATTAACCAAAGAACTTTATAAGGAGTAGCTCCGATTCATCGGAGCGTTTGGAGTTTGGAGTAGCAGACCTTGGTCTGCGTCTGAACGCAGCCACAGTCCTTTCACCTGCGTTATTTTCCATTGATAATCTTGACGAAAAAAAAGCAATTCCTCTTAGACCGTCTTCTCCATGTTTTAGTTTTAGAAGATTTGACAAAAACCGGCTGAGGAGAAAAGAAATGATAAAAATCCCTCAATATTATGATTGGTGGTTCGATAATGCTATTGAATTTTTAGGCCATCTTTTGGAGAGGCTAAATATAAAGGTGGACTGGAATGGGGGAATTTCCTCGGATTCAGTATAAAGTTCTTGATGGAAAACTATGAGTAGTTGGAATTAATGAAGGGGCAGAAACTTTGAAAAAAATTCATCCAAAGATTGATTGTCTTGAGTTGGGAAAAGATAGATACAAAATAATAGAAAAGAAAATTGATGAAGAGGATGTTGGGTTTGGCGTAGATTCTATTACGAAGCATTACCACTTCCTCACCCCTTGGTTTGCGTTGAATGAGAGGAATTATGAAAGATATAAAGATTCCAATCAGCGGGAGCAGATTCAACTTTTGGAAAAAATTTTGATTGGGAACATTCTCTCTATGGCTAAGGGATTGGAGTATGTGGTTACGGAAGAGATAAAAGTCAAAAATTTAAAACTGAAAATGCAAGATATAAGAGTAAAAGATATAAAAATGATTGGTTTTATGGGAGATTTTGAGGTAAATTTTGATCTTCCGGATTATATTGGATTGGGAAAGATGGTCTCTAAGGGATTTGGAACAATTAAAAAGACAAATGAGAAACAGAAAATCTAAGCTGAAAGCGTTCCTGCCAGATACACATCCTGAGGCAGAGAGGGTATTGATTCGCCATTTGCGGAAAGTACCTGCCTGGCAGAAATGTCAGCAGGTATCTGAAATGATTAAGACTTTGAGACAACTCTCATTAGCTGGATTAAGAATTCGCTATCCTAAAGATTCTGATAAGGAATTACATCGTCGTTTGGCTGCTTTATGGCTGTCAAGAGAGTTTGTTATTAAAGTCTATGGTTGGGATCCAGAGAAAGAGGGATATTGATGCTGACCGATCCGATTCAGGTAATGCTTTTGGTTGTAGAATCTATGGAAAAACTTGGTATTCCTTATCTGATTGGTGGTTCTTTAGCTAGTTCTATACATGGTATTGCCAGGGCAACTCGTGATGCAGATATTATTGCCGATATTCAGGAAAAACATGCTGAGGTTTTGGCTGATGGCTTAAAAGATAGGTTTTATGTGGATAGCGAGATGATTAAAGAAGCTATTAGACATCGGTCTTTCTTTAACTTTATTCATCTGGATTCAATGTTTAAAATAGATGTTTATATATTAAAGCAGGATGCATTTTCAAAAGAAGAGTTTAAGAGACGAAAAAGAATAGTGGTTAATCTTTCTCCAGAAAAGACAGCTTATGTTGCTACACCCGAAGATACTATCTTAAGTAAGTTGGAATGGTTCCGCATGGGTGGTGAGGTATCTGATAGGCAGTGGAATGATGTATTGGGGATATTGAAGGTGCAGAGAGGTCGTTTAGATATGGACTATCTTGTCTGAGACCGACATCCACTAAAACAAGGATTGAAACTGGAGGTGGGGGAATTGGCTTCCGAGATGGAGCCCGGTCTGAGACCGACATCCACTAAAACAAGGATTGAAACTTTCCGTTTCAGTAAACCTAATCTCAAATAGTAATAGTCTGAGACCGACATCCACTAAAACAAGGATTGAAACATATATTAGTATATTTTACCAAGGAGTAAAAGTATAGTCTGAGACCGACATCCACTAAAACAAGGATTGAAACTCCTTTTGTTCATTAGCCATTATCTCCATCATTTTGGTCTGAGACCGACATCCACTAAAACAAGGATTGAAACTGAAGCCTCCCTTTCAGGAGGCCTCCAGGGCTTCACTTTGAGACTGACATCTATTTAGGAATAGACTAAAAAATGTCATAATTTTTTCCTTGCATTATTTTCTTAAACGTGCTATATTATAAAAAAGTGGCTTTAACAGGCCACTTTTTGTTTTTACTGATGTTGAATTTTTGCAGTGGTCGGAGGAAATAATGGAGGGAGAGTTAATAGGGGTTTTTGAACAAATAGAAAGAGAGAAAGGCATTCCCAAAGAAGAGCTTCTGGGAATGATTGAGGCAGCTTTAACTTCGGCGTTTCGCAAACATTCTGGTAAGAAGCAGAAATTTGAAGCACATGTGGACCCGAAATCAGGAGTTATTACTGCCTATGTAAAGAAAAAAGTGGTAAGTAAGGTAGAAAATTCCTATACGCAGATAGCTAAAAAAGAAGCAATAAGGCTTGAGCCTGCGGTTAAGGTGGGTGATGAAATAAAAATCAAGGTGGAAACCAAGGAATTCGGAAGGATTGCCGCTCAAACTGCAAAACAGGTGATTATCCAGCGTATCCGGGAAACCGAAAGGGAGAATCTATTCAAAGAGTTCAAACAGCAGGAAGGTACTGTTATGAATGGTGTGGTTCAGAGGTTTGCCCGGAATAATATCATCGTTGATTTGGGAAAGGCGGAAGCCATCCTGCCAGAGTGGGAGCAGATACCCGGCCATAAGTATGAGCTTTTCGAAAGGCTCAGAGTCTATATATTGAAGGTGGAACAATCAGCGCGAGGTCCCCAGATTATCGTCTCGCGAACGCATCCGGGCCTGGTAAAGAAACTTTATGAATTGGAGGTGCCGGAAGTAAGCGACCATACTGTGGAGATAAAACAAATAATCAGAGAGCCAGGATACCGTTGTAAAGTGGCAGTGGTTTCCAACAATCAAAAAGTCGATCCCGTGGGTGCCTGTGTAGGAGTGAAAGGTTCGAGAGTTCAGGCAATTATTGGTGAATTGAATGGAGAAAGAATGGATTTGATTGCTTATAGTACCGACCCAGCCACCTATATTGCTAGTTCACTCAGCCCGGCTAAGGTGTTAAGCGTTACTATAGAAAAAGATAAGAAGAACGCTCTGGTAGTTGTTGCTGATGACCAGCTCTCGTTGGCTATCGGGAAATCAGGTCAAAATGTGCGCTTGGCTGCCCGGCTTACGGGTTGGCATATTGATATTAAGAGCGAATCGCAGATGAAAGAGGCAAAAGAAGTAGAAGTCAGCCAGCTTACCAAACTTCCAGGAGTGGGGAAGGTTACTGCCCTGCTTCTATCCCGGCATGGATTTACAAGTTTACAGAAGATAGCATCATCTTCCATCTCTGAACTAACTAAGATCCCTGGAATTGGAGAGAAATTAGCAACGAAAATTTACGAGGGTGCCAAGAAAGAAGGCGAGACAAGTGAAGGTAAAAGAACTGGCTAAAAAACTGAATATTACATATAAAAAACTATTGGCAAAAGCTTCTGAGTTGAAAATTGGAGTGAAAAGCCCTGAAGATTCTCTGACTCCTCAGGAAGTGAGAAAAGTCAAAAGTTCATTAGAAGGCAAGAAATCTGCAGGTAAGGAAAAAGATAAAGTTTCTGTTAAGAAAAAGGTTTCCAGGAAGAAAGCAGTAAGTAAGGTAGTGAAAAAGAGAGAGGTCGGGGTTAAAAAAGAAAAGGTGCCCCCTAAAGGGCGGAGGAAGGGCGTTAAACGAGCCACTCCCGAAAAAAAATCTCCTCTTGCTCCTTCAATTTCTCCTATCGTTGAAACTATGAAACCGGTAGCGGAGAAAATCCCTGAGAAGGCTACGCTTGTAACCGAAAAGCTGAAAGAGGAGGAAAAAGTAGTTCCTAAACTAAAAGAAGAGATTAAAAAAGAAATAGAGGTTCCCCCACCTCCCACCAAAGTCATTAAGATAGACGAAACGATTACAGTAAGTGAGCTTGCCAATAGGATGGGAGTAAAAGTAAATGAACTTATTAAGAAGTTGATGGCTCAGGGTATTCTGGCTACAATTAACCAAAGGTTGGATATGGATACTGCTAGCCTTGCTGCAGGAGAATTCGGTTTCGGAGTGGAAATAGTTCCCTTGTATGGAGAAGAATTTCTCGAGGAGGAAAAAGAAGACGTGTCCTTACTCCAGCCCCGTCCGCCGATAGTAACTATAATGGGACACGTAGACCATGGAAAGACATCGCTATTAGATGCAATTCGAGAATCCAAGATTATTGCCAAGGAGTCGGGTGGAATCACGCAACATATCGGCGCATACCATGTCAGTTTGGATAAGGGAGATATCGTTTTTCTGGATACGCCAGGCCACGAAGCCTTTACAGCGATGCGAGCGCGAGGGGCTCAGGTGACCGATATAATCATTTTAGTTGTGGCTGCTGATGAAGGAGTCAAGCCTCAGACCGTAGAAGCTATAGACCATGCCCGCGCGGCAGGTGTGCCGATTTTGGTGGCAGTGAATAAGGTAGACTTACCCAATGCTAACGTTGAGAAGGTGAAGCAGGAGTTGAGTCAGTATAACCTTGTTTCTGAAGATTGGGGAGGTAAGGTCATCTTTGTGGAAGTCTCTGCTAAAGAAAAGATTGGTCTTGATCATCTCTTAGAGATGATTCTTTTGGAAGCGGAGATGTTGGAATTGAGAGCGAATCCCAATAAGAAAGCCCGGGGGACAGTTATTGAGGCGAGATTGGATAAGCAGCGCGGTCCCGTGGCCACTGTGCTGGTGCAATCTGGCACATTAGCAGTTGGCGATGCTTTTGTTTCCGGTTTCTCGGCAGGTAAGGTGAGAGCCATGATTAATGATCGGGGTAAGAAAGTTAAGAGCATCAGTCCTTCTAAGCCCGGAGAGGTATTAGGATTTTCGAGTCTACCCCAGGCAGGTGACAAATTTTATGCCTTAGACAGTGATAGAGCAGCAAGAGAAATTAGTGAGATACGGCAGAGAATCAGACGGGAAGAGGTTCTATACCGGAGAAAGAGAGTTACATTGGAGGACTTGCATGAGCAGATTGCATCGGGGAAGCTTAAGGAACTTAAAATAATCGTTAAGGCGGATGTTCAGGGTTCCGTTGAAGCGCTCTGTGATTCTCTGCAAAAATTGAGCACTCAGGAAATAACTTTAAATATAGTTCACAGGGGAGTGGGTGGAATCAATGAAAGCGATGTGATGTTAGGCGCTGCTTCTAATGCAATTATTATCGGCTTTAATGTTCGTCCAGAACCGAGCGCTGAAGAGTTAGCTGAAAAAGAGGGTGTTGATATTCATACTTATAGGATTATCTACGAAGCGGTGGAAGAGACGAAGGAAGCGATGGAGGGCCTCCTGGAGCCTGAGTTTAAGGAGATCCCATTGGGCAGGGCTGAAATAAAGCGCACGTTCAATATCCCAAAGGCAGGTACAATAGCAGGCTGTCTGGTCACTAAGGGAAAGATTTCACGGCAGAGTAAAGTGCGCCTATTGCGCGATAATGTCATAATTTATGAAGGTAAAATGTCTTCTCTGAAAAGGTTTAAGGACGATGTGAGGGAAGTGGAGTCTGGCTTCGAATGTGGAGTGGGGCTGGAAAATTTTAATGATATAAAAGAGAACGACATTCTTGAAGCCTTCACCTTAGAGAAAATTGCTCGCAAACTATAGTAGTGGAGAAAAGTTAGTTCGCTCGTCGCTATGTCATTGCGAGGGCGAAGCCCGTGGCAATCGACGAAGTCGTTGCGAGCCCCGAAGGGGCGTGGCAATCTCGTCCATAATTACGAGATTGCTTCACTTCGTTCGCAATGACAATTTGTGTCAATTCGCTCGCGCTCCTCGGAATGACATCTGTAACTATCCCTTCATCCCCAGGGTGCTAGAGGTAGGGATAGTTTTCGGAGTCGCTCGGGTGGTGACCTGAAAAATAGTTTGCTCATTCCCGAGGAATTTTTTGACGCCAAAGAACTTCGGACTCTGCAGAGCGCAAATCAAAACTCCTCGCTTCGCTCGTCGGACAGTGATTTGCTTGAAGGAGGATGTGTCGTCCTCGTTTTTTGGCTAAAATTCCTGAGGTTCTTCGCAAACTATTTTTTCAAGTCTTGAGGTATTATAAATTTTTGATTTTTGATTTGAAATTTGGATTTTGGATTTTGTAAATGGTCTTTAGCTTAGGATGGATTGCTCTATATCTTTCTGAGAAGCCGAGGTCTCTCAAAGAAAAGAGAAGAGTGGTTAACAGTCTTAAAGATAAAGTAAAAGCCAGATTCAACGTTTCCATATCAGAGGTGGATAGTCAAGATTTATGGCAGCGTTCTACTCTGGGAATTGCATTGGTGTGTTCCAACAGGAAACAGGCACAAACAATAAGTCACAGGATAATTGAGTTTGTTAGGGAAGCGAAGAAAGTAGAAATCATCGATTATGATTTTATGATAGAGAACCACTAAACCCCATCATTCCTCGTGTTGTCGCTCTTCCTTAATGGTTGGAGAAATGCCTCTTAAAAGACCAAAACGGGTAGCCCAGTTAATCCAAAAAGAGATTAATGCAATCCTGCAAAAGCAGATAAAGAATCCTCAATTGGGCTTTGTTACTATAACCGGAGTCAAAGTTACAGATGACTTGCAGCATGCTAAGGTCTATTTTACAGTTTACGGCTCGGAACAGGAAAGAATATCTACGGAAAAATTACTGAAAAAGATAACCTCTTTTGTGCGTTACCACGTTGGTCAGAGAATTAGGTTGAGGTATACCCCGGAAATTGTCTTCCAGTACGACGAGACAATCGAAAGAGCTGCCCGAATCGATGAGTTGATTAACAAAATTCAGGAAGAGAGAAGCAATGCGAGAGGGACTCAGGAAGGAAAAGAAGAAAATAATCGATAAGATTATACAGGTAATTCGGGAAAACCACACATTTTTTATCTCTTCTCACACCAGGCCAGATGGCGACTCGATAGGCGCACAGTTAGCTCTCGGTTCCCTATTGAAACGATTAGGCAAGGATGTCTACATTGCAAATCGCGACCATGTTCCGGTGGCTTACCAATTTTTGCCACATAGCAGTGATATTCACATTCTTGAGAAAGTAGAGAAAGATTTTGATGTAGCCTTTATTTTAGACTGTAGTGACCTCCAGAGAACAGGAAATATAATAGACGTCAAGAATAGAGTGAAAATTGTAATTAATATGGACCATCATATAGACTACGAACTATTCGGAGATTACAATTACGTCGAGCCTGAGGCATCATCTGTTGCCGAGGAACTTTACGACCTGTTCAAAGAGTCAGATTTTGGAGTAACCGAGGAGGAAGCATTAGACCTCTATGTGGGCATCCTGACCGATACAGGCAGATTTCAAGAAGCTAACAGTACTGCCCGATGCCATGAAATTGCATCTGAGCTCATAAAGAAGAAAATCTCCCCGCAGTTGGTTGCTCAGAAAATTTATGATGCGAGGACCGGAGCAGGATTAAAATTGTTATCATTAACTTTAAGGACATTGGAAATAGCCGCTGGTGGAAAAATCGCCCACCTTTTGATTACGCAAGATATGTATAAAGAGACTGGCGCCAGGGAAGACGAGGTTGAGGGATTTGTTAACTTCGCTAGAAATGTGCAAGGAGTGGAAGTGGGAATTCTTTTCAGTGAAACTACCCTTCCCAATGAGATTAAAGTTAGTTTTCGTTCAAAGGGAAAAGTAGACGTGAGTAGAATTGCAAAATTATTCAGTGGAGGCGGTCATCGAAATGCTTCTGGGTGCACAATTCAGGGGTCTCTGGAAGAGGTTAAACAGAAAATCATAAATGCTGTTTCCCAGGAGGTAAATAAGGCTGCAACAGTTAAAGGACGGTATTCTCAATATTGATAAGCCAGAGGGCTTAACTTCTTTTGCTGTAGTTCAGGAAGTGAAGAGCTTCCTTTCAGCGACAAAAGCAGGCCATGCCGGAACACTCGACCCCCAGGCAAAAGGGGTTCTTCTTATTCTTTTAGGTGAGGCAACCAAAATTTCCACATACTTAATGGGGCTGGAGAAGGAGTATGAAGCGATAATGGTTTTAGGAGCCAGTACCTCCACACAGGATGGGGAAGGCGAAATTTTGAGAAGGACTGAACCGAGAGTAGAACTAAGAGAGTTAGATGAGGTTTTCGAGAAATTTTTGGGAATACAGGAACAGATTCCTCCCATGGTTTCAGCCAAGAGATACCGTGGAAGAAGGTTATACCAGCTTTTTCGCCAGGGAAATGTGATTGAACGAACTCCTCAGAAAGTTGAGATTAAGAAATTAGAACTTTTGTCTTGCGATATGCCCAGAGTTAGTTTCCGCGCCATTTGTTCCTCTGGCACATACGTGCGCACTCTCTGCCACGACATAGGAGAGGCTTTGGGTTGCGGGGCCTATATGTCACATTTAGTCCGGGTACGGATAGGTAATTTCAGATTAAATGATGCCCTTTCCTGGGATAGGAAAGAATTATTTCACCAAAAAGTTCAATCCATATCAGAAGCATTATCCGACTTTCCTAGCGTTGTAGTCACCCGCTGGATGGGTCGCGGAATTAGAACGGGTAGGCAGATAATGAGTTCAGAAGTTACAAATATTTCTCTATCTCCTTCAGAAATTGCCAATGCCGAAGGGACGTTTAGGGTGTTCGATGAAGATGGAAATTTGATAGCTCTGGCTAAAGTAGAGCCTGCATATGGTGTGAGAGAATTTAAGTTATTGAGAGTTTTTAATTTAGGGTTACATTGAAAGAATACTTTGGTACATAAGCAATGGAAGTCATAGAAGGACTATCGAAATTGAGGAAAAAGTTGGAAAATAGTGTGGTCGCTCTGGGGACATTTGACGGAGTCCATCGTGGCCATCAAGAAGTTATTAAGACTGCGAAGGAGATAGCGAGGAGGGATGGCAAGACATCGGTTGTGGTAACTTTCGAACCGATCCCTCGGGTGGTAATAGGAGAAGAAAAAGAGAAGGTCGGCTCGATTACAACTCTGAAACAAAAGGAAGAGATAATCAGAAATCTGGGCATTGATGTGATGCTCGTCGTACACTTTAATCGTAAACTTGCCCAAATAGACCCAGAAGAATTTGTTAACAGGGTGATTTATAAGAGGATAGGTGCGGGAAGAGTGGTGGTAGGCCCGGGCTTCCGTTTTGGCAAGAACCGTTCGGGAAATGTAGTGTTGCTCAAAAGATTGGGAAGAGAGCATGGCTTTGCAGTAACTACTGTGGGTGAAGTAAAAATAGGTAATATTAAAGTGAGTTCCAGCAAGATTCGTCGATTGCTCTGGCAGGGCAAAATAGAGAAGGCAAAGAGTCTACTTGGAAGATACTATAGTATTAATGGTATAGTGAAAAAAGGGAGCGGCAGAGGAAAGGAACTATGTTTTCCCACGGCAAATTTAGATATTTCTGGAAATCTCATTTTACCTCAAGGAGTTTATGCAGTTCTGGTTACTGTTAAAGAAAAAAAGTACTGGGGAGTTGCCAACATAGGGAGGCGACCTACATTTTCTCCCACCCATCTATTAGTCCCTCGGGTGGGAAGATATGCACGACCAATGGTAGAAGTCCATATATTCAATTTCAAAGGAGACCTCTACAGACATAAGATAGAAGTCTCTCTTATAAAAAGAATAAGGAGAGAAATGAAATTTGCGACTCCTGGAGAGTTGATAAACCGAATAGAGAAGGATATCCGATTTACAAAAAAATTAGGCCTGTCCCTGCTTAGAAGCAGGGTTTAGGTTGAGAGATAATCAATCCCGATACATCGGGGCCGCGTAGTCGCGTAGGGGCAAGCTTGCTCGCCCACCTTCCGCTTTAGCGGAGGTTTTGGGTATTTGACAAAGTCGAATTAGAATGGTATAATTCAAAATAATGAATAAAGAGAAAAGAAAATATATTATAATCATTGGGGGAGGAAGAAGAAGCACGGCGATTATCGAAACATTACACGAAGATGAGGAATTACGAATTGTGGGTATCGCTGATCGGATGCAAAATTCCAGTGGAATGGAGCTGGCTAAGAAGCTGGGAATTCCCACGGCAACAGATTTTCACGATTTGCTTAAAGAGAAGAAAGTAGATGCCATTCTTAATCTGAGTGAAGATCCAGAAGTAGATGGAGAACTCCAGAGGATAGGCCAATCTTCAAATATCGAAGTTATGAAGGGTCCTGTAACAAGGCTCCTCTGGGATCGCCTTAGAGAAAAGAAGGCATTGGCTGAGTTTGAACGACTCAGTCAAAGGACAGACCCTTCTATAGGATTGGAAGAGTTATACATTCTAATTATGAATTCCTGTATTAAAGGTTCGAAGGCAGACGGAGGCTCTCTTTTCATTTTTGATGAGGAGCGTGAAGAATTATTGCTAAAGACAGCCTGGGGTTTGGATGAAGAGATAATTGGGATAATTAAAAGAAAGGCAAATGAGAAACTCGATTTATGGAGCAAGGAAAAATTGCCTCAGCCCATTGTCGGAAGGAAAGAAGGCGAGTCCCTCCCGGGAGATTTTGAGGGTGTTCCTGAGATAGAAACGGGTATGTGTATGCCATTAGTGGGAAGAGGAGAGAAGTTGATTGGGCTTATAACCCTACATAATAAGAGAAAGAATCGCTATTTTTTGGATGAGGAGAAGAGGCTGTTTTCTACTTTTGCTACCTACTCGGCTCAAGCTATTGAAAATACTATGCTTTATAAGTCTACAGAACGTCTCTCCATAACGGATGGTTTAACAGGCTTATATAACCATAGACACTTCCAAGAGCAGCTGGAACTGGAGGTAAAACGCGGCCAGAGATACGACCTGAGCCTCTCATTAATTATGATTGATCTTGACCATTTTAAGGAATTCAACGATAGTTATGGACATTTAGAAGGTGATACTTTACTGAGAAAAATAGCACAAATTCTGAAGAGCTCTCTGAGAGAGACAGACTTCGTAGCTAGGTACGGCGGTGAAGAATTTGCAGTGATTCTCCCGGAAACTAACAAAGAGGGCGCTTCCATTGCAGCAGAAAGGGTAAGAAGAGCAATAAGCGAGCAGACTTTTGGAGAAGTTGGGGCGAAAATGACTATAAGTCTGGGAGTGGCATCTTACCCGGACGATGCCTGTCTGAGGGCCGATTTAATCAGGAAGGCCGATGAGGCTCTCTATCGGGCTAAAAGGGAAGGTCGGAACCAGACCTGTCTTGCCTGAATTTTTAATGGGTGGAAATTAGAAATTTGAAATTTAAAATTTTAGATTGGTAGTGTAGGGCTTTATGCCCGTAACTGGGATGAAGCCTGCCCGTGCCGCCTGCCCGTGCCTGGCACGAGCCACCCTGGCCGTTAAGGCCCAGAATGGGCAGGCGGCCAGGGGGGCACGAGCTACGGCCGGGGGGATAGTTTTCGGAGTCGCTCGGGTGGTGACCTGAAAAATAGTTTGCTCATCTCCGAGGAATTTCTTGACGCCAAAAAACTTCGGACTTTGCAAGGCGCAAATCAAAACTCCTCGTCCCGATAAATCGGGACTCGTCAGACAATGATTTGCTTGCAAGTCGCGTAGGGGCGACCCTTGTGGTCGCCCGATTGTCGTCCTCATTTTTTGGCTAAAATTCCTGAAGTTCTTTGCAAACTATTTTTTCAATCTTAAGGTATTATGAATTAGAAATTTGAAATTAAAGGAGGGTCGCTGTTCCGACGAATAAGGAGGAACGGGTTAGCGACGCCTGCGAGTCGGTGAGCAGGCAGGTCACCGACTGAAGCGAAGCGAAAGGAGGGGAAAGTGACTCTAACAGGTGATAAGAAAAAGGACATCGTAAAGAAATTTCAAATCCATGAAGGAGATACTGGTTCTGCAGTAGTTCAAATTGCCTTAATGACAGAAAGAATTAATGATCTGACAGAACACTTCAAAACTCACAAGAAAGACCACCATTCTCGGCAGGGTCTTTTAAAGCTTGTGGGGAAGAGAAGGAAGCTATTAAACTACCTAAAGGTTTACGATTTGAAGAAATATCAAGAAATCATCGATAAATTGAATTTGAGAAAATAAGTTTCCTCAAGAAAGGAATAGCTATGGCTGAAAAAGTAGAAGCGGAAATTGCAGGTCGATTATTAGTTATTGAGACAGGAGATCTGGCAAAGCAGGCTGCTGGTTCGGCACTGGTGAGATACGGAGAAACTGTTGTTTTAGCCACTGCCACAGTAGCGCCTGAGCCGAAAGAAGGAGAAAACTTCCTTCCTCTGACGGTGGATTACAGGGAAAGAACTTATGCTGCTGGTAAGATACCGGGGGGATTTTTCAAGAGAGAAGGGAGGCCACGCGAGAATGAGGTGGTGACTTCCAGATTAGTCGACAGGCCCCTAAGGCCTCTTTTTGAGAAAAACTTCCTGAACGAAGTTCAAGTAATGATTACGGTCTTATCTTCCGACCAGGAGAATGATGCAGATGTTCCTTCAATCATTGGTGGTAGTTGTGCGGTAGGTCTTTCGGCTGTACCTTTTGCTGGCCCGATTGGCGCAGTAAGGGTGGGAAAAATTGGGGAAAGGTTCATTATTAATCCCACGTTCACTCAACTGGAGGAGAGTAGCCTCGACTTGGTTGTTGCAGGCACGAGAAGCACGGTAACCATGTTGGAAGGAGGGGGAAAGGAAGTACCAGAAGAAGTTCTCTTGGAAGGGATCAAACTGGCTCATAAAGTTATAGTAGAAGTGGTGGAACTGCAGGAAAAGTTACTAAAGCGACTCGGGAAGCCCAAAATGGAATTTCCCGGAGAAAAGGAATCCTCCATTGACCAGGAACGGGAGAAGGAGTTCTATCGCCTCCTCCCATATGCAGAGAAGAAGGCAATCCCTTCAAATTTCGAAGTGGCAATTGGGGTGATTAGGTTCTGCGGCGAAAAAGTTGAAGAAGCTCTAAGAATTAACGAAAAACTTGCAAGAGAGATGAGAATCGATGAAATCGTCTCTGAGGCTATTGATAATTTTGCGAAAGATTATCCTGAGCAAGAGAAAACTATCAGAGATACCATTGACCAGGTTCAGCGCAATTATCTTAGACGATTAATCCTTGAGGAGAATAGACGAGTAGATGGACGGAAAATAGACGAAGTTCGTCCAATTACCTGCGCAGTAGGTGTCTTGCCACGGACCCATGGGTCAGGCTTATTCACACGTGGACAAACGCAAGCTTTGGTAACCACTACACTGGGCACATCCCAAGATATGCAAGTTATGGACGAATTGGAAAGGGAATATAAGAAGAGATTTATGCTCCACTACAATTTTCCGCCTTTCAGCACGGGAGATGTGAGGCCAGACCGTGGTCCCGGTCGGCGCGAAATTGGACACGGGGTGCTGGCCGAGCGGGCATTATCTCCAGTTTTACCTTCCGACGGAGAGTTCCCTTACACTATAAGAATTGTCTCCGATATCTTGGAATCTAATGGTTCCTCTTCCATGGCTTCTGTTTGCGGCGGAACACTCGCTCTAATGGATGCTGGAGTACCCATTACTGCGCCTGTAGCTGGAGTGGCAATAGGTCTGGTTAAAGAAGGAAAGCAGGCCGTGCTTTTGACTGATATGATTGGTATGGAGGATTTTTTTGGCGATATGGATTTCAAAGTTGCAGGTTCCAGAAAAGGGATTACCGCAGTCCAGTTAGATACGAAGACTGACGAGATTACGCCAGAGATTATGGCTAAAGCTTTAGAGCAATCGAGGAAAGCTCGTTTGTTTATTCTGGAGAAGATGCAGGAGAAAATAGAATCTCCTCGTAAAGAAATCTCGTCATTAGCACCGAAGATTTTGGTGGTAGAAATCAATCCGGACAAGATCAGAGAAGTAATCGGTCCTGGAGGTAAGATCGTTAACAAAATTCAAGACGAAACAGGAGCGAAGTTGGATATAGCATATGACGGTGTGATCACTATTACTGCAGATAGTCGAGAAGCCGCGAATGCTGCCAAGGAAATGGTTGAGTATCTTACAGCTGACGCCGAGGTCGGGAAAATATACAAGGGTAAAGTAACCCGCATCAAAGACTTCGGCGCCTTCGTCGAAATTTTACCGGGAAAAGAAGGACTCGTGCATATCTCTCAGTTAGCTGACAGGCACATCAACAAGGTAAGTGATGTGGTAAAAGAAGGAGAAGAAATTCTGGTAAAATGTATGGAAATCGACCATGAGGGTAGAATTAACCTCAGTCATAAGGCTGCATTAAGAGAGAAAGGGTTTCTTGGAGAAAAAGGGAAAGACAGGGAAGGTATTAGATGAGCAAAATCAGACTGAAGAAAAATGGTGGTAGCTCAGGAGACCTTTCTCAGCTTTTCCGAATTTATGATTTTATGGTTCGCCAGGACCTCAATGAGCTGAATTGGGAAGAGAAAGAATTTAAAATTATTATAAGACGCGAATTTGGGTCCGGGGTTTCGTTCAGGCACCACGGAAAGGAATCGAGAAGCAGGGCAGTGGAAAAAGAAACTCTGGCGACTGCTGAGCACCTCGAACAGAATACAATCACTATAAACTCACCAATTATTGGTGTCTTTTATTCCTTGCCATCACCTGGAGCTTTGCCCTTTGTTGAAGAAGGGGCTATAGTTTCGGCTGGTCGGACAGTCTGCATCGTTGAGGCAATGAAGCTGATGAACGAAATTCAGACAGAGCAAAAGTGCAAAATACTTAAAGTGTTGGTTTCAAATGGCCAGAGCGTTCAAGTGAACGAGCCATTGTTTCTAATATTGCCTATAGAGGATTAGTTAAACCTTTTGTGTATAGTATAATTCCTTTTACATATTTATCTCAGAATAGGGTAAACCCCGTTAGAAGGCTTCGTTCGCTTAGAAATTTTAGATTTTTAACTGGACTTAAATTTACATCCATGTATAAATTTATTCTGACGGGGTGGTTCCTTCTAATGGGTAAAGGTGAGCTCAGATGAGCGGAGAGGTCGGGCTCCTTGCTGGAAAAATCTGGAATTTTTTGAACGCCAAAGGTGAGGTTCCAGTTCTGGTGTTGAAGACCAAACTGGGAGTACCTAACAGCTTACTCTACTTAGCACTGGGATGGTTAATGCGAGAGGAGAAGATATATATCAAGAAGGAAATGAAGGATTACCGGGTAGGGTTACAGTAATCTTCAATATTTTCCTCTATATGCTTTCCCTTAATCGCCTCGCCTTTTTCTCTAGCAAAAGAGTAGTATCTATTCCCACCTGGAAGGATAAAAATGAGTCTGTCGAGGGCTGTTATTCTCGGCTTGGTTCAGGGTTTGACAGAATTTCTGCCCATTTCCAGTAGTGCCCATCTAATATATTTCCAGAATTATCTCGGCATAAATGAACCACAACTTTCCTTCACTGTATTCCTACACTTCGCCACACTCTTGGCAATCCTTATTTTCTTCAGAAAAGATTTATGGGATATATTGAAAGGTTTGCGAGAGATAAGGAGAGTAAAAACTAATCCTTCCATACGCACTCTTTTTCTTATCGTTATTGGCACCTTGCCCGTAGCTTTTTTGGGAGCCCTTTTCAAAGATAAAATAGAATCTATTTTCTCTAATCTTAAATTAGTTAGCCTTTTTCTTATCTTGACCGGAATACTTCTCTCCTTTGGTGACCGGATAAGAAGCACTCACAAGGGTGTACTGGACACGGGAATAATCGATGGATTGATAATTGGCATAGCTCAGGCAGTTGCAATTCTGCCGGGTATCTCACGCTCAGGCGCCACTATCATTTTCGGGCTATTTTGTGGTCTCCAGCGGAAATGGGCAGTAAAATACTCTTTCTTCCTGGCTGTGCCGGCAATTTTGGGAGCTACTCTCCTTAAACTCCCGAGTGCCACATCTATGGTCAACCTCTCAACAATACACTTCTATATAGCTGGAGCAGTTACAGCTCTTTTTTCTGGGTATTGGTCACTCAGAGCAGTGTCAGGGTTTGTACAAAAAAGCAAGCTTCGGTATTTTGCTTACTATTGCCTTGTTTTAGGACTCGTTGTTTTTTTCTTTCAAATTTGGTAGCCGCAAACTTTAGTTTGCGATTTATAAACGACCATTTTGTTAGCCGGTAGCCGCTCCGATTCATCGGAGCGCAGGATCGGCAGATCTTTATAAAGGCTGTTATGTAACTTTTGAAATGATATATCCAGGAACGTAAAAAAGATACATAGGGTGGTAATTATAGACGGTTCTTTGTAGTGTAGCCCTTTATGGGCGTAATTTTTACTGCACTGCTGCACAAATTGAATTTGTGCCTACAAGGAACAAATAGAGAATTATGTAGGCACGATTTCAAA
>Ga0315314_1001730_pt1 | contig 18963 bp, 17 predicted proteins | sample TDP9_MG_FD_203631 | JGI IMG/M metagenome (GOLD analysis project Ga0315314, IMG submission 203631) | Freshwater sediment microbial communities from Lake Towuti, South Sulawesi, Indonesia - TDP9 | ecosystem: Environmental > Aquatic > Freshwater > Lake > Sediment | place: Indonesia: South Sulawesi...
GCGCTTGCTTCGGTGGCATAGCTAGTATGCGAAACCTATTCGCCACCGAAGAGGTTCTTCACCGGTATTATAGTACCGAGAGTACCGCCAAAGATGGTAAGGTTCCGTCTTCAGAGGACATCCCGCCGCTGACCAAGGTTAGGCCAATAAATGAGGTGGTTAAGGTTGATTGCTATGTCCCCGGCTGCCCGCCCAGCCCTAAGGCTATTCACTACGCCCTGGCCGAGCTTCTAGCGGGCAGGATTCCAGTAGTCCCAAGTGAGATAATGAGGTTTGATTAAGGTTTAAATGAGGGGGGGTTATGACGAAAAAGATTGTTATTGAGCCGGTTACCCGAATTGAGGGGCATGGCAAAGTAACCATTCACCTTAATGATAAAGGCAATGTGGACAAAGTTCGCCTTCATGTTACTCAGGTGCGCGGATTTGAGAAGTTTTGCGAAGGGCGGCTTTTCTGGGAAATGCCACTTATTACTGCTCGAATCTGTGGCATTTGCCCGGTAAGTCACCACCTGGCTTCGGCTAAAGCCGGGGATGTTATTATAGGGGTGAAGCTGACCCCCACCGCTGAGATGCTACGTCGGCTGATTCATATGGCTCAATTTGTTCAGTCCCATGCGCTTCACTTTTTCCACCTGGCTAGCCCTGACCTTCTCTTTGGTGCTGAGGCTGACCCGGCGAAGCGAAGTATCATGGGGGTAATTGCTGAAAAGCCCGAACTTGCCAGGAAGGGAGTAAAGCTTCGCGCCTTCGGGCAGAAAATAATAGAGACGCTAGGGGATAAGAGGGTTCATCCCAATGCCGCTACCCCCGGAGGGATGACTAGGGCGCTTGGTCTTAATAAGCGAGATGAAATCCTGAGCCAGGTGGATGATATTATCGCTGACTGCCAGTTTGCCATTGACCTAATCAAGGATTACTGTGCTCAACATAGTGAGGAGGCTACCAGTTTTGCCAATTTTGCCACTGGCTACCTCGGACTGGTGGATGATAACGGTAACGCTGAGTATTATGATGGCAAGCTTAGGTTGAAAGACAGCCGAGGTCTTATTTTAGAAGATAATGTAGCCCCCGAGAGTTACCTTGCCGTTATCGAAGAGAAGGTCGAGGACTGGTCTTATCTTAAGTTCCCATATTACAAGAAGCTCGGTTACCCCGGTGGTATATACCGCGTTGGACCTTTAGGGCGGCTTAATGTTGCCGATGGCTGCGATACCCCTCTGGCTAATAAAGAGTTTCATGACTTCAAGAAACTGGGCAACAATGGCATAGTGCAGGGGTCGTTATATTACCACTATGCTCGGTTGATTGAAGCCCTTAATGCTGCCGAAAGGATAAAGTCGCTGCTGCAGGATGCTCAGATATGTTCCAAGGAAATATGGGTCAATTCTAGCCAGATTAACGAAGAGGGCATAGGCGTAATTGAAGCCCCCAGGGGGACACTTATCCACCACTATTGGGTAGATACCAGTGGTAAAATCCGTAAGGTCAACCTGATTGTCGCCACCGGTAATAATAACTTGGCAATGAATCGCGCTGTCTATGAGGTAGCTAGAGAGTTTATCAAAGGTGGTAAGGTTACCGAGGGGATACTGAATCGAATTGAGGTGGCTATTCGCTGTTATGACCCCTGTCTTTCTTGCTCCACCCATGCTCTGGGTCAGATGCCTTTGGAAATTAGCATTTACGATTCAGATGGGAATATCTATCAGAGGTTAACCACATAGTATGAGGACGCTTATCTTGGGCATAGGTAATCCACTCTTGGGAGACGATGGGGTAGGGTTTCACATTGCTCAAGCGTTAGCCACGCTGATTAAGGACGAAAACATCGATGTGGAAGATACCAGCGTGGATGGTTTGAATCTATTAGAGCTTATTATTGGATACGACAAGGTAATTATAGTTGATGCTATTATGACGAAGGGCAGAGAAGTAGGGGAAATATATAAGCTTAGGCCGGAGGACTTGGCTGACACGGTGCATTTTACTACCTCACCACACAATGCCAATCTGGCTATTGCCCTCGAAGTTGGTAGGAAGATTTTAGCCGAGCAGATGCCGGGAGAAATTGTAGTCTTTGCTGTAGGCATTAAACAAGTCCCCAGATTTACTGAGGAAATGACGGAAACGGTAAAAGCGGCTATACCGACAGCAGTAAATCTTATTTTGCAAGAGCTCAACCCGACTTAAGCTGACCACGCCGCCCATTTTGAAATTTTGAATATGAAGACTGTTGATTTTGACTATTATCTTCCCCCGGAGCTTATTGCCCAGACCCCGATTGAACCCAGGGACCAATCACGGCTTATGGTGCTAAACCGTAGTCGTAACTCTCTAGAGCACCGCCGGTTTTTTGAGATAGTTAATTATCTTGGGTCAGGGGATGTTCTAGTATTTAATGACAGCCGGGTTATCCCCGCTCGTCTCAGCGGGAGGAAGGTGGATACCGGGGGTAGGCTGGAGCTCTTACTACTGCGGCGGCTTAAGCCAAAAGTTTGGGAGACGCTAATTAGACCCGCTAAGCGGGTCAAGATTGGCAGCCGATTGGAGCTGGCTAACGATTTTGTGGGTGATGATAGACAGGGGTTTAAGGTTCTGGCTGAGGTAGCTGAGTTAAAGGGGGAGGGGATTGGGGTGATAAGCTTCTCGGATGAAACGCTGCTGCCAAGGTTAGGTAGGGTGGCATTACCGCCATACATCCGCGTTCCGCTGAAGGCTCCGGAACGCTATCAAACCGTCTATGCTAGTGTGGCTGGCAGCATCGCTGCGCCTACTGCTGGGCTGCACTTCACCCTGGAGCTAATTAATGACATAAGAAGGAGGGGGATTCACTGCCTTTTTGTTACCCTACATGTCGGTCTTGATACCTTCCGACCAGTGCGAGAGGGTGACCCACGTCAGCATCCGATACATAAAGAATACGGGGTGATGGGTCAGGAAGTAGCCGCCCAGCTGTCTCAGGCTAAGGTGGAGGGGCGACGAGTTATATGTGTTGGGACAACTACAGCAAGGCTGGTCGAGGCTGTGGCTCAAGCTAGCAGCCCGACTCACCTAGAGCCGTTTGAGGGCTGGGTAAGTCTGTTTATTTTACCCGGATACCAGTTTCAAATAGCTGACGCCCTTATTACCAATTTTCACCTGCCTAAATCAACGCTGCTAATGCTGGTTTCTGCCTTTGCCGGCAGGGATTTTATCATGCCGGCTTACCGCGAAGCCGTAGCCCAGAAATACCGTTTCTACAGCTTCGGCGACGCGATGTTAGTGTTATAATACTGTTGGAGTAATTGATACTGTAGTTCCTGGAGAAAGGAGGTAGTAAATGGCTACTTATTTAATGCTCTTTCGTTTTACAGGTAGAGGTATAGAGAATATCAAAGATAGTCCGGCTAGGGTCGAGGCGGCTAAGAAGGCATTTCAGGCTCTAGGGGCGCAGGTTAAAGCGTTCTATTTATTAATGGGCGCATATGACACTGCCTTCGTGGTGGAAGCACCAGACGATGAAACTATAATGAAAGCGTCTCTTAATCTTGGTTCGCAGGGCAGCGTGCGCACCGAGACTCTTCGTGCCTTCACCGAAGAAGAATACAAGAAGATCATCGCTGGTTTAGGCTGAGTATTTATTTAGCACGACCTATTTGAGCGGTCATTAGTCTAGCATGAAGATACTTCTACATATATGTTGCGGGGTTTGTGCCGCTGGGGTTGTTGAGAGATTAACTTCGGAAGGGCATCAGGTTCACGGGTTATTTTATAACCCAAACATTCACCCTCAGCATGAGTATGACCGAAGGTTGGAGGTTGCCCGCAAAGTAGCTAAAGAATTGGGCTTCCCTCTAGAAGTACCACTTTACATAACTGAAGAATGGTTCAAGGAAACCGTCTCTTTAGCCAATGAACCCGAAGGTGGGAGAAGGTGCGAGGTTTGCTTCAGGCTTAGGCTAAAAAGGGCTTACATCTATATGGAGGACTACGGGGCGGATGCTTTTACTACCACATTAACCATAAGCCCCCATAAATCGGCAGGTATGATTAATCGGGTAGGGCAGGAGGTCGGCGGGGAGAGATTTCTGGTGAGGGATTTTAAAAAGAAGGAAGGGTTCAGACGAGCTACGGAGCTAGCCAGAAAGTGGGCTCTTTACCAGCAGGACTATTGCGGGTGCATATACAGCATGAGGAATAGATAATCTCATTTCCATGCTTGGTTACTCACTTTTGTCTATTTGATTACGGTTCCTGGCATCAAGCCATTTTTGCTTCTGGGCAAGCCGCAGCTCCTCATCGGTAGGCTGATAATTAACCAGGAAACTATCTCTAAAAGTGTTAAAGGTGCCGTTAATGATGACGTCTCTTATCTTATTCATTAGATTATTTATAAAGCTGAGGTTGTGAATAGTAGCTAATCTATATACCAGTAGCTCTTGGCATTCAAAGAGGTGATGCAAGTAGGCGGCTGAGAAGTTGTGGCAGGTATAGCAATCGCAGTCAGGGTCAATAGGGTCTTCCATTTGGCTATAAATAGAGTTACGGATATTATGTCTACCCTGCCAGGTATAGAAACCACCTTTTCGTGCTACGCTGGTCGGCAGAGCACTATCAAACATATCAACTCCTCGGGCGACACTCTCAACGATATCCTCTGGGGAGCCCACACCCATAAGGTATCTCAGCTTGTTCTCAGGGAGTAAGGCTACTGTTTCCTCAACCATGGCTTGAGTCAGTACCTTTGGTTCTCCCAAGCTCAAACCACCAATAGCATAGCCGAAAAATCCTAACGATGTAAGGAAAGCGGCTGACTTACGGCGTAGCTTGGGGAAAAGCCCTCCCTGCACGATGGCAAACAGAGCCTGGTCATTACGGGTTTGAGACTGCTGGCATCTCTCCGCCCATTTATGCGTCCGTTTCATCGCTTGCTCCACCGCTTCAAAGGTTTCGGTGTGGGATAGGCACTCATCCAGAGCCATGATGATATCGGCTCCGAGTGATTCTTGAAACTGAATAGCCATTTCAGGAGTAAACAGATGTTGACTGCCATCAATATGGGAGCGAAATATAACTCCCTGGTCACTAATGTCCCGTAGCTGGGCTAGGCTAAATATTTGATAACCCCCGCTGTCAGTAAGTAGGGCTCTATCCCAAGCCATAAATTTATGGAGGCCTCCCATTGCTTTAATTACGCCGATTCCTGGTCTGAGATAGAGATGATAGGTATTAGCCACGACTATGGATATTCCAATACCCCTCAGCTCTTCGGGGCTCACCGCTTTAACTGTAGCTTGGCTGCCTACGGGAGCAAATACCGGTGTCGGCACTCCCCCATGAGGTGTAACCAGCTCGCCAGCCCGAGCGTTACTATCGGGACAGGTTTTTATTAGACGAAAGCTATTGGTATTCAATGCGGCTATATGTCACCTTCTAATTTGGCTTATTGCTGGGATATTCACCCTGCCGCTCATCTATGATGAGCTTCTTGGCTCTGGTTAAGCGCCTCAGTGTACCTTGGCTTACCAATTCCACCTTGGGTAAAGCTAGTCTATGGGCGGCTACAGATTTTCTGATTAGCCGGTGGCTTAATACCGCCTTACTTATCGCCTCGCCGATGTGAGGGCTCTCCGTGGTAACCTCAGCCTGAAAATGAAGGGTGTCTCTATTTCCTTCTTTGCCCAGGGTCAGCTGATAGTCAATGACCTCGGGAATACTGAAAATAAGTTCATCAAACATTGCCAGGTATATTTCATCCCCACCGCCTATTTTGGCTATCGCTTCCAGCCTTCTGGTTACATTAGCTATCTTCTTTAAGGTAGCTGTCCCACACTCGCAGGGAGTACTAATCAATCGAGATATATCGTGGGTTCGGTATCTAATCAGGGGCATTGCTTCCCTGGTCAGGGTGGTAAAGACCAGCTCCCCTTCCTCATCATCGGCTAACACTGCGCCAGTCTCAGGGTCTACCACCTCTAGTAGCAGGTCAGCCTCATTGAAGTGATAGCCATTATGGGCATGACACTCTACGGCAACCCCCAGCCCCATTTCAGTCAGTCCGTAGTGGACATGGACATCACAATTCCAGGCGTCCCGTAGTTGCTTTCTCATAGATGGGGATAAGTACTCAGAGGTGACGAATAGAACCTTAACCCCTTTCCCTTTTAAATCGTAATTATGCCGCGTTTCCTGGGTAATCCGATACATTGATGATACTGAGGCGAACAGGACGGCGGGGTGAGCCTGGTCTATAATCTTTAGCTGTTGCTCCGGGCTCAGGCTAGTGCCTGAAATTACTGGCACACCACCCATTTTCCTTACCCCCTTAGCCAGCAAGTCAGCCTGGTCATTTGGTCTGGCGCTGGGCAACATTATCTGAACCACGTCACCCTCGGTGGCAACTGTTCTCATGCCTGCCGCCATGAAGTCAGTCATCACCTCCAGGTCTCTCTCAGTACAGAATACCTTCTTCTGGGGGCCTGTCGTGCCCGAAGAGGTAAAGGTAGTTACCCGGGCAATATCACCAAGCGAAACACAGGCAAATTGATAGGGGTGTTGGGCAATCTCAATAGGATTAGTGAGCGGAATGTTAGCTAGGTCATCCAGAGACTTTATATCGTCAATCTTTATCCCGCTGAACAGTTGGCGGTAGAAATTGCTCTTCTGACAAGCATAGGCGAGTATCTTCTTGAGTTTGAATAGATGATAACGGTCAATATCGGCTCTGGTTACCTGGTCAATGCTTTCCTTGGCGACAAATTGCCGATATTCAGGGTCTACCTTTACTTTTTGCCTGATTATGTTGTGGAGCCACTGCTCTAGGAAAGTAGTCTCCAATATTAACCCCTCTCCTTTATTTTACAGCTTTGGCTTGGGCTAAGGAACTAGGATAGAGCCTCTGTCCGCTAGTGTTGGTCAGATAATAGGCGCAGAAGGGTATTATCTGCCTGCCGGGGGTAACCACATGACCACAACATCCACGCAGTCTATCTATGTCCAGACTCCACACATCCTGAAACGGCATGCAGGTGATGGTCAGGTAGTAGTTTAGCACCCGGTCGTAGAAATCGGCACCCCAGGATTGGCAGCAGCTCTCATTAAGTCGCCAGTGACGGTTCATAAAGCGGCGTGAACTTTCTTCTGGTGAGGGCTTGGAGTATGAACCCCAGCCGGTAACCCTGCCTCGGGCTAGGTTACTCATGGCTTGTAGCTTTCCTTCCTGGGTCAGGATGAAAAAGCTAGAAAACGAGCAGTGGGCGTCCTGGGCATGGCGGGGGAGAAAATCTTGCCCCTTGAGTTCACCGTCAGTCTGAGATTCTAAGGCACGGATTACATCAGGGATGGTTATCCGGTCTTCGTCACCGGGTGGGTGAGGGTAGCGACCCAGATAGCTTATGGGCTGGAAGTGGACCCCCTTAACGGTGGGGATCCAGCCCTTGGCAAACTGAATGATGTCCCCTAGCTGATGGTCGTTAACACCACGAACAATGGTGGGCACTAGAATAACCCCAATCTTCTGCGATGTGCAGTTATCCAGCGCCTGCCGTTTGATATTTAGGAGGCTTTGCCCTCGGGTATAGCGGTAAACGTCATCGGTTACCCCGTCAAACTGGAGATAAATAGCGCTGGCGCCAGCCTCCTTGAGACGGTGTAAATAATCTGGCTCTCGGGCTATTCTAACCCCATTGGTATTAATCAGGATGTGACTAAACCCAACTTCTCGCCCCAAGGCAACGATTTGAGCTAGGTCATCACGCACCGTGGGTTCACCGCCACTGAGCTGGATGGTGCAGGCACCCACCCCCTCCATGGCTGCCTCATACATACCACGGATGACCTCAATGTCTGGTTCATATTGTCCATTATCAGCGCTGGCAAAGCAGACCGGACATCTGAGGTTGCACCTGAGGGTGACTTCCAGCACCATGGTACAGGCCCGCGTCCTGTGCTCGGGACACAGACCGCAATCATAGGGACAGCCTTTGTCCACGGTAGTAAGGCTGTGAAGCGGACCGGAACCCTTCTCGCTGCCGATAGCCCATTCTAGGTAGTGCCTGGCATCCTGCCGCCAGATAAGGACTTTATTTTCACCGTGCTCGAGGCAGGTCTTTTCCAGATAAACCTTCCCGCTGTCCTCTACCTTCCTGGCTGGGATTCGCTTAAAACATACCGGGCACAGACTTTCTGTCTCGCCTAGCAATTCTCCCATCCTTAATCAAACCTCGCTATCTGGGTCTAAGGACGACCGTGCTTTCACCTCTTACTCATTGCCAGTAGGGCATAGCCGGGTTTCCCCAGTCTGAGAAACTCGTGGTAGGATGAGATGGTGGGAGCGGAATCTTCCGCTCCTTTCCATTGACATGGTCCCGCTGGCAACCCAGCCAAGAAGTTATCTATGGAGCCGAAGGCAATGCCTAGCTGGAAGATTATTTTCTTTAATTCAGATGAGTAGTCTTCTATGTAAGGGGACTGTAAATCAACCCGTTCAAAGAGATTGATATACTCCTCCACTCGCCAGGCACCGGCAAGACAGCAGGCAAAGCTGACCTGGCTCCTCAGCACCTTACTTACCTCCCCCCTGAGGATAATATCGGTCATTACTAGCTTCCCCCCCGACTTTAAAACGCGCCTGATTTCCCTGGCAGCCACCTCCTTATTGGGAAGAAGGGAGAAGGAACATTCGGATATTACAGTATCAAAAGAAGAATCGCACAAGGGCAAGTTCTCTCCATCGCCTAGCAAGAAATTAACCCTGCCAGTTACCTCTTTTTCCTCAGCCCTAGCTCGACAGGAAGAAATCATCTTATCCGATAGGTCAATGCCGATAACTTGGCAGCCATACTCTCTAGCTAGGAAAAAGGCGGTTGTGCCTTTGCCGCAGGCGATATCTAAGACCAGATAGTTTTTACTAATGCCAGCGACCTCGGCTACCCTTGCCGTAAGCTTTAGACCGCCAGGGCGTAGCGTTTCCCCCAACAACTGGTCAAAGACACACGACTCATATAGTTTAACCGCCTCTTCCTTAATATTCACTTGGTCTCAAGCATCTCCTCAACTTTATTTACTTTTTCCACCACTGTTTCCTCAAGCAAATAAGTCACACCGCATTTGGGGCATCTTATCCCCTCCACAGCACCGGTTGTTTCAAGATAATACATCTCCACATCACCTTCAACCATTGGCTGTTTACATTTAAAACAATGCCATTGTTTCATTTCCCTCATCCTTTCATCTCAGCCTTGTGGGCATATGCCGAGCGGACTATATAGCTACCTTGTTCTATAGAATATTCTACATAGAAAGTGGCTTTCCCTATCCTCAATTTAGCCAGATACCTGTTTTCATTTGGCAGGTATAGTTTATCACCCTCGGTCTCAGCATGGTGTATTACCTGCTTCAACTCATCCTCTAAAATATGCCTCTCCTCTAGTAACTGCTTTATCTCATTGCTCACCTGAAGCTTTATCTCTTCCCAGGTCACATTGGCACCTCCTTGGATTTTGTCGTCTCCAATCTTTAAGCGGGCTTTCCCTGCTCCATCAATAGTGACTTAAAGCGAGATTGGTTGTCTTTTCTGACCGATGGTTTGTTAGGCGGTTTCCGCATATCCTTTTCCCAGTCAGGATTAAACAGGAGGTCAAGGACATGCAGGCTAGGCTTATGGACGGAAAGGGTATCACGGCAGACGGCACAATAGGCAAGCATATCAAAGTGAGCCTCGGCTACCCTTTCTTTAGTCAAACTGAATACCCGTATGGGATTAAGGGGAAGGATTAAGCCGCCTTGACCACAGCATAAGGTAAGCTCTCTGGAGTGTGGTAACTCCTCTATCTGATGTCCTGAAAGCTTAACCAATTCCCTGACGCTATCTTGAAACTTGGTTTCCCACCTAGCGGTACAGGAATCATGTAATGAAAAAGTGCGCCGACCATTTTTGGGCGGTTGAGGGGCACCCACTTCAACCAGTACCTCATACAGTGTTTTCAGTTCAAAGCTGGGGTTGGCACGCTTAAGGGTGCGATAGCAATCAGGGCAGGGCACAATCAATTCGGAAGCGCCTAATTTGCTCATCTCGTGCTCTAATCCGCCCATTGTCTCCTTAAACCGGGAATGCTCTCCCAGGCCGTGATAAGGGGCACCGCAGCATCTCAGCATAATTCCGGTACCGGGTAGTTTCTTTCTGAGGTAATCGTAGGTTGTCATGGTAAGGGAAGGCGAATAGGCTGGTAAATTGCAACCGGTGAAGAATGCCCTCTTGCACTCAGCAGCATCTGGGTCGGGCAGGGACAGGGCAAAGGCTGGAGAAAGCGCCCATTCCACATCGTCATTGATAACTTTATGCGCCGGGAGTGGTCCTATTCCTTCCTCAACTAATAGCTCACGGAGCACCAAACACAGCTCACCTATATTCACTTGGTAAGGGCAGGTCTTTTGACATAATTCACATAGATTACAGGAATAGGGAATCTCAGGCTTCTCCTTAAAGTAGTCTTTCATCCCCAGTAAGACCCGGCGGGCTATCTTTCGTGGGTCGTAGTTCCTGTCGACCTCTCTAACCAGACAGCCGGCAGTGCATGTCCCGCACCCCAGGCAACGCTTTAGGTCTTCGCCTTCCAGCCGAGCCAAAATCTCTTCCCTGAATTTAGCATCCAGCTTATTTACCAATATTGGTTCCAACTTTAACCCCTTGCATTACCCTATTTATATCAAAGTTTCCATCACCTGGCTAATACTCGCCAGACAACTCATTTAGCTGGGCTAGTGTGAATATGGGACCCGCTTGGCAAACATATTTGTTGCCTATGTTGCACCGGCCACACTTTCCTATCCCGCATTTCATTTTCATCTCCATTGACAGGACAGTCCTCTCCGGCGGAAACCCAAGTTGTCTGAGGACTGGCAGGGTAAACTTTATCATGATTGGCGGACCGCAGACTACAGCATAGGCATCCTCTGGGCTGGGGGCAACCTCTTTGATAATATTGGGGACGACCCCCACTTTCCCCCGCCAGCCATCATCTGCCTTGTCCACGGTAAGGTATACCTCAAGGTCGGGTCTTGCTTCCCATTGTTTAAATTCGTCCTTATAAAGTAGCAAGCCCGGGCGCCTCGCCCCATAGATAACGGTGACATTGCCAAACTGGCTCCGGTTCTCGTGGTACAAAATATATTTGACCAGAGAGCGTAGAGTGGTAAAGGCAAACCCGCCGCCAACAATAATTATATTCTTGCCTGTAAACAACTCTAAGGGGAAGCAATTTCCGAGGGGACCTCTCATCCCGATTATGGCTCCTTCCTCTAAGTTGTGGAGTGCCGTAGTTAACACCCCTGTCTTGTTCACCGTAAACTCAAGCACCCCTGGTTCGGTTGGGGAGGAGGCTATACCAAAGGGGGCTTCACCTTCACCTAAAACCGATAACTGGACAAACTGACCTGGCAGGTAGTTAAAGCTACTTTCCTCCGCCTTATTGAGGAAACTGAGGCTGAACGTCTTTATATTCTTGTCATCGGTTTCAATGATAATCTTTTCCGCCCTCATGGCTAATGGGATATATGGGTTCTTCATCTCTACGTTGCCTATCTAATTAATATGCTATTTAGCACTGCCCGCATATCCAGATTCACCGGGCACTCTTTAATGCACCGTCCACACCCCACGCAGGCTGCTACATTATGGTTATCTACGAAATACTTAAACTTATGCATTACCCTTTGCCTCATCCTCTCCTTATTGGTGGGTCTGGGATTAACCCCTGATGCCTCCAGGGTGAACAGGGGGAAGGCGCAGGTATCCCAGATGCGAAGCCTCCTCCCCCCTCGGTCGGTAGCTTCATCAGCTATATCAAAGCAATGACAGGTGGGACAGAGATAGGTACAAACGGCACAGCCAAGGCACTTCTCGTGTAGCCAGTCCCAGAAAGGGTCTTCAAACATCCCGTCCAATTTCGTCTTTACTTTCCCCGTCTCTACTTTGGATTTAATCAGGGCTTCTGCTTTCTGGGTAACCTTTTGCATTAAAGACAGACCACGTGGTTTTACTTGCCTAAACTGGCTATGTTTTTTAACCAGCTTCTCGCCCCTGTCAGTAACTGCTTGAACCACGTATTCCTGGTCAATATCTATCAGAAGCAGGTCTGAGCCCTCTGGGGAGAAGGGACCTCCGCCTAAAGAGGTGCAGAAACAGGTGCTGCTTGGCTGGTTACAACCGATGGCAATGACTGACGTCTTTTCTCTTTTATTTGTATAGTAGACATCTTTGTACTCTTGGCTATTAAATATATTGTCAAGAATAACCAGGCTTCTGGCATCACAAGGGCGGATGCCAAAGATTACCATCGGCTTATCCTCAAAAGTGGGCTCTTCTATCCCTAACCCCTCTCCACCTAAACGGTAGGTAAATAAGACCTCGGACTGGGGTAAGAAGATTTCCTTAGGTGGCTTCTTGGAGTTGACATAATCTAACAGAGCTTCACCACCTGAATGAATCTCTTGAAAAGCAACAAAGCCGTCCCTTTTCACCGGGGCAAATACCTTATACTCACTAGTTAAGCTATCCAGGAAGCTAGCCAGCTCACTTTTAACGATTTTCATTTCCTTCATTAGTCACCTTCACCGGCTGATATTTACCTTATGAATTGTTGAGGGTCATCTAGGCTAAAGGCAGCCAGAGGTGGCACATCCTCAAGATTTACCCCTGCCTGGTAGTGAAATAGCTCTTTAACATCCCTTTCTATCTTCTTGGTAAGCTTTCTGATATCAATGCCCATCGGGCAGGCTCGGTCACAGGCACCGCAATCAACACATCGCCCGGCAGTGTGAAAGGCGCGGACGATGTGAAAGATTGAAGTATCGCTAAGATTGGTGGTCTTCCCAATCCATTGGGGCTGGGGGCTATCGACAAAGCACTCCTGGCAATAGCATAACGGGCAGGCATTCCTGCAGGCATAGCATCTAATACATTTACTAACTTCATTGGTGAAACTCTGCCATCTTTTATCGGCAGGCTGGGCTTCAAACTCCTTCACCTCTTCATATTCATCAATCCCTTGTTCTTCTTCCACCCTGTCTCCAATCAGGATGTCATAAATTACCGGATTCTTATAGCTACAGATGTTACAGGAGTTGTGGAGAAACTCTGCCTTGTTTACTATCTCGGTAAAGTCGCTGCCCTTGAGGATGAGCCTCTCAGTTTCTTCATCAGCTTCCAGGATTTCCTTCCCGTCAAATCTAGCTTCTATCTTTCTTCTATCAATCATCCCGTGGCATGGAACACCAATAATGAACAACTGCTCCCTAGCCACCTGCTTCTCTTTAATGAGACTAATAATTGAGCGAGTATCACAGCCTTTGGCAACAATGCCAACCTTCTCTTTCCTCCCCCGTAGGTACCGGGCAAGGTTATTCTCGCAACTGGCATTCCAAATAAGCCTTTCGGTTTCTTCGCTTCGCCTCACAAAACAGGGGGTGCTACGGAGAGGGAGGGTGCCTCTTTCAAACCCGATTATGAGGTCAACCCTCTTCTCGTCAAGCAACTTCTTAGCAGTATCTCTTATCATAACCGATGTATCTGGCATGGTCTCACCTTAATCCGGCTTTTTAACTAACTCCTTGGCTGGTCCCAAAGCCCTGACTTCCTCGGTAATCTCGGTTATCAGCTCGGCAAACCTTTTCCCTTCGGCGGCAGATACCCAGGCAAAGTGGACTCGCCCTTTCTCAATACCCAGGTATTCAAGGAGATTATTCAGAATGGCAAATTTCCTTCTGGCAACATAATTACCACTGAGGTAGTGGCAATCACCGGGGTGACATCCTGAAACCAGGACGCCATCAGCGCCACGTTGCAGGCTTTTTAGGATAAGCAGCGGACTTATCCTACTTGAGCAGGGGACGCGGATAATCCGGGTATTGGGCGGGTATTGAAATCGGCCTACCCCGGCTAAATCGGCGCCAGCATAACTACACCAATTACAGAGAAAGGCGATTATTTTAGGTTCCCACCCGTCTACTTTTTCATCTTGCATTTTGTTTTACCTTAATCTCCGGAGTCTATTTCAGCATAGCCAGAATCTGGGCATTACTGAACCCCTTCATATTCATAGCCCCACATATACAGGAAGAGACACAAGCCCCACACCCCTTACACAGAGCCTCATTGACCTTGGCTACTTTCTTTTCAGCATCAATCTCTACGGCTTGGAAGGGACAAACCAGTGCACAAACGCCGCAACCACTGCATTTGCTCTCATCGACAAGCGAGACCAGTCCTCCGACTTCAATCACGTCCTTAGATAAGATGGTACCAGCCCTAGATGCCGCTGCCTTAGCCTGGGCAATAGTTTCCTCAATAAACTTAGGGTTGTGAGCCAGACCACACATAAACACGCCCTCAGTAGCAAACTCCACCGGGCGTAGTTTCATGTGGGCCTCTAGCAAAAAGCCGTCCTCGTTTAGGGGCACTTTGAATAGTTGGGATAATTTCTTGTTATCGGCAGCAGGAATGGCAGCTACGGCTAAGCCCAGTATATCCGTGTCTATGAGTAAATCCTCGCCTAATATCAGGTCTTTCACGGTAACCCGGAGCCGATTCTGATGGTCTTCGGTTATCGTTTCCACCCTGGGTTTGTTATCGGCTTCATAGCGAATGAATATTACTCCCTTCTCCCTGGCCTCCCGGTAGTAATCCTCCTTAAAGCCGTAGGTTCTGACGTCGCGATAGATGACATATATATTCATCCCCGGTTTTGCCTCTTTTAGTTTCAGGGCACATTTTATAGACTCGCTGCAGCACACCCGGCTACAATAGGGGCGGTTAGTTTCCCTGGAACCAACACATTGAATAATCACCGCATTATCACAGTCAGCAATCCTACCGTTGCCTTTGGCAATCTCGTCTTCCAGTTTGAGCAAGGTCATCACCCTGGCGTCTTCCCCATAAAGGTATTCGCTTGGCTTATACTCCTCACCCCCGGTGGCAATAATCACCACTCCGTGCTTGAGTTCATAGCTATCTCGGTTAGCCCCAACCTCTATCCTAGTAGTAAAATTGCCTACATAGCCAGTGGCTTCAACAATATCGGCGTTGGTATATACTTGGATTAAGGGATTTTCAGAGACTTGGGTGATAAGGTTCTGGAGATAGGTTTGGATGTCATCACCCTCCAGGGTATGTCTTATCCTTCTGGCTATCCCTCCCAGATGTTCGCCTTTCTCAACCAAATAGACCTCAAAGCCCTGTTCAGTTAGGTTCAAGGCAGCTATCATCCCGGCAATCCCGCCGCCAATAACCAAGCCACTATGAATTACCTCCAGAAGTGTCTGGGCTACAGGCTGGATGAGCCTGGCTTTGGCTACCGCCATTTTTACCAATTCCTTAGCTTTCTCGGTAGCCTCATCTGGGTACTCTTTATGCACCCAGGAACACTGGTCTCGGATATTTGCCATCTCAAGCAGGTACCGATTTAACCCTGCCTGTCTAATTGTCTCTTGAAACAGTGGTTCGTGGGTGCGGGGGGTGCATGAAACAACCACTACTCGGTTGAGGTTGTGCTCTTTAATTGCCTCTTTTATCTGCTCCTGGGTATCTTGAGAGCAGGTGTAAAGGTTAGCCTCAGCATGGACGACATTGGGAAGGCTGGCAGCGTACTCTTTTACCTCAGGGACATTGACCACCCCAGCGATATTGATGCCGCAGTGACAGACAAAAACACCAATCCTCGGTGGCTCTCCTCTTATATCTTTTTCCGGGGGATACTCCCTTTTCTTTACCAGGCTATTACGCGCTGAGGAAAGTGAGGCAGAAGCCGAAGCGGCAGCAGCACTCGCCTGCATCACTGTTTCCGGAATGTCTTTAGGACCCTGGAAGGTGCCGCAAACGAATATACCCGGCTTAGAGGTCTCAACTGGTAAGAATCTGTCAGTTTTACAAAACCCATATTTATTGAGCTCAATTCCCAGTCTATTCGCCAGTTCCTCAGCCACTTTAGGTGGCTCAAGCCCAACCGCGAGGACAACCAGGTCAAATTCCTCCTTTATCAGCTTACCGTCCTCAGCCTCATACTTTATCCTCAGATTCTTTGTCTCTGGTATCTCCTCAATTACCGAGGGTCGACACCTGATAAACCTCACCCCGTGCTCACTCATTGCCCGCTCATAGTAGGCTTCAAACCCTTTGCCGAAGGTTCGCATATCCATAAAGAAGATGGCAGTGTCTAGGGGGAGACGGCTGTGCTCTTTGGCTACTATGGCTTCTTTAATGGCATAAGTGCAGCAGACCGAGGAGCAATAACTATTCTGTGTCGGCTCACCTCGTGAGCCGACACATTGAATAAAGGCAATTTTTTCCGGTTTTTTCTTATCGTAAGGACGCAAAATCTCGCCCGAGAATGGCCCGCTTGCCGATAGCACCCGCTCAAATTCTAGGCTGGTTATGACATTTGGGAACCGTCCGTAACCTAGCTCCTCTTTTATTTTAGGGTTAAATAACTCATATCCCGGCGCCAGAATAATGGCACCCGCATCTAGTTCAATAACCTCGTCTTCTTGGTCATATTTGATTGCCACCGCTTTACACACATCTTCACAAATCTTGCATGCGCCGGTAAGATAATGGACGCAGTTATCCCGGTCAATGGCGGGGACATTGGGGACCCCCTGAGGATATGGGACATAGATAGGCGACCTTGACCTTAACCCCATATCGAATTCGGAGCGAATGGGTATCGGTTTATTCTTACTGATATCCTCGAGCTTAATTGCCCCGGTGGGGCAGACAAAGGCACAGGCGCCACAGGTGAGGCAGGCATCTGAAGGTTTATCAAAGGGGGTATTTACCTCCCGATAGATACCTCGGCCAACAAAGCTAATGGCACTTACCCCCATCCGCTCCTGACAGATTCGGGAGCATAGACCACAAAGGATGCAGTCTTCGTCTTTTAACTTCTTAAACCTTGGTTTTTCAATACCATACTCACGAGCTAGGTTCTGTATTATCTTGACATTGGGACACCTGGTCAGCATCAACTCGATGACCATTTTGCGGGTTTTCATAACCTTGGGTGAGTCAGTCTTTACTACCAATCCGTCTTCAGCCGGATAGGTGCAAGCGGTAAGGAGTCTGGACCTTCCTCGGCTCATAATCTCTACGGTACAAAGACGACAGGCGCCAAAGGGCTCCAGCGCTTCGTGGTAACACAGGGTAGGTATGTGTATGCCGGCATCTTGCACTACCTCTAGAACGGTCATACCCTCTTTTGCTTTAAGAACTTTGCCATCTATTTCTAAGGCGATGTCGCCCATTGTTTTACCTTTCTTTACCCCCCTGTTTTACTCGGATAGCTCTTGCCTCAACCGGGGGCGGTGGGGGCACAGGTACCCCCGACATTTTTACTACGGCACCAAAACGTTCCGGGCATATATCCAGGCAGATTCCGCACTTAGTGCACTTACTCTGGTCAATGACATGGATCTCGTTTTTGCCCCCGATGATGGCTTCGGCAGGGCAATTTCTGAGGCAGATAAGACACGCCTGGCACTTATCTGGCTGGATGTAGTATGAAGTTAATGCCTTGCACACTTTGGCTGGGCAGCGTTTTTCCTTAATATGTGCCTCGTACTCGTCTCTAAAATAGCGGATGGTACTCAATACCGGATTGGGGGCTGTCCCTCCCAAAGCACACAACGAGGCATCTCTGGTTACCTCAGAAAGTTCCTCCAGTAACTCAATGTCACCCTCCGCTCCCTTTCCCTCAGTAATATAGGTCAGAATCTCAAGCATTTGCTCAATACCCTCGCGGCAGGGGGTACACTTGCCACAAGATTCATCGGCGAGGAAATCGAGGAAATATCTAGCCATATCTACCATGCAGGTATCTTCATCCATTACAATAATGCCACCAGAGCCCATCATTGACCCCAGCCTGGTTAGTTCATCAAAATCAACAGGGGAGTCGAGGAGGCTTTCGGGGATACAGCCTCCGGATGGCCCGCCAGTCTGCACTGCCTTTAATTTCTTCCTCCCGGGGATCCCCCCGCCTATCTCGTAGATGATGTCACGTAGGGGGATGCCCATAGGCACTTCCACCAGTCCAGTATTGTTTACCTTGCCCACCAAGGAGAATATCTTTGTCCCTTTGCTCCCCTCAGTGCCAATGCTCCGATACCAATCAGCACCGTTGTTGATGATAAAGGGCACATTAGCCCAGGTCTCCACATTATTTATATTAGTTGGCATTCTCCACAGCCCCCTCACGGCAGGGTAAACATGCCTTGGCTTTGGTTCTCCCACTCTGCCCTCTAAAGCTGTCATCAAAGCAGACTCTTCACCAGAGACAAAAGCCCCGGCGCCTCGGTGAATTTCAACATCAAATCCAAAACCAGAGCCAAGGATATTTTCACCCAGAAGCCCGTATTCTTTAGCCTGCCTAACGGCGATGTTCACATTTTCCACTGCCAGGGGATACTCTTTACGGACATAGATATAGCCGTGGTGGGAACCGATGGCATAAGCGCCAATAATTAACCCCTCAAGGACCAGATGAGGGTTGCCTTCCATCAGACTCCTATCCATATATGCACCGGGGTCGCCTTCATCACAATTAACAATGACATACTTTGGCTCCCCAAGGGCATTTCGGCACACCTCCCACTTCCTGCCAGCGGGGAATCCAGCCCCACCTCGTCCTCGCAGGTTAGCCCTTTTCACCTCTTCAACCACCTGCTCCGGGGACATACTAGAAATCACCTTGCTTAAAGCAGCATAGCCACCAACTGCCAGATAGTCATCAATTGCAGTAGGGTCAATTAAGCCGTTTGTGCCGAAGACAATCCGTCTCTGCTTTTTGTAGAAGGGCACTTCATGCTCATGTATTGCCTTCTCGCCTGTTTCGGGGTCAACAAAAAGCAACCTATCAACAATGTTACCTTTAACGACGGTGTCCGAAACTACCTCCGGAACATCTTCTAAACTTACCCGCTGGTAGAAGAT
>Ga0315314_1001731_pt1 | contig 18961 bp, 17 predicted proteins | sample TDP9_MG_FD_203631 | JGI IMG/M metagenome (GOLD analysis project Ga0315314, IMG submission 203631) | Freshwater sediment microbial communities from Lake Towuti, South Sulawesi, Indonesia - TDP9 | ecosystem: Environmental > Aquatic > Freshwater > Lake > Sediment | place: Indonesia: South Sulawesi...
GGTGACTTCAATAAGGCTGAATGCAACATCATTGGTTGTTACTGATTCACCATCAAACCATTTTATTCCAGATTTCAGGCTTATCAGAACTTTGGTGCAAGTCTTGCCATAGTAGGTGAAGGTGCACTTCTTATAGCAGTTTATCATCCATGGCACAACTTGAGAGAGATCATAAGGATTTCTGACGGCAAGCGAATCGTAGATTTTAAGTAGCACTTCAAAATCCCAATACCAGTCAGCATATAGTATGTTTAAGGACGCAGGCAATGTATTGTGCGACCAGCCATATTGCATGACCATCTCTTCGCTAGGCACTCCTGTACCATAAATGAAGCCTTCAGGGTAGCCATTGAGGAATGTTAATCTGCTGTTGATGCCGAATCCTTGCTCGTTTGCTATGCCATGCCACTTCTTTCCAGCGTACGGCTTTCCTGTTTCAGTGTAGGTCTTGTGCATGGCTTTGGCGCCGTAGTTAGTGAACAAAGGAATGTCATGAACCATTTCACACATGCGTTCTTGTGCTGCCCAGGCCGAGCTGTTGACATATTTTGTTATTGGAGTAGGGTATGTTGGGTAGTTAAAGTCTGGACCATGAATTTCTTTTCCAAATTTTATTCCTTCAAGATACTCGTCCAAGATAGTGTCATTGATGCGTTGATAATTCGGCGGATAGAGTTCTGGGTTATGCCAATACATCGATGAGTGATGAAGATCGTAAAGATAATCTGGCTCTGGACCTATAAAAATCCAGCCGCTAGTGTACATATGAAATCTCTTTTCAACAATGATTTGAATGATGGGTTCGCTGGTAGAGTACATAACCTGCACGGGTATTTTGGCTATATTCTGTAGATTATTTGCAAGGTGTTCGCCAGCCATCTTTCTTAAAGAGTCCATTCTGACATAGAAGTCAAGAGAATTATCGCTATCCCAAACTTCACCTGGGTCTTTGACACCATTTTCGTTAAAGTCTGGATACCTCCAACCCGAGGCTGGGTCGATTGGAAAGTGATGCTCGTCCAAAATCTCAAGCGCTCTTGTGGTATTATATGGATAAGTTAAGTTTTCGAGCAGACCACCAGGCATTATTCCAGTGTGGAGCCAACCCCTCATGTACGGAATGATCTCTGTGTACATTACCATACCGAAGTTTTGTAAAACATTGTATTCAAGATATGTTCTATTGAGCAAATATGCACAAGCTCGTCTAAACCATACGTCTGCTGCGGGATTCGGATATTTGGGGTTTGGATCTGCTGGACCTGGTGGGCCGAGAGTTGATTCGTTGTTTTGGTTGATTATTATTTCAAAATAGCCCTTATCGCTTGGGATTGGATAGGGTATGCGAGCTACTTTTGGATTGCTTGCTAGGTTGTCATACCATGTTTTGTCCAGACGCCAGTCGGTGACGTCGATTTGGCTGTTGTTAAGTGCCGTCCACATTTCTGATGTTGATATATACATTTTAACGAAAATTCTGTCAATGTGCGGTCCAAACATTTCCCAAAGTTCGTCATAGGTGCTAGTTTCAACATCAACGAAAGCCGAAGAAGGCGAGACCATAAATATCACTGTTAGAAAACCGATTAAGATGAATGCAACCTTCTTCATTTTCCTTCCTCCTAGTTAAAAGAATCTACAATTCAAAACGGATTTCCATTCTTATTTAAAGTTTATGTAAAATTGTTACTTGCCTTTCACATCTCTTGGAGAACCAGCATACACTATTTGCTTAGTTTCTTCATGGCTTCTTTCACAGTTGATACAGACTTTTCAAGGCGTTCCCTTGTTTCAGGCATCAATTCCAGTTCCAAAATTCTTTCAACACCATTTTTCCCTAAAACAACTGGCACACCCATTGAAACGTCTGAGAATCCGTATTCACCTTGCAGATAAGTGGAAGCACCCATCACTCTATTTCTGCCTCTGAGAATGGCGTCTGCCATGATTGCGATGACTGATGCTGGCGCATAAGTTGTTGCTCCCTTCAGTTTAATGACATCAGAGCCTGAGGTTGTTGTCAAACTAATTATTTTCTCAATTTGTTTTTTCTTAAGCAAGCTTGTTATGGGTATTCCTGAAACAGAGGCATATTCGATGAGAGGAACCATAGAATCACCGTGTTCGCCTATGACTAGCGCACGAACATCTTCCCTTGAAACATTCAATTCCAGCGCAATATATGATCTAAAACGCATAGTATCCAAAACATTACCCATTCCAAAAACCCGGTTTCTCTCAAAGCCTGATTCTTTGTAAGCTATGCAAGTCATGATGTCAACAGGATTTGTCACAATCATAAGCTTGCATTCAGGAGCGTACTTCACAACTTCCTTGACTATTGATTTAACTATCTTTGCATTCTTGTTCATAAGATCAATTCTTGACATCTCTGGTTTTCTGGCTTCGCCTGCAGTTATTATTACGATTTCTGAGCCTTTCATTTCGCTGAAATCGCTTGTTCCTTTGATTTTTCCATCAAACTCTATTGCAGGCGCAGTCTGCATCATGTCAAGTGCCTCACCTTTCGCCAAGTTTTCAAAGACATCTATTAGAACGACGTCGCTGATTCTGTAGCGTAGTATGTTGAATGCTGCGATGCTTCCGACTTTTCCTGCGCCGATTATTGAGATCATAACGTTTGAATTTGAGGTGTTTTAATTAGATATAGTTAACGCATGTTTTGTAACAAAGAGGTTATACTATTTTCCAAGAAATGTCCTTGCTGATCAGGTGACCATGGCATTTTGTCAGCTCGATAATTTGGTTTTCATCGATCTTTTTTGTGTCGTAAAGGCATAGTGCACATGCGTTAAAGGTAAGCTGTCTGCCCAGAGTTGTCTCATATTCTAATAATTCCTTGCTCTTTCCACCATCTATGAAAACGTCCATTTCAGCAGCCACACGAATTCCAGTGAATTCAGCTTTCTGTTTATCCTTAAGGAATCTACAAAAATTGGCAATTATTCTTTTAGGTTGAGCGTTGCTTTTTTTCACATACCATTCCTCGGCAGGTATGAGGGTGATTGCTTCCTTTTCGAAGTAATCAGCGCTTATTCCATATTTCTGGATTTCTCGACTTTCAGAGTTTAATTTACTTTCTGACACGAGGTACATAACCGCTTCAGTTTTCGTTAATCCTGCTTCTAGGAACGAGAAAGTGATTTCGTGTTTGACGTCTTCTGTATCGAACAAGAGAAAAGCATGGTCTCCTAACCCAAGATGCCGGACGTATCGCGTCGGCTCTTGCATGAGGTCACGCCCACCCCTTGAGATTATGAAGCGAATATCCCAAATCAACTCGCCTGCCAACTGCCCTCTATCTGTCAAACGATATTTCTTACTAGAAGGTTCACGTTCAACAAGTCCTTTCAAAGCCCTCATGTGGAAACCGAGTTTCCCATGGTTACTAATTCTAAGGCATTCCAGCAACTCGCTATATGAGAGGGCATTCTTTTCTCGCAAGCAGTCAATGATGGATCTTCTGATGGGATGGGCTAGTGCTTTGAGAATCTCTTCATTCCAATCTTTCAAGTGTTAATACCTATGTTACTAAAAGTATGCTCTGATTTTTATTGATTTAGTGAAGCCAGGTTCACTTCCAAACAAAAGGTAGATAAACAGAAAGAAAATCTGACAGACCGTGATGTTCCGCACCGTCAAAACTTACATCTTGTATTCTTTATCGCCTTCCGGGCTTGTTACTTTGCCTTTCAGATCTCGTGCAAATTTGGCGAATGACTCTGCGTTTTCTGTGTGTACTGGGAAAATGTTTTTTGCATCAATCTCTTTGAGGATTGCTTTCAGTTGCAGCGGCATTATATGACCAGAGACATGTGCATGATACTGCGGCAAACCATAATGTCTAAGCCAATGGACGAGTCTCTCAAAGTCTATCTCCATCTCCTCGTTGAAAGGTTCAGAGGCAGACAAAATATAACAGCTACTAGGCGTTGGCTGGATTTCCACAAGCTCCTCTAAATCGTAAAAGGACATAACTAGAATAGCTTTGCACTGTTGCTTCGAAACTTCGAAAACGTCAATGACTTTTTGCGGATATTTCTCCATAATTTGGCTTTCCCACTTGTCATATTTTTTCTTCGACTTTCGAAAAATCAAAATGTCCTCATCGTTTAAGGCTGGAAGGCTTAAGCCTTTATCCCTACGCAACGCCTCCATTAGGTAGGCCTGTTTAAGTGAAACAGCCAAACATCGCCCATTCTTCTTGGTAATTCGATAAAAAGAATTCAAACGGTCAACATCTGTATAGGCAAAATCAGCCAACACAATGCCTCCTGTTTGCCCGACAATGTTATTCAACTTACTCTCAACCTCAGCCTCCGAAGAAACAGACGCTCCGGTCATGTTTGTAGCTTCAGTAACAACAGTCACTGGCTCGGCCGCCGCGGCTTTCTCAACAAAATCACGCGTCATCTCAGGCTTTGCTCCATGAGCTCTAAAGTCACCAGTATAAACAACAGCGCCATTAGAAGTGTGCACAATAAAACCATAGGCACCCGGAACAGAATGGTCAACGTGAATCGGCTCTATTTTCAAACTGCCAACAACAATTTTGTCTCCCGTTCTGAAGGTCTTGAAAGTTATTCCTTCAACATTAAATTCCAAATCGGCTCTACGTATTTCGCTTAACGCCTGCAGAATTATTCTTGTAGTTTCTCCGCAGTATACTGGTATTTTACGGTTTATGAAAGATATGTAGGCAGAATGATCCATGTGAGCATGCGAAACAAAAACAGCGTCAACTCCTGGAAATTCTTCATCAATGTAGATGCCTTTAATTTTGGGCAGAATTCCAAGCTCTCTCAGACTTTTCTCACTTTTTGGCGACAGAAAAGGAGGCGAATAAAACTGTTTTTTCATGGCGAAAGACATGCCAAAATCAAAAAAAACCTTGGTATCTCCGTCTTGAATTAGGATTTTGTTTCCGCCGATCTCGTTCACTCCACCATAAAAGGTCAGAGTTGTGTTACGCTTAACCATGTTTATTCCTTCAACATGTCTGCTTTTCGGCAAGTGTTGGAAATAGCAAACACTACAAGTGGGAGCGTGAATACGCTGAAAACCTTCGTATATTTCGGATTCCCAGCTTTCCTAACAATTTCAGCATCTCCTCCAGCCTTCAGGTAACCCGCAATGAAAGCCTTTACAATAAGCTCGGCTGAATGATGGCTAACAAACGGCGGAAGATAATGCCCAGAATAGTACAAAAATTCAGCAACATCCCAAACCCTGTCACCATTGCGCGAGGCTTGCTCAAAATCCAAAAGGTAAATTTCGCCGTTTTTCCCAACCATGATATTCTCCGGTTTTGTATCGCCTAAAGCAATGCCTAGGGCATGCACCTTAGCGAATTCTTTGCCTACTCTTTCCATAATGCTTAAATCCTTCTCCATTTCACCAATAGTTTTAGCACTCATAATTCTCTTAACCACTTTCTCAAGGCTTTCGCCTTCTACATACTCCATGAAGATCAAACGTTCATTATGATTGACATATAGAAGTTTTGGAACAGCAAAGCCCTTCGAATATAACAGCTGGTTTATGACGCATTCTTTTTCAAGTCTCGAACGTCCCAAAACAGCGAAGGTTCTGGTGCCAACCGTCCATAATGTAAGTGGAAACCATTTAAAACTTGACCAATCTTTAAACCGCTTAACAACAACCTTTCTTTCTTGACCGTCCACGAAAGCCTTAATCAAATACGCATCATTTAAAACCCCTCCAACCTCTTCAATTTTAATTTCAACCTCCTCGCCAGTAGAAAGCACCTTCTTTGCAAATGCTTTGATATCCACTTTATTCGCTAATGGAACAAGCTCTCGGGCGGTGGGAACAAATAAATATCTTTGAGGGTCTTCAATTCGGTGAACAAATTTCGAGTTCTCATCGGCAATCTTTTGAAGTTTGAGAAATATTTCTCTATTCTGCGAAAGAACCCCCAGAATCTTTGGAAAAACGCCGAGCAAAGAAGAAAACAATGCTTTTTGAGCATGTCTAAAGAGATTTGTGAAGCGAACTTTTCGACTTTTGGCTTTGTCCACAAATTCTCTGGAGATTCTAACGTAGCCGTCTGAAAAATTAAGTATATTTTCTTCTTTCAGCTCCTTCAAAGCCTCTGAATATCCGCGAAAAGCACGTTCTATATTTCGTTCCTTATCATTTTTCCGCATAAAACTTAGCAGATCATATATCATTAACGGGAAAAGTCGAGCTCTACTCAGCATAGTTTCGTACAGGAAATATTCCGGTTGTATGAAAATATCGTAAGAAAGCTCTGGAAAATCTAAAACAAGGTTTTCCAAGGCTTCGAGAATTAAACGCTTCTTTAACTTAACCTCTTGAGCATGCAGATAATCTTTATTTAGTAAAGTTATGCATGGGAAAATCATTCTGCCCGCCAAGGCTTCACCCAAAAATCCTCTATCAACATCTCTCTCAAAAACCCACTCGTCAACGGCAAAAACAAAGACAGTCCTCTCCCCGAAAACTTTCACATAATTCATAAGCCTAGGCTGAAAATCATGAATAACGAGTAAAACTTCAACCGTCGTTTTCGCATCAGAGAATCCTAAAGCGTAATCGCCACATATACATGCTGCTGTGATTTTGCAAGAACTCGCGATGTACCTGCCAAAGTCAAGAATCTGTTCCTTCAGGTTTTCTGAATATTGAATCAAAGTTTCACCCAAAGGATGAGCAACCAAAAGTAAATCTATAATACTAAAAGATATAGTTAACGTGCGTCTGGAGACGTGTAAGCGCTATTCTCTCTCAGATAGAGTTCTCCCTTTAGAACAATAACTGCATTGCCAATCAAATCCACTCTACTATCTGAATGCAATCGCACAATGATCCTTCCGCCTCTTTGAGACGCTTGATAGGCTAACATTTCCCTTTTTCCAAGTATCTTTGACCAATATGGAGCTAACACGGTATGAGCTGCTCCGGTTACTGGGTCTTCATTTATGCCGATCCAAGGTGCAAAGTATCTCGATACAAAATCGTATGGAGCATTACCTATGGATGTTACAATGACTCCTTTGACATCTTCTTTTGTTGAAGTAGATCTCATAAGTTCAAAATTTGGTTTCAAACTCCTCAAGACTTCTTCATCACGCAGATGAATTAGAAGTTTCCTCGCTTCTTTAGCATAAGCCACTTTCTCGAAATCGGCTATTCCTATTGCCTTAAGAAGGTCTTGATTGGGAGTAATGAGTGTGACTTCATATGTTGGAAAATTGAGAAGTATTCCGTTCTTGTCTTTTCTGGTAGTTAATTTCCCACTTTTTGTCTCAAAAGTCACTTCTTCCGCTGAGATTTTGATGTCGTAAAACAAGATTGCTGCAGTAGCTAGAGTTGCGTGACCGCAAAGGGGGACTTCCACCTTCGGAGTAAACCATCGCAAAGAGAAAGCTTTTGACTCTTTGAGTGACGTTTTGCCAAGACAGTATAAGAAGGCGGTCTCTGATAGATTCTTCTCAGCTGCAATAGACTGCAAGATACGATCTTCATACTGTTTATGCAAAAGACAAACAGCTGCAGGATTACCTTTGAATGGTTCGTCAGTAAAGGCATCCACTTGATAAATGGGAATTCTACTATTGCAACTATCCCTTTTCATTCAATTTACCCAAGTATCTTATTGACGTTAATAAAATAAATCTATAAATCAGGAATTACTTTTTCAGCAATCTTCAGCAATCTTATCGTAGATTCTCAGAACTTGTAGGGCTTTGACGGCTTTTTCTGGCAGATTATACAATGGTATGTTTGTATTGCCTAGCACTCTATATGTTAATGCAAAGTCTTCTCCGCCTGCAGGCACATCTACTACTGGTTTGTCTGGATACTTTGCTGCTATTTTTGGAATGACCTCAGCGTCTTTTGGTTCGAAGAAAGTGGACTTAAGCATGTTTATTATTAAGACTCCGTCCACATTTTTGTCTGAAAGCACTAGTTTCAGCACTTTCTGGTATCTCTCAGCTCTAGCATCAGCGATCAGGTCAATAGGGTTGGCTGCGTCCACACCCGGATACAAACCTTCAATTTCTATTCTGGTTTTTTCCGATAAAGCTACCAGTTTCAGGTTGTTTCTCACAACAGCATCCGCAGCCAGTATTGCTGGTCCACCCACATTGCTCACAATAGCCACGTTGTCTCCACGCATTGGAGGCTGCTTTGAAAGGGCTATGGCTGCATTCATTAATTCTTCTATGTTCTCAACTCTTATTATTCCAGCTTTCTTGAAGGCTGCGTCAAATACTTCATCTGATCCGGCTATGGATGCTGTGTGTGATTTGGCTCTGTTGGCGGATTCGTGCGTTATTCCGCCTTTTAAGGCTAGGATGGGTTTTTTCTTTACAATTTTTCTTGCTTCTTCTATGAGTTCTCTTCCGTTTTTTATTCCTTCCATGTATAGGCATATGACCTTCGTGTTTTTGTCATTGCCTAGATATCGCAGCAGATCAACATCGTCAACATCGATTTTGTCTCCCATAAAAGCGAATTTGCTTACGCCAATTTTGTAGAAGCACGTCCAATCAAGAAGACATGCGCCGACTCCACCACTTTGCGATATTATTGCAATGTTTCCTTTCTTGGGCATAACATTTTTTTCGAAGGTTGTGTTTAACCCGTTAGCAGTGTTAATCACGCCCATAATTGTGTTTGGACCTAAAATTCTAGTGCCGTATTCTTCTTTGAGCTTAAGTAATTGTTGACGCTGGTAGCTTTTGTATCCACCGGTAATTATGATGAAGACTTTGACGCCTTTTTTTGCACATTTCTTTACTTGAACAATTGACTGCCGTGGTGGAAGCATTACAACTGCAAGTTCTGGGATTTTAGGAAGCTCATTCATATCCTTGTAGCCAGTTTTTCCATCCAAGTCTATGACAAAGGTTTCTCTACCGAAGAACTTTTTCATGTTGTAGATGACACTTCTGAAAAGTTGCGGTGCTGCCATGCCAACTTTTTCTCGAACCATGCTTGAACCTATCAGGGCAACGTTCCGCGGTTCAAAGATAGTCTTGACATCATCCATTTGATTTAACCTTCAAACCAAAGCTACCAAGTTGGAAGGAAAGAGAATACACCATTCATATTCATAAATTTAACTTAAGCCTCACTTGAGTTCTATTATTCTAATGTAAACAAAAGCCGCACTCAGCGTAAAAACTGTTGAAAAGACGAGAACGTTGAAAATCATGTCTAAGGAAAAAGCAGGGTAGCCAAGCAGAAAAGAGCGAATCATGTCTGAAGCAGAGCTTAACGGGTTAACCTCTGCTAACCTCACCAAAAACATTGGAAACTTACCCTCCTGTCCCAGTTGCTGAATCAAAGAAATCGGGTAGAAGACGCTACTGCAGAAGAAAAGAGTATAGTAAACCAAGCCTCTAGCCGTGATGAATTTCTCAAGACTCGTAGTAGAAACCGCAATAGAAATGCTTAAGCCAGAAATGCCCATAGCCAAAAAAAGCAAAACCATCAAGATCAATAGAAACTGTTCCACTGTTGGAAACCCTAGAAAGACAAAACATGTCAGCAAGAGAGGCGACATGTAAACAATGCCTCGTAGTCCACCGGAAAGAACACGTCCAACAGCAAGTTCAGTCCTTGTCATTGGTAGGCTCAGCATGTAGTGATGCACTTCTCTTCGGCGTTCTATGTTTATCTCGCGTCCTATCATGAAAGCAGATGCAAACAGACCTGTTACCGTAAGTCCAGGCGCGAAAAAGTTGAAGTAGCTTCTGATTTGTTCGGTTATTTCTGGATTTATCATTTGGTTGTAGACAATTGCCATTATGAATAAGTCTGCTAGGTTCATGCTGATTAGGCCGATGAGCCACCACTTGTATCGGAAGAAGTTTCTAAAATCATGTTCTAAAAGATGAAGAATAGCCTTCATTATTGCCATCCTCCACCTTCTATGCGTCTTTCGTAGATTATTATGCCCACAAAAGTGAAGAAAGAAAAGAATGCGATTACGCCAAGCAATGGGATCAGTGGATTATCCAATGTTATTATTGCTTCTATGCCAGTGCCCCATCGGAACAAGTCTGCAGTGTAGGTGACTGGGTTAAAATTTGCTATCCAACCATACAGCGGATTGGCTTCTTGCACGAAGGCTAATGGATACATTGCTGTGCTTAAACGCACAATCAAAGCGTCTAAAACACCCATTAAGATGTCGTAACGGTCGCTAGACTTTATCATAACAGCAATGGTAATACTCATACCAGAAACGCCAAAAGCGAACAAAAACAACGCAAATAAAGCAGTTATGAAGTTTACCGGGTTTACGGCGCCTATAACATACAGCGCCACGCCGATTAAAGGTCCAACATATATGAATGCGCGAAGTCCTCCGCCAATGGATCTGCCTAGCACTAATTGTCTTCTACTTACTGGGAGGCTGAGCAGGTATTCGAAGACTCCATGTTCTGCTTCCTCGTAGATGTCGAATCCGATGAATATAGCGGCTGAGTAAAGCGTCATCACAGAAAGCCCGGCCACGTAGTATTGAAAGTAGTCTGGAACGCTCAGCATGCGCGAGGCTATCAGCCCAAACAGAGCTATTTGGGAAATGAACCAGATAGACCGCAAGATGATTAAGAATTTGTACTGGAAGAACAGGCGGATGTCTCTTTCAACCACCAAGAGAAGTTTGTTCGTTTAGGTTCGCTCTCCGTCTTTTTGTGCTTCTTCAATCGTTAAACCTGTGTAATGTGCAAATACGTCGTCGAGGCTTGGTTCGCTCATGCGTATGGAAGTTATTGGCACATCCTTCTTCATGAACAAGTTCATTATTCGTGGAACAACCTCTTCAACTCTGTTTAGATAGAGGCGGAGACTAGATGGTTTAACTTGCATGACTTCCACAACTTCTTTGAAGCCCTTAAGCTCCTCAACAACTTTTGACGGAGTGTCCTTGTCAAGTTGAATATCAATGATATCGCCTCCTAGGATGCTGTCCTTTAGCTTTTTAGGCGTATCGCACACGAGCAGTTTGCCCTTATGCATTATTCCAACACGGTCAGAAAGCTGATCCGCTTCGTAAAGCTCGTTTGTGGCAAGGATTATGGTGCTTCCTTCTTCGCGGAGTTCGAGAAGCATGTTCCATATCTTATGCTTGCCTACCACATCAATCTGCGTTGTTGGCTCGTCAACAATTGCGATTTTTGGTCTTTGAATCAGGATTTTTGCCATCTCAACTCGCTTCCGCATGCCGCCTGAAAGGGTGTGAACGTTTTTGTGTCGGGGCTCCCACATGTCCACAGCGTCCAAAACTTCCTTAACTCTGCGTTTCCGTTCCTCTTTGGATAATCCACAGACTTTGGCGTGCCAATTAACAATATCCCACGGAGTGCTTACCCACAACATCTTAGGTTCTTGAAAAGCTACACCCAAAAGCCCACGCACTTTGTCAGGATGTTTTCGTATGTCATATTCGCCGACGAGAGCCGTGCCTTCTGTTGGTCTAATTACTGTTGCAAGCATGAGAATGCATGTTGTTTTTCCAGCCCCATTTGGCCCGAGAAGACCAAGGATTTCTCCGTCTTCAATCTCTAAGTTCAGATGGTCAACTGCCACGAGGTTTCCGAATTTTTTTGTAAGGTTGTCAATCTGGATTATCGGTGGCATTATTATGTCCAACGCTGAAGCAAATACAATGACTAGGCAGTTAAATAAGATTTACCGTGACAGCAAATCTGAGGTAGTCGTTTTCGACTTTTTCGAAGAAGGCGCTCTTCTCTGTATAGGAGAGAACTAACAATAAAAAGCATTCTAATACAGAATTGGAAGAGGTCAGTGTTTATGGGCTGACATAATACTTCTGAATGCCGATCCGTAAGCCGGCTGAGGTGTCACCATCTGTGTATGCGCTTTCAGTTCTCTCCTTGATATCGATGTCGCCTGCAGGTCTTTCTATTTCCTATGCCCAAACTACGGAAACCATTTGAGAAAATAGAATGGCTATTATGGTTATGGCTAAAGGTTTTTTCGTGTTAATCACTTTTCGGAGGATACAGATTAATTGTTAATGAGTAGAATCCGTGATCATCCTCTAAATATATCCAGATGAACCATTCTCCGGTTGAGTCGGCAGTAAAGTTGATGTTGTGGGAAAAGCCACGGCTGGATGAACCAGCCTTCCATCTCTTTTCCGGGTTATAGAGGTCTATGTAAAAATCTAGTGTTGTCTCAGGTGAGCTTCCGCTTGTGTTTATGTTGATTACGTATCCTTGAATCACATGAATCCTATAATAATCCTCCGTATCATAGCCACCTAGGTATAGCCAAGCATTAACGCCTTGTTCTATTGCATCGGCCGTTTCAAAACTATTATTATCGTCCGGCCCAATTTTGAGGAGGAATGGTTGAACAATCTTCTTGTAGGCTGTTCCATTGTAATATGTGACCTCAAATATCATTTCCAGAGTATGAACCTGATGTTGGAAGCTATAGAGAACCCAGTCAATTGGAGCAAAAAAAGAAACTCCCCTTGGATGGTTTACACCAGTTAAATTTACGAAAACCGTTCTAGCCCAGTCTTTAAACTCGGTTCTGGAAAGGTTTTCAAATTTCATTAATTGATGCTCTTCGAAGAAATTGATTTTAGTGTTTGGATAATCTTTTTCGCTTATAGTTAAATTGAGGCTGTGTATATGCCCGTTTGACGTTAAAGCTGTTACATTTGCTACTAGGGTTACATAAGATGAATCATATCGCGAGGTACTATCGTAATGACCTACAATAATTGAGGAGTTCATTAGAAGGCTCATATCGTTATAGAAACTCTTCACAGTATCTCTTATGCCAATCATTGCAGCTGGCCTCTCAAGCTCCCAATTAACCGCTTCCAGCGTCTTAGTTTCTGAAATTGTAATTGTTAGTGGTTCTTGAAGCACGCCCGTTAGCCTAAACGTCACTAAGAGACCCACTGGAATAATTATGGATAAGAGCGCAAGGGAAATCCATTTCTGCTTTTCTGTTATTTCCATAATTAATCCTTCAATTATTCACTTGGCATAATAAAACATTGACCCCCTGCCTTTAAAATTTATGTAACTAAGTTCATGCTAGATACCCTCTGAATATTCATCATGCTAAGAAGTCATCACCAGAAAAATCGTGATAGCCTCCACAACCGCAGCCACGAACAGAAAGGCAGCCACCAAAATATACATGTGCGCACAGTCTTTCAAAGCTCGTTTGACAGCCTCCTGCCTTGATAAACCTTCTTCCTTATACGCCCATTGGGGCTTAAGCCAAGACAAACCCAAATTGACCCCAGCCAAAGCCGCCAAAACATACCCCTCACCCTCAAGAACCAGTGTAGGAAGAACAAACAAGAACTCAGAAGTTGACAACCCATTAAGCAGTACGCCCCACATCCAAGCCCTCATCAAAAGAAATACAGCTGACAAGCCAAAGAACACAAAACCAGTCAGCGTAACCATAACAAACGCGCTTAGTACAATATTAGAAAAGAAAATATTCAGAATTATCAATGGCAAGTCATCCCCTGTTTCAATAATATGCGTAGGCCCATTGGAAAGCCATACAAATCCAGCCTGCGCCAAAAACGATGCCACAAGCATGACACTAAAAAACATTGAACTCAACAATACAAAAAATAATCGCCTATTCGAGACGATAGATATGCACTTTCTCAGCAAATTCCACACACAGACAAACCTTCAAAAGCTACAACAGTTCAAACTTCATATAAAATTATCCATCAAAACTTGAACAAAGCACGCAAAACATCACTGCACTAACGTAAATCCTCGTCAGCACATATTAAAACCAGAGCATTTTCAAAAATATAATTTTAGATTAGTTATTGGATTTTCATTGCAGTTCGAAGACATAGGCGAAGTCTTGCGAGAAGTTAAAAGACGTTGATAGCGAAATGGAAGGGGGCTAAAGCAGTGGTTTTGGTCTTTCTATCTTCTTAAGGAAGGGATGTAGAGCAGTGTGCGGAGCATTAATCTCTTCCAGACCGCCTTTGGAAAATCCATTCGTGCCTATTTTTCTGCATATGAAGTTAAGCGAGTCTTCAGTGAAGTTCAGCAGATTCTGTCCTTCGCTTGTTAGCTTGTAAACTTTCCTGGGGCGTTCGTTATTCATGTTCCATTCGCTTTTAACGTATCTTTTCTTTTCTAAGGCGTTTAGAAGCGGGTAAATGGTGCTTGGTCCAAAGTATACTCCGAAGGCTTTGCGGATTTTAGTTATTATCTGGTAACCGTGCATGGGTTGGGAGCTTAGAAACTGAAGCACTATTAGGTCTAGGAGTCCTTTCATCAATTTGACTTGAACTTCTTTTGAGTTGTTTACCATATTATTTTTCCCTTCTGTATTTGTGTCTAACAGTTGTTTTGTTAGACTTGGATACAATATGTCCCTTCTCGGACATATCTCAAGACTTTATACTGCATAAACACGAATATAAAGCTTCATGCTTACCCCAAACATAAAAAAGCATACCAAAGCATACCAAAGCATACCAGACTATTCCATTTTCTACATAACCTAAATAAGCCAAAACATGAACCAGTACAAAATAGAACACAACCAGAACGTGAAAAGATGACAGAAATCCTCAGAAAAGAAATTGTACAACGCATAACCAAAAACCTGCTCGACATCCAAATACTAAGACTCGTCCAAACACAACCAATGTGGGGCTACAAAATAAAGAAACATGCAGAAACAAAATTTGATGTAAAATTAAGACACGGAGCCCTGTACCCGCTGCTTAACTCTATGGAGCAGAAAGGATTTCTAAAAAGCCAGAAACAACAACAGGGTGGAAGAACGAGAAAAGTTTATGCAATAACAGGAAAGGGAGAAGAGTACGTAGAAACGTACGATAGCATACTAAAAGAACAAATACAAAAAAGAGACATAAGATAGAAAGATAAAAATGAGCAAGAAGACCAACAAAAAATTAATGGAACAGGCTAAAACAATTCTTAAACAACGTGGACAAAAAGCATTCGAAACCGCAAAAAACACTGTCTTAAAAGAAAAAATCAAGTATGAACCGGCTTACGAAGCGTTGCGCTATTTCATGGAAGAAGTTTGGCATGATTTCACGCATCCAGCTCTACTTTCACTAGCATGCGAAGCAGTTGGAGGCAACCCAGACAAGACAAATCAAATAGGAGCCGCAATAGCCCTAATTGCAGGCGCAGCTGACGTACACGATGATATTATTGATAGATCAGAAATTAAAGGTTCAAAGTTAACCGTTTTTGGAAAATTTGGGGGAGACATTGCATTGCTTGCAGGCGACGCCCTCCTGTTTGAAGGATTAACCCTCTTACACGAAGCCTGCGAAAACCTTCCAAAAAAGCAAAGAAAAGCAGTTCTAAAACTGTCAAAACAAGCCTTCTTCGATATTGGCAGCGCTGAAGCAAAAGAAACAAGCTTTAAAGGCAAACATGATTTAGCACCAGAAGAATACAGCAGTCTCATCGAAATGAAGGCGGCTGTAGCCGAAGCGAACACGCAAATTGGCGCAATCCTCGGAGACGGAACCCCAGAAGAAATTGCCGCATTAGGCAGATATGGCCGGACTCTAGGAGTTTTGATGACAATAAGAGACGAATTCATAGACACCTTCGAGCCCGATGAGCTTAAAAACCGAGCCGAAAACGAGTGTCTGCCCCTCCCAATTCTATATATGTTCCAAAACCCTGAACTCAAGAAGCAGATTACCTACATACTTAAGAAAAAAAAGATAACGGAAGGAGATGCTCACAAAATAGTGGATGTGGTTTTTGAGGCCAAGGAAATCCAGAACCTGAAAAAAGAAATTAGAAGCTTGGTTAAGAAAGCATCTGCAGAAATCATAATAATAAAGAAGCCTTCAGTCCTTCCAGTATTAAGACTACTTTTAGAAGCCTCTATCGAAGACCTCTAATGCCAGCCCCATCCTCTGATGGGTTTTGGTCTTTTAGCCTTCAACCTTCCTTCCCTCTCTGTATTTATGTTGAACAGTTATTCCTTAAAAGCTTTGCCCTAGAACCATACGACCGCATGTACTAAAGATTTATTTAGCAATTGAAACGATGAAGGAAATGGTTGGAGAAGCCATATTGTCTAAGGAACCTCTCAACAGGAAGACTAGAATTACTGCAAAAACTCTTTTCACACTTGTCTTCCTCATAGCCAACACTTTCGCATGGTACTCTTACGCATTCAATGTCTTGTCAGAGATTATAGCAAATACTAATCTGGTTTACTCCGAAACTCTTACAGTGTGGATTATTCATTTTGGTGGAGTTGCCATTTCAGCTCTGGTTGGAGCTGTTTTGTTGAACACAATCCGTCGAATCCGTTTTATACTATTATGGATGTTGTTTGGATTATTTTCTTCACTTCTGCCGATCATTGTAGGCTTTGAAACCCCATTAACCATTACGCTTATTGCTCTCTGCTGGGCAATATCATTTGGCCTAGGCATGCCAGCGTGCATGGCATATTTTACAGACCTCACTACAACAGAAAATCGCGGAAAGAGCGGAGGAGTAACATTTTTTGCCATAGGCGCCAGCATGTTTCTGCTTGGCATGATAAACGTTTACGGGTTTATAGCGGAAATTCTTACTCTCACGGCTTGGAAAGGGCTTGGGCTCATAGTTTTCGCCTTTCTGAAAGAAGGCAACGAACGCGAAAAGGCAATTAGAGTTCCCTCTTATTCTTCCATTGTTCATGAACGCCCTTTTCTTTTATACATTACTGGCTGGATTATGTTTTGCCTAGTGAACTACACGAGTTTTCCGATAATGGAAAACTTCTTCGGAGAGGAGTTTGTTTATCTATCGTCGCTGATTGAAGGAATCGTCAGCGGAATCTTCGCCCTAATCAGCGGATTCCTTTCTGACATAGTCGGACGAAAACGCCTAATCATATCCGGCTTTGTCATGTTGGGCATTGGATACGCTACCCTCGGAGTTTTTCCAGGAACATTATTCAGCTGGTATTTTTACACAATCGTTGACGGAATCGCTTGGGGGATGTTCGGACCTATTTTTATTTTAATTTTGTGGGGAGACCTTTCCTATGGCATGCCAAGCGAAAAATACTATGCGCTTGGAGGGTTGCCTCTCCTTTTTGCGAACTTTCTCCAACTTGCAGGAGAATCGTATTTGATCAGATTTGTGTCTGTGGCGGCTGCCTTTTCTTTGGCTAGCTTCTTCTTGTTTTTGGCTGTTGTTCCTTTGATGTACGCGCCTGAGACTTTGCCTGAAAAGAAGATTAAGGAGAGGGAGCTTAAACAGTATATTGAAAAAGCGAAGAAGATTAAGGAAAAGCACGATTGAAATTTAAATACAGTGTTCAATAGAGGGAGAGCCACGTTCTTTCACATAATATTGACGACTGAATGCAATTTGCAGTGTCGGTATTGTTTTGGCGAAGCAATAGAGGATATGGATGCCGATTTTTCAGGCTTGGAGGTTGATTATTCTTTGCCTAAAAAGATAAGCTATGACATTGGCTTGTTGAATAGGTTTTGTAGACACGATTCTGATTGTGTAGTGACTTTTTATGGTGGTGAGCCTCTGCTCTGCATTGGCGAGATTAAACAGATTATGGATAATGTGAAGGCTAAGCATTTTCTAATTCAAACAAATGGTTTGCTTTTAGACAAGCTAGAACCAGAATATGTCAACCGTTTTCACACAATCCTTGTCTCGTTAGACGGTGATGAGGCAATAACTGATTTTTTCAGGGGAAAGGGCACTTTTAGAAAAGTCGTTAATAACTTGAAATTGATTAAGCAGAATGGTTTTGAAGGCGAGTTAATTGCGAGAATGACTGTGATGGAAGAGACTGACATCTATAAACAGGTCACGTGGCTGGTGGACAATGAAGAGTTTTCGTTTTCTTCGGTGCATTGGCAGCTAAATGCGGGCTTCTGGGAAAACGATTTTGCAAGAAGAGACTTCAAAAGGTGGAGTGAAGAAAACTACAACCCTGAGATGCGAAGACTCGCTAAGTTTTGGGTTGACTACATGGAGAAGAACAGAGTTGTTCTGCGTCTTTATCCGTTCCTTGGGCTTGCCCATTCACTTTTAACTGGCGAAAAAGCAAGTTTTCTACGCTGTGGAGGAGGATGGATTAATTATGCTATTCAGACAGACGGGTACATTGTTCCATGCCCGACCATGTGGGGAATGAAAGACTATTATCTGGGGCACATCGTCAATACAGACCCTTTGAAACTGAAGAAAGTCTTCGTGAATGAGCCATGCATCAGATGCGACGTTTTCAACATTTGCGGAGGGAGATGTTTGTACGCGAACATCACAAAGCGTTGGAGCGAGATAGCATACAGCGAAATTTGTCAAACGGTGCGAAATTTGATTCAAGCCGTTTTTGATCAAGTGCCAAGAATGCAAAGGCTTATTGGGGAAGGAAAAATTGGGTTGCGTGACTTTGACTACCTAAAATACAATGGATGCGAGATAATCCCTTGAATTCTTGCTGAATCCATACAATAATACTATTCAGCCCAACATCGTTCTTTTGTTGAACTTTGAAAATTTTCTTTTGTTCAACAAAACAGCTAGTCTGTGCGTGCATCGGAAACAAAGAAACGAAACTACGACTAAGAAGAGGTCATGTCAAGAGGCTAACATGTCTCAATATAGGGTCTAAGACAAAGAAAAAGGGAGCTTACAGGTGGCTAAGTTTTTGACTCTCTAATTTTCCTCAGTATTGGAAGAGCCGGACGGTACAATAGAAGACGAAGATGTAGACATATTCACAGTCATCACACCTAGCTTTCAATTGAAGAGGATTACCATCTACTTATGCAACTATTCCAGCAGTATCCTCTTCCCGTTAAAATCATGCTTCGAAATCCCAAATTCTCCTTTGACTTTTCTTAGTTGAGTTGCCGTGAACACTGGACCATCTCTGC
>Ga0315314_1001732_pt1 | contig 18949 bp, 20 predicted proteins | sample TDP9_MG_FD_203631 | JGI IMG/M metagenome (GOLD analysis project Ga0315314, IMG submission 203631) | Freshwater sediment microbial communities from Lake Towuti, South Sulawesi, Indonesia - TDP9 | ecosystem: Environmental > Aquatic > Freshwater > Lake > Sediment | place: Indonesia: South Sulawesi...
AAGCTTTCTCTCCAAGCTGCATGGCTGCTATTAACCCTCGGAAACGCCATTGGAGGTTTGTGGGCTTATGAGGTGTTGGGGTGGGGCGGATACTGGGCATGGGATCCCGTTGAAACGGCTTCGCTGTTACCGTGGTTGACCCTCACAGCGTATTTCCACCTAGGTCCATTGTCCAAGAAGGGAAAAAGCCTGACAAGAGAACTTATGCTTCTGATAACTTTTGCAACCGTGATTTTCACCACTGCTACGACCCGAGGCGGATTGGCGGTATCGGTTCACGCTTTCGGAACCTCGCCCCTCGGGCCGGCTCTTCTCCTTCTCGCCCTTGGCATGACGGTTTATTTCTTCTATCTAAAGAGAGGGGTCAAGAGGCCGCTCTTTTCTTTGGAGGTTGAAAAATCATCCCTTTATTCGGTGTCTTTTTTCATAGGGTACTGGTCTTTGATCTTCATTTTCCTTGTTTGTTTTTGGGGAGTAGCCTTCCCAATAATTGGAGGAATCTTTCTAGCGAATCCTATGACCACTGGCGCAGACTTTTATAATAATTGGGCTTTTCCCTTTGTAATGGCCTTTGTTGCAGCTTTGATTGGTTGCAGCATGCATGAGAGGATAGGATTTAAAAAATTCCCCGGGCTGGTTGTGGGTGCGTTGGCTGCTGGATTCGTTTTAGTTCAAGTTCAACGGCCAACGCCGAACATGTTGGCGAACTTGGGGATTCCACTCTTGATTGTTGCGCTCTTCGCCGTCGTATACAGGCTTGTTGGAGTTCTGGCGAAGAAGAAAAGGTCTCTTCGACTTTTCGGAAGAAGTCTTCTCCACTTTGCGATCATAGTTACTTTGATAGGTGTTTTCATCAGCTCCACTACCAAACAAGTGAGCGGTGAGATTTTGGCGAGACCCAACACCGCCATAGAAACGTTAGGGTTAAGGATAGAGTTGAAGAACTTCACCGTTTATACCGGCACCGGAAACGTTCACTCCATACAATTGGCTCGATGTGTTCCAGAATATTCAGCCTTAAAAATGGATGTCGCGATTGAGCATGGGGAAACTATTTATCATAAATCTCTTTGGATTCGTTACTACACCCTTTATGGCATTGTGTCTACACCGTCGATAATTACCACTCGGACAGGAGATATATACGTTCGCATGCTTCACACAAAATCAATGTCTGATTCACTGGTGCAAGCGCTTATGGGCGGGACAGTTCTACCCGAAGATTTGATAGTTACTGTGGAGATAAATCCCATGGTCTATCTTGTGTGGGCAGGGGTAACTTTAATGAGCATCGGGATGATTATGCCATTAGTCAAAGAACTTGTGATGTCGGTCCGCAAAAAAGCAGGCACCGATTAAAAGATACTAACGCTTTTACTATTTTACCCTTAATTTTGTGATTGACTGGGAGAGATTTGTTAAAAAGAATATTAAAAAATAAAAAAGTTAGGAAAGTTCGCGTCGTGGTAGCCAGAACAGCTTTCCCAGCGTGGCTGCTGCTCAGCTTTTAACTAAGAGTACTGGAACGATTGTTTGTTTTTTCACCTTGCGATTCTATGTTTGTTATTAAGGAATTATTTAAACTTCTTTATTAAAGTGCCGTACAAAACTTTAAATGCAGCGACTTAAGGCACTAATGTGTTATCAAGAATTCAGAGGTTGTTGAAGTTTCCTTTATAAGTAAGATTTATATATTCACAATAAGAATAAATCCAATTTCTTGGTTGCTGAGGCAAACAGAATGAAGAAAGCTAAGAAAGCACAGCTATTCTTGTTCTTACTCGTAATTGGCCTAGGGATCTTGTTATCATTTTCAGAATCCAAGACATCCGCTGTAAATGGAAACCCGGAATATAAAGGTGCTGAATATTGTGCAATATGTCACGCTGACATTTACGAGAGTTGGAACGAGACTAACCACGCCCACGCGGTTATGCTCATTCAGAACGCATCAGGTAACTTCTATAGTATCGGAGCGGCCAATAATCTAGCAGGAACGCCCAGTAGAATATATGACGAAACTAGATTTAGGGCTTCATGCCGTAACTGCCATGTTACCGGGGGAAACAATTTTGATCCATTAGGAGCAACCAATCAGTCATGGCCAGAGATGACTACTGACCCGGCGAAATTCTTGAACATACAGTGTGAAGTGTGTCATGGAGCTTATCAATCCCATGGATCAACTAATCCCGCAATGATTCTTAATTACTCTGCAACACTTTGTGAACTATGTCATGCACGCGGGACTTCCCACGATAACTCCTATTGGCAGAGTGCACATGCCCAGAGCTTAACTGATCTTCTAGGTTCAGGTCATGCAGCTGACTATTGTCTCAGCTGTATGTCAGCTCAAGGTTCTCTGGGATTGGACGTATCTCTGGACACTACAAATCTAGCGAGTGTTTCATGCGTCACTTGTCATGATCCCCACAGTCATACATACGAGGCTCAACTGAGATACGAAGAATCAACCGAACTGTGTGGCCAGTGTCACTCTCAGGCTGAAGTCTTCGAAAATAGTGCACATTTTAATGCAGGATTGGAATGCACAAGTTGTCATGGCCAAGGCACACATCTGGCCCACGGTGCAGTAAGCCCTATGATTAATCATACTTGGGGGGTATACGGAATGTATTATCCTTACAACCAAACAACAGCAGAAGAACCAATTGTATGCTCGACCTGCCACACTCAATCCTGGGCTACGTCGCAACTTGGAGTGATTCAAGGTTTGACAACAGAACTCGTAACCAACGTTACTCAGGCCATCGACAAAGCAAAAGCCGCTATCACCATTGCAAACCAAACAAGCGGGGTAAACCAAACAAAAATCGGCGAATTACTAGCCATGGTTGAAATAGCGGAAGACTACATCCACGACGTGGAAAGGGATAGTAGCGAAGGGTTCCACAATCCAGAACAAACTTTCGCAATTCTAAGCGCAGCGGCACACCTAGCAAGTGAGGCAAAATCTACGGCGCTAGAAGCTAGAGCCGCTGCTCTAGCCAGCGACGTAACAACCCTTGGAGCCCAAGTTGCAAGTCTTCAAAACCAAGTCTCATCCCTCCAAAATACAATAACCACTCTCCAAGGAGATATTGCAGGACTCGAAGCCAAAATTGATAGCCTAGAATCAACTGCTGCAACGGTTCCATACCTATACGGAGGATTAGGCTTAGCCATAGGCTTTATCATCGGAGCTGCAATCTTGTTCATGGTCCAGCGAGGGAAAAAGTAACGTTTTCTTTCTCCTTCCTTCTTATTCTCAAAAGTTGAAACACAAGGAAAAGAGTCGAGATGACGGCTAAAAAAAGATTATCAGTTCTTGGAGTCCTACTGATAGTCAGCCTTTCACTGATTCTAACGGCTCCTTTATACGCGAGACCAGAGTTCGGGGACGATTGCATATCCTGTCACACGGGGGGTGGAATAACAGTCACCTCCAACATTACGGACGCCGTGGAAGTGCGCACTTCAGATTTGTTCGGAGTCCAAGTTGACGCCGAAGGAGACACAGAAGAACTTACGGTAATGTGGTCTGCAGTCGCAAGCAATCCATCCTTCGTTTTCACACCATCTAAAGTCACTGACAACGAAGCTAACGACAACGACCCAACAGAAAATAAGGTGAAAGGCGTCTTCAAGATCACGGCACCAGCAATTCAAGGAGATTACACAATACAGGTTTTCGCGGCGGGTAGTGGAGGAAAAGGTGGAACACTGACCTTTGAGGTGACCGTTACAACCGAAGGTTTCCCCACAGAAAACCTGTCCCCAACCGCATATTTTCTCCATACTAGACGTGGCATGAAAATACGATTTGAAGATCGATCTTGGGACGTGGACGGCAACATCACCTCTTGGTACTGGGACTTCGGAGACAACACCAACTCGACAGAGCGGAACTCAATTCACACATTCGCAGAATTTGGTACATACACGGTAACCCTCACCATCACCGACGATCAAGGAAGCAGCAACACTCGATCTCAAACATTCACAGTACCGTCAAAAAGAGAACTTTTACAGCTTTGGACACTACAAGTCTTTATCGGATCCATAATGATAGTTTTCACCACGCTTTTTGCCATAGGAACAGCAACTAGTAGAAAGAGAAAAGGCACACCGTCTATTGCTTCAATAGAGGAAAAGAAAGTTGAATAATACCGTTATTGTTGGAGGTTATAAAAATGGTTGATCTTGGAGCCTTACACTCCATGTTAATAGAGATGCATGGAGGAATGCTTACGCTAGCAACCTTCTGTATTCTTGCAATGGCTATAGCCAAGTTTCACCGAAGAATGCGAAGAACCAGTGAATGGTACGGTATTTTTTGGTCGTTAGATTCTTTTATTGATAAACTAGCCCGGTACACTGAGCCTACGGCCTATCTGGCTGGGATTGGTGGAGTTGTCGGTCTTGTAATCGCAGCAGTTGTCGGTTTCTATGTTTGGCCTGCTGAAGCTCTCATGAGCTCTTCTTTAGGTTTAACTAAAGTTATGTTCTCTATATTCGCTACAGAACTTTGGATACTGTTCGTTGTCATAAGATCAAAGTATGGAGAAGACTTGTGGACAAATGGCGGATTAGCAACTGTATACGTGTTCGCAGGATTTGCTGGTTTCTTTTTTATGGTCTTAACGGGAAGCTTTGGAGGACACATGGCAGGCAAAGGAAGTGTGCTTGATCCGGTCTATGAGTTGCTTGGCGTAAATCCAGACGCCTTTTGGATTATCGGGTTTGATACGGTGCCAATATTAATCGCGATTGCATTCATTGAGATAGTCGCCTTTTTCGCTGTATTCCTACGTCTTAGATGGCAAGCGAGAACCTAGACGGGTGCCTGGTGACAAGACTTGACGGGAATTCTTGGAACTCGAGCTTCCTTGTATTCGGATGTAGGCTTAATTTTAGAGGCAGTGACTACGTTGCTCTTCACAATTGGGTATTTCTATGAGAAGAGAGGAGGAAAACATTGCGTCATAATGGGAGCTGCCGTGACAACAAACATCATTTTTGTCACCAGTTATATGGTTAGCAGACTCCTAAAAGAGGAAATCCCATCTCCTCCCTCACAGCTCGCTACTATCTATCGAAGCGTTGTCATCCCCCATGGCATCCTTTCAGTGTTGGTTCTTTTCCTAGCAATTTCTCAAGCTTTCCTTGCGTACCGATGGCGGATAAAGAAGAATGATGTCGTTGCGTTGGGGAAGAGGAGACCCACACATAGAAAATTGGGGCTCACAACCCTCATCCTATGGTACATCAGTTTCCTAAGTGGCGTAACCGTATACGTAATATTATACATCTTATAAAGGAAGCCTCACATTAACATTATAAAATAGCTTAGTAGACAAGTTTCCCATAATCACAGCACATAAAACGATACATAGTAGAAGTAGATCAAGTAGACCCCTATCATGATAAGGATCAAGCCACTGATCCTTTGAAACCACGGCATCATCTTCACCATTCTTTCAATCATAACCTTCTTAGCCTTGGCTACGAGAAAAGTGGTTAGGATTATTGGGAGCCCCATGCCGAGGGCATAAACGGAGAATGTCATCATGCCGTAGAGAAGCCCGCCTGCGGCAACTGCATAGAAGATAATAGAAAAAAATATCGGGGCAGAACAACCCAATGTGGCTAGACCATAAGCAGCACCATAAAGGAAAAGGCCGACGAGACCTCTTTGTTTTGGGGGTTTTGACATTGAGAAGAATGTTGGGAACCTAATTTCTGCGATTATGCTGATGCCCATAAAGATCACGACTAAACCCGCTACAAGTTCAAGAAATGGTATGTACTGAGATACGAGACTGCCAAACATAGAAACGACAATACCAATCGCGGAAAACACTGTGAGAAGACCTGATGTACACACAATTCCACTAGAGACCGCTTTTTCAGACGAAGCTCTAGCTCCCATGTAGTAGGATATGTAACCTGGAAGCATTGGAAAACCACAAGGAGAAAGAAGAGCTAAGGCTCCAGCAGTAAAGATAAGCACCAAACCCGAAAGATCAAGAGTCAACAACATCACCTAGGTAAATATAGAAACGATATTGGCATCGCAAATCGGGTGCACCATCAATGGTCTTAACCCAGTAACTGGTTAATCTCTTCGATGAAAGTTGTGGCATCTGTCGCACCTACATGTGTGAAGGTTATGTATCCGTCTCGGTCTATAATAACAGATGCAGGAATAGCTGTGACTTGGTAAACCTGTCTTAAGTTGGCTGTATCTCTAGCCCAAACCCACATCGCGTAGGGAAATTCTCGCGTGAAGGCTCTAAGTGTTTCTACAGATTCTGTTGGGTCAATATCGATAGACATCAAAACAATTTTGCCCTTATAATCTTCTTTTTCCCAGATAACCTTGAGGTGAGGTATCTGTTGCCTGCACAATCCACACCATGTGGCCATGAAATCTATAACAACCACTTCCCCTCTGAAGTCACTTAATCGAAAAGTGTTCCCATCCAAGTCAACCAGAGAAAAGTCCGAAGCCAAAATTCTTTCTCTCTGTTGACTTTTTGACTGAAGCAGATACCAGCTACCCGCCGTAACAACTATTACCGTGCTAAGAACTATTAACGGAACAAGTATTGTTCGCTTTCTTTTCGGCTCTTCCATGTTCTCTTGCGCTTGCGTAGCCTGAGTAGTGTGTTTTGTATATTCCATATCCATATCCCTTTCTTATTACTCATACCTTTACCTACATCACGTCGCTTGAATCCAAACTGGTATTCTTTTGCTTGGTTTTTTCATACATTTTGGGTGCATGTGTTCTTCACTAAGAGGAAGCATGCCACTCGCATTTATGTTCGCAGAAAGGATCGCCGTGCCCTTTACATGACAATCGAAGGATCTTCACTTTCCCGCCTATGGCATTAGAGACGCCTTCATGAAATGAGTTATGGAGGACATCGCACATTATTTCTGGCATTTTGACAGCAAGTTCAAGAAATAGGCAGTTGTGATCACGAAAGACAATTCGATTCTCGTCGGTCTCCACAATTTCAGGTTCTGCCCCGGCTTCTTCGAGGTATCCTTTGATAAAGAATTCTTTAAAGTTTTCAGGAGTCCATTTTTTTACATCATGTTTGGATTCAATTTCTCGTATTACGCTTTCACCCATGTTTTTTCCAACTCTTCTCAAGAGTTCGCTGGTTCTTCTTGACCCAATCAATAACTGAAGGGTTTTTATCATAAAATTGGACAGGTTTAGATAGCGGCGTTTCGGATAACCCACTATCGTAGGCTCTTTAGCAATCCTGTAGTAGACTTTGGGCCTTCCTACGGCTCCAGTCTTTTCTTCGTAACTCTCTATGAAACCAGCATCTTCCAACGACTGCAGATGATGCCTTACGGTAATTGGTTGCAATTTCACTAATTCTGCTATTTCCTCCACGCTTGAAGGCTTTCTATATAGTAACTTTAGGATTTCAAGTCTTGACGTACTGGATAGTGCCTCATAGACCTTTGTTTCACTCAAGACCATCACTTGTCCTATGTTAGATTATAGAGATTGTTTAGATTGTTTAAAATGTCAATCATAATTATTAAACTTATCCAATTTTTAGCGTTAACATTATTGCACATTACCAAGATGATTCGATCTTAACGCCCCGTTAGTAATTTGGCTCGTCTGGCTTCTCAACTGGTCTTAGTGATTCTGCCATTTGAATAAGATAAAATTTGAAATCAGTGTCTCTGAGGGGCTGGATATCTGAGATAGATTGGTCAATGTATTTTCTTATTTTCTCTCTGCAATAACTGAGAGAGCCCTTGATTTCTAGATTTTGCAAAGTTCTTTTGAGAGCAATATTTTTAACAGCATAATCTCCCCTTACCAAAATCTGGAGGTCGTTAAGGAGCGGTTCTTTTTCGAGCGGACTGCTGGATTTATAAAGATGTATTATTGGAAGACTAATTCGGCGTTTTCTAAGATCCTTTGGAATGCCATCCCGTGATGAGGTTATATCTGAAAGGTCATCACTGAGCTGATAGGCTAATCCGAAATGTTGTCCGAAATTGGCCAAGCATTTTACCTCAAGATCAGAGCCGCCTCCTGCTATGGCTCCACACCTAGTTGCGGCTTTAAAGAGGGAAGCAGACTTCTTCATTATTTTTTCGAGATAATTGTTTTCAGACATCTCAGTCGAAGCTAATGACACATCCATGTACTCACCATCACAAAGCGCTAGACCAGTTTCTGAAGCAATTCTCAGTATTTCTCTTCCATAATCAGCTGCTAAGTTGATTGCAAGAGATATCATAGCATCTCCAACTAGTATGGCGTCATTTACAGACCATTTTTCATGAACCGCAAGAAGATTGCGTCGAAACTTATCTTGGTCCAGAATATCGTCATGGACAAGAGTCGCAGTGTGTAACAATTCGATAGCCAAAGCCAGCGACATTACATCTTCTCGATTTCCTCCGACGCTTTGGGCACTAAGTATGACCATTAAAGGTCTTAATCTCTTTCCACGGGATAACAAGGCATATTCTATTTTTCCATGAAGTCTCAGGTCAGCTATTCTAAAAATAACGTTTGAAAGTTCAGATTCGATTAATTGTTTTGTGTTTTCTATATAGGACTGAAGCGTCTTTTCGCCCATTATAACACGCACTCTAATGACTCGCATATCGGATCCTTGGAAGGATGGTAATGTAAGAACTACTGGAGTCATATAAAATGTTTTGTACAATTAATAAATATGATAATAATCTTTGTCTTTTTCTGTCTTCGGGATCTAAGATATCTGTTAGAAGATTCCTAACAGACCAAAAAGAGCGTTCGATTTATGGCTGGCAGGTTCCATTGAACTAAGCTTCAAAAAAAGTCACTCGATTTTACCTCTCTTGAGACAGTTTTCGATGCAACGAGAGTAACCGTATCCGTTATGCCGGGAATCTTTCTTATTACATTAAATATGAAATCGTCTAGTTCCTCCATTGTTCTTAATTGTGTTTCGATGCACAGATCATAGGTCCCATAAGTGAGGCTTGCTCTCTTTACTTGTTCCGCGTTCTTGAGTGCGTTAAGAACCTCCATTTCATTTCCCGTTTCTACCTTCCCCAAGATGTAGGCAAGAACCATCTTAATCCCTTTTAAGCTGAAGGCTCTCAAGTGGCTTACACTCATGATATTCGATGCCTTCTCTTTCGCAAATTTCTATAATTTTGGAATATATCATCAAGTCCAAGTCTTCTATAGGTTGTTTTTTTGGCCCCTCTATTTCTATAGCCACTCCTATTGGAAAATATCCACAACATACGACCGCATCTTTGTAAACATTTACAACATAGTCTTCGGGGATTCTTTCCTTTTCCAAGAAAGTTTTGATCTCCTCAACAAACCTATTGAGGTCCTCATTCTTCACTCCAACCAAGTGACATCCCCTGTGGCTGATTTGTGTCATTTTTCTAGGTCCACAAAACCATTTTAGGTGAACCTTTTTTGTATATTTTTTGTAATAAAAAACTATTTATTTCGACCTGCAGACCTGCAGCTCTGAGGGAAAGTGGAGGGTCATTTAATCGATGAGCGGATCACATGTTTTTATGTTTTGCTTTTCTGTCTGTGAGCACCTGGTTTCCACGATTTCTCTTTCTCTCAGCCATCTTCGCGATTTTTTCAAGGGCTCCTTTTTGCTCGATTTCCTCGAGATAGCCTTGACTGATAGCTTGGTTTATCAACCTTTGAGTGGCACGATTTCGCACTAATGTAGTGGTGTACCCATCAGGAGAACCCAGTCCACCTACTGAGACATCTGCGGCATAATTCGAGAAGTCTATACATGCGAGACATGCTGAACGTACAATGGGGCCGAGATCATCCAAATCGACATGTACGACCCTTCTGTCTTTCAACCTTACGATAAAATCGTCTTTCAAGTTGATCTTTTTAATTTGATCTAGATCTGCTTGAATTTTGCTTGCGAGATATTTCATCCCATCAGCATGCATGAGAAAATTCTCGAAGCAGAAAAGGCCTATAGTAAAGCGTACCATGTGGCTTGGAACGATGCGGAGCAGCTGCATCTTTCGAATCGTCAGTATTTGGCATGGAGTGCCCACTACTGCGAGCTTAGTTAGGTCCAGCAAATTTGATCTTTTGAGGGCGCCGAATATAGGGGCGTAAGTTGTCAAGTCTCCTAATTCTCTGACACTTCTGGATTGTGCCAAGCTAGACCCAGCACACTCAAGCAAGTCCTCGAAATTAGTCACAATCATGGGTTCATTATTCCATATGCCCTCCCTTTTAGAGAGTACGGCGCCATCAATTTTTTTCGTGTCTAGCATGAACTTTAGAAGGCTTGTCACTACCCCGCCATCACAGCAGACATTGGCAATTTCTTTGTTGGTAGTGCGAAGAATTCGAACCGCGACGTAGGAGCCTATGGGTTCCCTAAACTGGAACCTAGTCTCTATAGCTTTGTCCAAATCCGGAGTTCTCGGGCAAATTAAGTAGCATATTCCGTCTTCAAGGCAGTTCTTTTCGTCGCAATATACGGGTTTATCTTTCTCGATTGCCAGCACATTCAGCTCGTTGGCGGTGCAGAAACTTACACATCCGTAGCATGCTGCACAGATTCCAGTTTCGACAACTTCTCTATTGAGGGTACGAAATGAAAGTCTTTCTTCAATCATTCAGGCCACACTCCTTACATATTGCGGTAGGATCTTTTTTGGAGAGACGCAAATTTTATGGAGTCCTAGTTCCTTTGGCTCTATCCCAAAAGCTAAACCAATCAATTGAGTGAAATGGAGTACGGGAAGGTCTATTTCTAGATCAAACTTCAACCCGATATCTTTCTGTTTTGCATCAAGGTTGAAGTGACATAAAGGACAGGCAGTAATCATGCAGTTGGCTCCAGCATCCCTGGCATTAAGCAGAATATTCTTAGACAGTTCCAGCATAACCTCTTCGTCCGTAATGCCAAGGGAAGCTCCACAACATCTGATTTTGCCATAGTATTCAACCTTGGAAGCTCCGAGGGCCTCAACTAGTTCATCCAAACTTGTTGGGTGCTCGGAATCGTCAAAACTGATTAGATCTGGCGGTCTTACCAAAAAACAACCATAGTAGGACGCGACGTTCAGAGTGGTCAACGGAATCTTGACCTTCTCACCTATTTTTTCGAGACCTACGTCCGATAGAAGAACTTCAAGAAAATGCCTTACTTTGACACCGCCATTGTAATTGAGCCCAGCACTGCTTAGCGCCTCTTCGACTTTATTCTTCAGTCCAGAATCTTCTCGAAGGAGTTTGTTTGTTCGAGACAAAGTGTAGTAGCAGGCGCTGCATAAAGTTACGATGTCCATACCCATTCTTTCAGCTAAAGATAAGTTTCTGGCGTCGAGGGCTACGGAATAGAGGGGCTTGTAGGAGTAGATCGCGTCAACGGCTCCGCAACAGTTCCAATCCGGTATTTCAACCAACTCTACGTCCAGAACTCTACTAATAGCTTTGCACGAATCTCCGTACTCCTTGGAGGAGGAGTGCACCGCACATCCAGGATAAAAGGCGTACTTCATCAAGATTCCTCCTCGCTGGTCTTTTCAAGTATGTTGAAAAGGTCATTACTTTGTTCGATCTTCGGTGCTCGTATCTGCAGTTTTCCCTTTCTCCAAAGCCTCCATCCTAAAGCAGCGTTGTGAAAAAGACTTCTAAGATCAGATTTTTTTAGGATTCTAGTGAAAAGTTCTGGCTCATGGAGTCTTCCGTATTTGTTGACGATTTCAAAGAAAGACCTGTGAAACTTGGGCTTTACCCCGTTTTTATCCACGAGATTCTCCTTTATGGCTAGGTTTCTTAGAGACATCATGAGGGTGGTGAGGTTTATAGCTCTTGGACAACGGGTGTAACAGGTATAGCAAGTGGAGCAAACCCAGATGGTTGAACTCGACAAAACCTTTTCCCTCATGCCCAAGTGCATCATTTTTATAATCTGCATGGGCGAATAATCCATGGCAAATCTAGTTGGGCATGAGCCAGCACACAAGCCACATTGGATGCAGTCGAGAATATTTTCTCCTCCAAGCATCTTCATGACTTCTTTGACGAAGGACGATCTGTCTCCCTTGGACGTCAAAGACGCAACGAGTTTCATTCCTTCACTAGGTTCATCTTTTTCATGCGGCACATTGTGTTGCATATTGTTCACCCGCTAGATATTTCCTAAGTTCTTCACGTTTCTCCTGGCTTAGAGGGCCGATTTTGGAAATTCGTTCAACAAAGGAGTCGAAAAGACTCATGATTTTCTCATACTCTGGAAGAGTTGTAGTGGTTGACTGTAATCTGAGAGGCTCGATCCCAAATTTATCTAGGTCCTTTTTCAATTGGATAACGCGCTCTCTTAACTGATCCCCTCTAAACAGACTGTCGTCTCCCTCAATGAAAATTACGCCGTCCGCTCCAGCTGCGAAGGCATGCAGCATATGTTTTATGCCTAAACGACCTGTGCTCGGCACCCCTACTACCCTAACTTCAGGAGGATAACTCCGTCTACTTTGTCCGCCTAAGTCAGCCGACCCATAAGCTGTCATTTTCTCTAGGAACACAATTATCTTCGGCGATGTCTTTCCTTCTTCACTAACTCCCCGGATTTGAGCAATCAGTTGCGATTCCGTGCAGTGCTTCAGGTCAATGGCTTCTCGGGGGCACAAAGGAACGCATATTCCACATCCCACACAAGATATAGAATCTATTACTACTTCCTTTTCACCTTTCTTGATGGCTTTGGTTGGACAGTAATCAATGCAAATCCCACAAAGATTACATCTTCCGGAAATGAGAAAGGCTACCTCAGGGGAGACGGATATTCTTCCCTTTCCTAGGAAGGTAGCAACTTTTGATGCTGTGGCCATGGATTCCATTGTAGTTTCTCTTATGTCCTTTGGACCTTGGACACATCCTGTTATATAGATACCTTCTCTCTTTGTTTCAACCCCTCTAAGCTTGTGGTGAACCTCTAAGAAGAAATCATCTGGTCCCAAATCGATGCCAAGCATTTCAGCCAGTTCCTTGGTTCCTGTGTTAGGAATGAGAGCGGGACTGAGCACAACCAAATCAAAGGGTTCCTCAATCTGCTCTCCGAGAATGGTGTCCTCTGTCTTCACGATAACGGTATTACCGTTTGGTATAACCTCTGCTGCCCGGCCTCTAATGAAGGTCGTAAGGTGTTCTCTAGCCTTGGCATAGAACCCCTCGTAGCCTTTGCCATGGGCCCTTACATCGGTGTAGAAGATCCAAGGCTCCGCCCCAGGAACCGCCTTGTCCAGTAACAAAGCCTGCTTTATTGCGACCATGCAGCCTATTTTGCAGCAATAGCCAACTCCGTTGGTGGCAGTTGAACGGCTTCCCACACAAAGGATAAAGGCCACTTTTTTGGGCACTTCTCCGGTGGAAAGTTTATGGAGACCTTGCAACATGAGCCTTTCAAACTGGAGACTCGTTACAATATCTGGGTGAAGACCGAAGCTATATTGCCCAACAAGCTTGGGATCCATCAGGTTATAACCAGTAGAGACGATAATAGCCCCCACGTTCAAGTCTGCAATCTTCTCTTCTTGGGTGAAGTCTACGGCATCGCCCTTGCAAAATCTTTCACAGATTCGGCAAACTCCTCTAGTGAAGAATAGACAAGACTCTTTGTCTATCGTGTACGCGTTAGGGATGGCTTGCTTAAAGGGTATGTAAATGGCCTTCTCTTGGATCAAATTCTCCTCAAAACTGCTTGGCCTTCTAACTGGACACTTTTTGGCGCACTCTCCGCAAGCGGTACATTTCTCAAGGTCCACATACCTTGGTTTTATTCTGATGTTCACCTGATAGTTTCCTGGAGAACCCTTGACGGCAATTGGCTCTGCGTTAGTGAAGATTTTAATTTTTGGATGTTGCGATACCGAAACCATCTTTGGCGTCAAAATGCAGGCTGAACAATCGAAGGTTGGGAACGTTTTGCTGAGCTGTGCCATACGGCCTCCTATGCTGGGGGTTCTCTCAACCATGTACACCTGATAGCCTTTGTCGGCCAACTCAAGAGAAGAGTAGATTCCTGCTATGCCTCCTCCGATCACCAGAACGCTTTTTGTCACTTTCAGGCTGTTGGGAGTTAAAGGTTCCAGATAACGCGCTCGTTCCACAGCGCCACGTAGAAGTGCCTTAGCCTTGCTTGTCGCCTTTTTCTTATCATCGTGAACCCAACTACAATGCTCTCTGATGTTGACCATTTCCAAAAGGTAGGGATTGATTCCAGCTGATTTCATCGCTTCTCTAAAAGTGTCTAGGTGCATTCTTGGGGAGCAAGAAGCCACAATCACTCGATTCAATTTATACTCGCTAATTGCTTTTTTGATCATTTCCTGTCCAGGGTTGCTACACATATATTCGAAGGTATCCATGACTTTTACTTGTTTAAAGGAACCTACAACTTCCTTAACATCGTTTACGTCTACTGTGTCGCTAATGTTTCCTCCACAGTGACAGATGAACACCCCGATCCGCGTTTCCTCTGATATTTCCATACACGCGCTCCCCAGAATGTGGGTTCATCAAAGTTCCAAGAAGATTAAATGACATACGGGTTGTTTAAAAGGATTATCTTAATTCTTATTTTTATAATAGAAAACTCAATAAAGCTCCTTACGTGCTACGAGGAAATCAGGACGAATACCTTTAATAAGTGCCCAAGTAATCAGAAAGAGTGAACCGCAATATAAACTATATATATAATAAATATCATATTATTTCTCCGTCCACAGATGCTGGGATGTCAAGAAGGAGAAGGTGGCGGAGATTATAAGAAAAAATGCAGTGGATAAAGAGGCAGAATTGAAGGCTTTGAAAAGACATGGAATGCGCTGGGCCGTCCTACTATCATTGAGTCAAGACCTTCTAAACAAAGGTGTGGCAATACCGACATCAGTAAACACTGAACTTCGCATGTCAAGGATAATGCTCGAATCAGGATGCTTCTCCTCCTGTGATGTCAGCTGCTCGCTTGACGAAATTGAACGCATATTAGTTCCAAAAGCCACTGCATTCGGCAAAAAATACCTTGAAAATTGGCTTAATCTCTTAGGGAAAGCTATGAAAATGCGGTTGACTCCAGAAGAGGTTAAGAATCTTCCATTCATACAGCCAGTCATTAGTGACTGCAATTTCCTTAAATGTTCATGTGACTCAAGCGGAAGTGTCTAGCTTTTGACAAAATGAGAAACTATAGCAATCTTCATATTGCATAAAGCATGTTCTTCTTGAAATTTTTTGCCGTTCTGATACCAAACTCCAGTGCGTGGATCCATAATACTTCTTTTCAGTGAACGTTGAATTTTTGGTGCTAAAGCATTTCTATGCCTTTTTTGACATCATTAAGGTCTCAAAAGCGTCTTTAGTTTTCCCTATCCTCATCTTCCTGGTTATCAATGGTTTAACATCAACCGTCCAAGATGCCATAAGGTTTAGGCTTTCCTAAAGTGTAGTGGGTTTGCATGAAAAGTTCCCGCCCAAAGAATTCCAAAACGCTTTCCTTACGCCGAAGACCTCATACACTCATGTCCTGCTATAACTCCACTCACCAACGAAAAAAGAGGGGAAATGAGCAAACGACTCCTTAGCCAAAAGTATAAATTATAGCCTAAGCAACGGTCTCTCTCCCGGGCTACCAAAATGCTCTCATGAATTTATGCTCTCTTCCCCCGATTTTCTGAAGTTTACAGCTAGTAAAGAGGTGAGAATTGCTCTACATCATTAGTTTCTTAATTAATTCTTCCACTTGCTCAATTGCCTTCTTATCTTCTAGAATCTCACCAACTTCCTCGCCTTTCGCTAAAACTCCAACATATGGGTAATAGTCTGCTGTAACCAGTTTCATGCGCCAACAGTGAATGATTTGAAAGGCTATCTCCTTTAGAGCCTCTAAGGCTTGTCTTCCACCGCCGGCGGAAACAACGACTAATCCAAACGGCTTGCCTCTTAATGGAAAATCAAAGTTGGGGTCAACTTCCAATTTATGATGATATAATGCTCCGATTCTTTCGATTAAAGTCACGAATTTTGAAGGTATGGGAAGGTATCTCGGAACAGAAAACACTACGGCATCAGCTCCAACGATTTTATCGAATATGATGCCCATGTCATCTTGGATTACACATTTCATAGTGTCTTTACAAAGCCCGCATGCGTTGCACCAATCTATTCGCATTTCAGCTAACTGCACCATTTCCGACTTCACATTACAGCGTTTGAAAGCCTCCTTCAAAATGAGGTATGAGTTACCATTTCTTCTCTGAGAACCAACTAAGCCAAGAATCTTCATAACCCACACTCCTACAGTACAGCTTTATCTTTGCCTTTGAAGACCATATAAGCATAGATAATGAGAAACAGAGGGATGAGCACTGGTCTTGCTATTCTCTGTAGCAACATGTCAAGATTGCGGAGAATTATCCCATACCTTTTAGCATCTCTTCGATTGCTTTGCTTCTTCGAAAGATAGGCCCACCAACAAATAGTAGAGCAACCCCCAGAGCTTCTGCTACGTCATCTTCGGTAGCTCCGTTCTTTATAGCTTGTTCAGCGTGTCCCTTAGCGCATTCGGGACAGTTGACGGCTAGACTCGTGCACATCGCGATGAGCTCTTTGACCTTGAGCGGCAAGACACCTTCTTCAAACGATGCTTTGAATAGTTTTCCAAACGCCTCAGCCACGTGGGAACGCTTTCTCTCTAACAAACTTTTTTCCACCAAAACAACCCCCTTATTAAACAACTCACTGAGTTTGTAACATGTGTATATTAGTTTTATAGATTCTAACAATCTCAACACAAAGTTAGACTCCACTTTTAACAGACCGTGCAAAGAAAAATATAATACGCTAGAGTGAGAATAGGCAATTGTAACACTTTGGAGGAGACATTTCTATGGAGGTTAAGTTGAAGAAAACTAAGCCAATGCGGGCTGCTGTTGTTAGCCACGTTGGACCTTACAGTGAGGCTGGTAAACTTTACGGAGAAATCGCGAAATGGTTAGGACAGAAAAAATCGAGGATTATGGGTCCTCCGTTTGGATGGTTTTATGACAACCCAGAAGAGGTACCTGCCCACAAATTGAGAAGCGAAGTAGGGTTTCCCTTCAAAGGCGAAGCCAAGCCTGAGGGCAACATAAAAATCAAGGAAGTCCCCGCACAAGATGTTCTTTCCATAACACACAAGGGACCATACCGTGAAGTGGGGCCTTCGTATGCAGCGCTATTTCAGTACGCTCGTGAAAAAGGGTATATGCCATTAGGATGCCCTATGGAGATTTACCTAAACGATCCAACAAAGGTTTCTGAAAGCGAACTCCTTACAGAAATACAACTACCAGTGAAGAAAAAATAACAACAGCAAGTCTTTCAAAACAAGTCGGCACACGAGATCGACAAGAGCCGAACTTTCGTCTACGTGGCGAAAATGCGAGCAGTAGCCACTTTGATAGTTAAGGCTGTGTAGCGAAAATTTTTAGAAATCCAAAACTCACAGTGTATTGTTGAGGCGTGTGCGTGAATATTAAGACAGTTAACATAACTTTCCGTGTATCGAATTTCCGTGAGGCTGTACACTTTTATGAAAACATTCTTGGTCTCCAAAAGAAATCCCAGTGGCCGACTTATGCAGTGTTCGATTTATGCGGCATGATGCTCGGCTTAGAACCTGGTGGAGAAAGAGGAGTGAAGAAGGATATTCTAGACATCTATCTACAAGTTGATAATGTGGACGACGTATACAGTGAGCTAAAAGGCAAAGGTGCTAAGTTTTTAACGGAACCGAAAGATCAAAGCTGGGGCTCCCGAACAGCCAAGTTCGTGGATCCCGACGGAAACCCATTCATTTTGGTGCAACTCAAAAAATGAGAGATACGATGGTGAAACTGAATGAAAAGTGAGAATGTGAGGGAAGCAAGGAGGAATGAGGTGGGTTACTGTGGCGAATACTGCCGAACTTGCCACTGGTATACTGAAGCTTTGAGAAAACCCGCAGCACAACTATTGAATCTGGTCAAAAAACATTTTGAGGTCGCGGGCTGGATCAACTATAAAGGTGGTAGTTCTAAGGAAACACTCAAGGGACTTGAGATACTATCAAAGAGTGCTTGTGCCTTCAATTGTAAGGGTGGTGGTGGCTGGGGCGGTTGTCCAGTTCGTAAATGCTGTGTCGCAAAGGGCATTGACTTCTGTTTTGAATGCCCAGAGTTTCCATGCGAAAAAAACTGGAGTGAAAAAAGCGAACATGCTAACGCTTTTACAGCTGACAAGAAAAAGCGACTCCAAGAGATGAAAGAAATTGGAGTGGAAGAATGGATTAATAGGCAGTGGAAGTGAAGTTCGTGAACGAGGAGATTAACGAACAGGTATGGAATCAATTCTCTGCTAAGCTCTCTAATGCTGAGGCGCTAAGTGTCCTTCACGAACTAGTGAACTACGTGACCGAACGATTAAGGTCGAGAATTGATCAGGTGAAAACTTCAAAGGAAAGTATAGCGTTCTTTTCGAAGGGAAAAGAGTTTCTAACATAAATGTCACACGTACCGGTCTTCGCATCTACTTTCATCCTCCAGCTGGAGTGCTTTTCAGTAAGGATGAAAAGTTTCTAGTTGAGAAGGTCAGCATTTGGGAAGGCTCGTTTCAGAAGGCTTCAGGCAAATATCGGGCTATAACTGCTTGGGTCTCGAAAAAAGAACATCTTCCAGGAATCAAATCACTGATTGACAGGATTCCAGCATCCCCGAAATAGAGCATCTCTCTGTTTATTTGTTGAAAGTCTTAAATAGCACAGACTCATTATGTTCATATCGAGCATCATGGCAGAAATCTGTGCTATATGTGGACTACCAATCGACATATGCGTCTGCAAAGAGATCGGCAAAGAACAACAACGAATTAAAGTTCGTT
>Ga0315314_1001733_pt1 | contig 18942 bp, 19 predicted proteins | sample TDP9_MG_FD_203631 | JGI IMG/M metagenome (GOLD analysis project Ga0315314, IMG submission 203631) | Freshwater sediment microbial communities from Lake Towuti, South Sulawesi, Indonesia - TDP9 | ecosystem: Environmental > Aquatic > Freshwater > Lake > Sediment | place: Indonesia: South Sulawesi...
GGGTTCAAAAGGTCCTCGATCTCGTCTTCACTTATCTTCTTTGTCACCTCGGGATCGCCTAGCAAAACGTCTTTGAAGGGAACATCCTCGGAGGTGCTTTTGATGGCCAATCGACGCGCTCTTTCGTGGGCTTCTTGTCGGTCCATGCCTTTCTTCGTAAGCTCCAGCATAATAGCCTCCGACATGATTCTTCCTTGAGTTAAGTTCACATTGTGGAGCATCTTCTTTTCGTCGACCTCGATTCCAGAAATGACGTATATCATCAGATGAAGCATATAGTCAACGAGGATGCAAACCTCAGGTATTATGAACCTCTCTGAGGAAGACTGGGTCAGATCTCTCTCATGCCATGTAGGGATGTTCTCTAAAGCGACCACCACCAGGCTTCGCATGACCTTTGCCAGTCCACAGATCCTTTCGCAAAGTTCGGGGTTGCGTTTATGCGGCATCGTTGAACTCCCCACCTGCTTTTCTCGTTCGAATGGTTCAAAGACTTCAGCAATTTCAGTCCTTTGGAGCTCCCGTATCTCGGTCCCTATCTTGTCCAATGTGGATGCTACAATCGCAAGCGTGCATACAAGTTCGGCGTGTCTGTCCCTATCGAGTATCTGAGTCGATATCTCCGCGGCCTCAATGCCCAACCTTTCCATAGTGAGCTGTTGAACCTTAATCGCGTTCGGGCCTAGACCAGCCTGCGTCCCGACGGCACCGCTCATCTTTCCGACAAGTAGCCTATCCTTGCACTCATCTACGCGTTGGATCTGCCTAGCGATCTCCCTCATCCAAACTGAGAGCTTAAACCCGAACGTTATTGGTAAAGCGTGTTGGCCGTGGGTTCGCCCCATCATGATCGTATTCTTATGCTGTTCAGCTTCTCTGAGCAGAACCAGCTCAAGATCATCTAGTTTACGTCTGATGATATCAACGGCGTCCCTGAGCTGGAGAGTTGTGGCAGTGTCCAGAATGTCGGAGCTCGTGGCTCCTAGATGGACATAGGCTCCGCTGGAACCGCAGACTTCAGATAAAGCCTTAACTAGCGACATCACGTCGTGTTTGATCTGTTGCTCGATCTCTTTCACTCTTTCGGCTTTCACATATTTCGTTGAGGCCATCTCGATGATTCGTTCGGCATCAGCTGTGGGAATATCACCGACTTCGCTATGAGCCCAAGCGAGGGCCGCTTCCACATCCAGCATCCGTTGAAGCCGGTTCTCTTCTTCGAATACGGTACGCATCTCGTCCGTTCCGTACCGGCCTGTATCAATAGGAAGGATGGGCAACCTCCACCTCTCCAAGAAGAATTATTAGGATGCGAGAAAATAACCTTTACCAATTGTTATCCAGATATTTTGTAGGCTTCGTTTTTCGGAGGCTAAGAATTGGGCGCCTTGGCAGCAGCATTCAGCAAAACCCATGAGAATGTGGTTCCGAGAGTGGTCAGGATGCTTGCTGAGCTTGAGCACCGAGGCCGTGATATGCACGGAATCGCTACAGTGGATTCCTTGGAGATAACCAGATCCCCGCAGGAATTGCCGGGCTTGGGTATCAAGTCAAACGCGGCAATTGGGCATAACCTTTCCTGTATCTTTCGTGAGGATGTCCCGCAACCCGTTCAATATCAAGACGCAAAACTGGTGCTTGAAGGTCGATTTTTTCCATTAGCGGCCAAAAATGATGTTCGAGAAGTCGTAGAGACTGATAGGAAGGATCCGGCGGAAAAGGCCAGAGATATTATAAAGCGACTAGACGGCTCCTATGCCTTCGCGTTTCTGACTAGCCGAAGATTGTTCGTAGGCCGGGACTCTGTTGGGTTGACCCCGCTATACTACGGTGAAGATGACGAGGCTTACGTTTTCGCATCTGAACGTAAGGCTCTCTGGGCTCTCGGCATCCAAACCGTGAACTCCTTTCCTCCGGGTAACTTGGCAATTGTCGACTCTAGAGACTTGATTTTCCAGCCTATCAGGACCATAATCAAGCCAGAGGTGAAACCTATCTCGATGAAGGAGGCTGCTGAGCGTCTTCAATCAATTCTAGGGGAGTCTGTGAACGAAAGGGTTCAACACATTAAAAGGGTTGCGATGGCGTTCTCGGGGGGCTTAGACAGCAGTGTCCTTGCCTCTCTCGCCAAGAGTTGCAATGTGGACACTCATCTGATATATGTTGGCATGGAGGGTGATCTTGGAATGCACGATGCGGAGAGGACGGCCGAACTTCTAGATCTTCCGCTGCATGTGAAGACGTTTGCCCGTGAAGACGTGGAAGAGGTCTTGCGTATGGTCTTATGGCTGATTGAGGAGCCTGATGCTTTAAAGGTTTCTGTGGCCATTCCATTCTACTGGATCGCTCAGCTCTCCGATGGTATCGGGCTAAATGTCCTTTTGGCTGGCCAAGGAAGCGATGAGCTCTTCGGAGGCTACCATAGGTACCTCAGAGAATATGAGTCGTCAGGAGTCAAGGGTTTAGAAGACGCATTATATCGCGATGTGACCTCGTCCTACATGGTCAACTTCGAAAGAGACAATAAGGTTTGTGCATTCCACAACGTTGAGCTCCGTCTCCCGTTTGCCGACTACGATCTTATTCATTTCTCGTTGAGTCTACCGGTTAATCTGAAAATCGCATCCACAGAAGATCAGCTGAGAAAGAGGGTGCTGCGGAAGGTAGCCAAGAGACTGGGATTGCCTTCAACTGTCTACAACATGAGGAAGGGAGCCATTCAATATACGACAGGAGTTGACAGGGTTTTGCGCAGACTTGCGAAAGAGAAAGAGTTAAGCCTGAAAGGGCTAATCGAAAAGTACTTTCTAGAGGGAAGAGACTTGCAGGAAAAGATCGGTTGAGTTCCGTTTCTTTTTGAGCCGGCAGAACCACAGTGATGGCAATATATGAACCATGCGTTGAAGTGCGGACACCTTGGGATAGGAGAAGAAATTTAAGGCAATAACGTTCTTCTAAATGTAGATAGTCTATTCGGTGAACTCTTTTGAAAGTAGTTGACGCGATGAAAAAAGACATAGTCACCATAGACGAAGACATATCGGTCGCACAAGCCTCCGTGAATATGCGTGAGAAAGGTGAAGGTTGCGCCATCATTCTGAGGAGAGGCACACCTATCGGCATAGTGACCGAGAGAGATGTCACTTGGAAGGTTGCGGGCGACGGACTCGATCCCAAGAGCGTGAAGGTTTCGCAGATTATGTCAATGCCTTTGATAACGATCGATCCCGACGCTGACTTGATAGAAGCCGCAAAGATAATGGAACAGCACAAAATCAGAAGGCTGGCCGTAGTTAGGCAAGGGATTCTATATGGCGTTTTGACAGCGATTGATATAGCGCGGCACATCGAGGGCTACGTTGACAGCGAGGTAAGAAAGATTCTGAGATATGCCTTCTTCTTGCCAATCCACGGACGCGGATGAAGCCCAACGGGACAGGCAAACATATCGTGGGACTCAAATCATACCCGAGAGTATACTTCGAGCTCGTATTGGTAGGGTTCATTCTTGTAATGGGCATGAGCTTATCAGCTGCTTTTCTGCCCATCTTTGCGAATGACCTAGATCCATCAGGAGTACTGGTCGGATTCGTGGTCTCAGCTTGGTTCTTCTCCAGAATATTCATGGAGTTGCCTTCAGGGGTGCTCTCGGACCGTCTGGGAAGGAGGAAGCTATTGGTTATCGGACTGGGCCTTGCCACAGTAGGAGCCCTTATGTGTTCCTTAGCCAGCTCTGTATACCTCCTTATCGTCGGTAGAGCCCTCTGGGGTTTGGGGACAGCTCTCTTCTTCATGAGCAACACAGCCCTGATCTTGGATCTTGTTGAGCCGAGTGCTCGGGGTCGTGCTCTCGGGACCTTTCAAGGCATGGAGTTTATAGGCAGCTTCATGGGGGCGCCGATCGGCGGTTTCATGGCGGGCATCATCGGTTACAGACAGGTATTCACATTGGCTTTCATACTTATACTCGGTTCGTTCTCAGTCGCCTTTATCTCCAAAGGCCTGCGGCAAGTACGAGTTGAGACGAACAGAGAATCAAATCTTCCATTGAGGGAAGTCCTTTCCAGTGTGGGAAGCTGGGGACTAACGGTGACCTATGTGAACTCTTTTTCCAGGATGTTCATCATGCAAGGCGTTAAGAGCACTGTTCTTCCGCTTTATCTCAACCATGAACTGAGCATGAGCGTCGAGCTCATAGGCATCATCATGAGCCTCAGGACCCTGGGACATATCGTCGCAACCGTTTCTTCGGGTCATTTCTCAGATAGGCTCGGAAGAAAACCGATGATCATTCTAGGCCTTGCGGTCGAGGGCATCTCGCTATACCTGTACAGTCGCCTTCCTTTTCTTGAACCGCTACTTTTCGTAGGATTCCTCGAAGGCTTTGGAGGAGGCATGATACTTACTTCTCTAATTGTCTTGCTGTATGAGGGAACGCCAACCGGGCTGAAAGGCGGCGGCCTCGGCATGTACAGAACCTTCATGGATGTAGGGGGCTTCGTGGGCCCTCCGGTCTTCATGCTTATATTCAGTAGCATGGGCTCATATGCGGCTTTCTTGTTTGCTACAGCCATACTCGCTTTAAACGTCGTACTTGTGGCGATTCCTAAGAGGAAGAGAACAAGCGTATAGAAAGAATTCGAGTGTCGTTTCTTAGGAGCATCAATCTTATTAACTTGAACCTTCTCTCATGGTTCGAGGCCATAGTTTTCCGGGAAATCCATCAAGGGATGAAGTCGAAGAATGAGCAAGACGTTGATCGTCCTTTCGCCTCGGTACTTGGATCACAAGCCCGGGTTCAGTCACCCCGAATCGCCTCGACGACTGAAAGCAATAATGGAAGGCCTGGAGACAAGCGGAATCCTCAACGAAGAATCTTGCATGGCAATCGAGCCAGAACTGGCCACCGCAGAAGATCTTGAACTCGTTCATAGGCCAGATTACATCCAGATGGTTAAACGAGTCTGCCAATCCGGCGGAAGAGTCCTCGATCTAGGTGACACTCAAGTCTCCCGTGAGAGTTATGATGTTGCGAGGTTAGCTGTCGGCGGTACCCTGAAAGCCGTAGACAAGGTGATAAAGGCAGAGTCCAAGAACGCTTTCGCTTTTGTCAGGCCCCCTGGGCATCATGCAGGCCCCTACTATGCGATGGGGTTCTGCATCTTCAACAACATTGCCTTAGCGGCCGCCCATCTACTACGCGACTGCGGTCTTGAGCGTATCCTAATCCTTGACATCGATGCGCATCACGGGAATGGAACGCAAGAGACCTTCTACGAGACTAGCAAGGTTCTTTATATGAGTCTCCATCAAGATCCCAGAGGTTTCCCTGGCACAGGATTCATCGAAGAGACCGGAAACGAGGAGGGGGCTGGTTACACTGTGAATATTCCTCTTCCATTCCAAAGTGGTGACTCAGTCTATTGGAAGGCAATCAAAGAGGTTGTTGTCCCGATCGTCTCCCAGTATAAGCCTCAGTTCATCCTCGTTTCTGCCGGTTTTGACGGATATCACAGAGACACTGTCGCCGGACTTTCACTCTCAGCCTTCATCTATCTCAGGGTCTTCAGAGTTATCCTAGACTTATCCCATGAATTTTGCGACGATAAAGCTGTGGCTGTTCTTGAAGGCGGGTACAGGCCCAGTTTTCTGAGAAAGGCTGCGGTCGCCACTGTTGCCCAAATGGCTGGCCTGGAATATAGGATCTCGGATAGAAGGCCGCTGCTCAACTTGGAGGTTCAGAGGATGGCTGTGCAGATAATAGAAGAAGTGAAGCGTGTTCAGTCCTCATTCTGGGCCCTATAGCGACGGACTGCTTACTCGATGATCTCTATAGCGTTGTTGGGGCACTGGACTTCGCAGGCTCTACAGACGAGGCATTCACTAACGTTTACCGGAACTGATTTACTTTCTTTGATTTCGAACACTGCAACTGGGCATATGTCGACACAACTTGCACATCCGTCACATTTGTTAACATCAACTTTGACATCTACCATGATCGTTCAACCCCGTTTCTGAAATTCTATCGAAGTAGAATTACAGATATAAAAACATTTAATGGGATGTTCTTTTCCTTTTGCCAACTATTTTACGGTGGCCAGATCCATCTTCCGCTCAACGACGGAATCCTGCTTCTGCAAGGCTTTACCTGAAAGCATAGCATGTAGCATTTCGCATAGGTGTGGATCCTCGGAGAAAATGGCTGTGTCCTCTCCAGAGGAAAGAGAGAAGTCGTCCGGCTTCAAGTTGGCCAGAATGCATTGGCTTTTTTCGACATGGACGAAGATAATCGGGAGTGACATCTCGAAAGGATCCACTGTGCATGTATATCTGAGCTCGTTCAAAACATGCCTATTGTTAGATCGCAGAGGCGTCATTATCCGAACCCTTATGGAGCGTTCCTTCAATTCGTCAAATAACCGATCGAAGTTCTTGTATAGCAGTATTGAACCGTTCTCGTTGGTCACAATTCTAATTGTATTCACCGCGTTAGAAAGCATTTGGTTTATTTTCTGGAAGATTTCCTGTCTTCCTCGAATAATCCACAAATCGGCTTTCTGAGGCACGATTCTCTCTTTCTTCTCGTCAAAGGCTTTTTCCAGGGAGGAGATGGCTAGAAGGAGGTTTCTCGCCCTACTTTGGTATGACCTCAAGTAAGATTTAAACGCATCTTTCGGTGGGTTAGGAGCAAATTTTCTAGGGTCATCCGGAATCTCCACAATTAGACCCATATCGGCCAACTTCTTTAGAACGCCATAAATCTTCGTTCTGGGAACGCCACACAACAAGCTTAGTTTTCTTGCTTTAGCCGCACCAGCTTCGACCAGAGAGACATACACCTTGGCCTCGTACTCTGAAAGATCGGCATATTCGCACAGTTTCTTCCATGCCGAGATCGATGACAAGGAAAGCCGCCAACGCCCCCTCTTGGTTGAACAGATAAATATTGAGTAACAGTCTGCAGACGAAATATAGACTTCAAGTAAAATTAAGCTTAGCGTAACCGTGGACATATATTATTGAGTTACACATAACAAAAATTCAGAGATATATCTACATTTACATACAAATCCTAACATCGTCACATGAAGCTGTCGAAAGCGCTGTCTCGAAGAGTAGGGAACCAGCAAAACATATGATAGGCCATTGAGAGATGCTGGTTGATGATAAGTAGAGTCCGAACCAGAATACCGAATCTAGACTTAGCGATCAGTGGAGAACCTGGAACTGGGAAGGCGGTCTTTGGGATGAAGTCTCTGCTCTATGGTGCTGTAGACTGCGGGAAACCGGGCGTTCTAGCTTCCTTTACCGAGAGCAAGAAAGTTCTGGTGCAGAACATGAAAAGACATCCTGAGTGCGGAATGGACGATCTCAAAAAGATTCAAATCCTCAACTTTGTAAGAGTAAAAGAAAGGTTGCCAACACCAAGATGGTGTCCCGTCATCTTGGTGTCTAAGGTGGAATCTCTTCCTTGAGCCTCAAGATGACATCAGAAATAATGTTTTCCGTCCTTTCTCTTCTTCGGCTGTACTCGTCCAAGAGTCTTCGACTTGCCTCAGCTGAGAGGTCTTTGCGACGATACCGAGCCTCAACCCTTTGAATGTTTTCTTCCAATGTTTCGAGTTCTGCCTCGGCAACCTCGAGACGCCTCATCAGGTCAGCGTATCGACCGCCGACCGCGCCGATCTCCGATCGAAGTCCAGTCAATTCCTTCTGAAGTGTCGAAAGACGATTGCCCAAGCTGACGCGTCTCAGTCTTTGCCGCCTCTTCGATAATTTTCCGCTTCTGACCTGTCTCTCCATCGACTTCAATTCGAGCAAGATCCTTGTCTTTTCCTCGTGAGCGTTCACAAATCTCCTCAAAGTTTCTACAGGGACTGGAGTAACGGGAGCGGCAACCACAGCCGGCTTCGCAGTTCTCCTCAGATAGAGCACTGCAGAGAAGATGGTGGCTGATAGTCCGACCCAAGAGACGGGGCGAAATGACGCCCAGAGAATGTTGTACCTGTACGTCAGATCGAAGTTCAAGTTGTGAAATCTCGTAACGTTAGAGTAGTCTGAGTTAGTCTTACTTTCAGATCGGGCTCCCTCTGGCAGAATCACTTCAACTGAGACTTTTCTCGCTACATATTGGCCGAGGTTAAGGAAATCCAGAGCCAAAGTATAATTGTCGAAGCCATTTTGCCTGATATATTTTTTAAACGGGAGCCTATAGTTAAGAGTCAGCTTCACCCTGTCGTCCTTTCTCAATCCCTCCCTCATGCTCACCGAAAATGGTTTATTACCGTTTTCTTCCGGCTCGGCGCCAACTTTAAGAGAACCATACACATCTTGAGCTGAAACGTCGCTGGCGTTAATTGGCAGATAGAAGACTATCTGGGATAGACTTTCCCCCTCATTGGTGATTTGATAGAAGTCGGACACAAGAAGCGACCCCCAAGGGTCTACAGTTATCGTCCTTTCCAATTGATTTACATCGACCAAGAAGAACCTTTTGGGAAAGCCGGAATGCCCGAAGGTTATCAGAACACTTTGATTCGTGAAAGGCCCGACATTGCTCTCAGTTCGATTCAGGATCTGGTAAGAGTATAACGGCGTAGTTACAGTTCTGTTGTCGAAGGGAAGACTACTGTTCACGTAGATAGTACGAGGCGGCAAGATAACGGTCAAGTTGTAGAAATTCACCTCTCTATCCGCTACTGGATAATACGGAAAGACTACGTCAAACCTCTCTCCGGATAACGCAATAAGACGAGAAAAGACGTAAACAACAGAGAAATTGTATGAGTCCGTCTCAGCTAGGTTTATTGCTTCCCGGAACTCTATATCAATTCCATAGAATCCGTCCAGGTCAACATTCGCCTTGACACTTAGTCTGCCCGCGTCGTCATATGCGAAGTAGTAAAAGAGATTGCCACGGTACTGTTGCGGTAAGCCGATAACAAGGCCGCGTAATGGTCCAATGGTTTCATTCTTCGTTGCGGAAAGTCTGAGAGAGTCGGTGATGATGACCGCTCCACCAGTCTCGATCTGAACGAGGCGGTCTACATGAATTGTCATCGAATTCGATGACGACGGTTTTGCCAGAGCCGGTTCGCTCAGGAACATCAGACCTAGCCCGAAGATGAGTAGGAGCAGAGGTACTGACGAGAGGTCTTTCGGGTCCAAGTTCTTAGCATCCGCCGCCAAGTTTTCCCATATTAGTCTTTTCTTCGTTTATAAAACTATTCGTTCCGCGACGCGTCCATCTCCTTCTGCAGCATTGGTCGTATTTCTGTTCGTCTCTTCGATGTATTGCAATGAGCGTGGCATTCGGCTACAAGTTCTTTCTCAGGAGTGAGCAAGTTCGCCTTGTCCAGCCCTATTCATCCCTAGAGAATCGAGAAGAACGACGATTCTCCCGGTGACTAGTATCCAGCCTGCTTTAGGTAGTAGTCTTCTTCTTTCTTGGGGCCGAAGCTTCTCACGCCTTTATCTTTAAGCTGCTTCCTCAATTGGATGGCATACTTGCGGCTTATCTCGTGTCTTTTTTCAAGGTATTCAATTATCTCTTCCGCTTGTTCTTCAACATCGCATCGACGTATGAAATCGATAACATCTGGATTGTACCCGTCAAACTTTCTAGAAGCGGCCTTTTCCCCTGCATCTTCATCCGATCTGATGGAAGATACCGAGATTCTACTCTCTTGAGTCTCTATCTCCTTCGCTAAGTGAGGAAACATAGTCCTGAACTTCTCTTTCTCGACGCTCATCTTGGACACGCTTGGCGCCTCTTTGGGCTCCCAAATTCCTTTATGGGCAAGCTGTTATTTAAAGCCGTTTTCTTCAACCTTTCTCGATGTGGTCAACTTCGGTTACTGGATTATCCGCCTCATGAAGGGATCACAATTGAACCTTGATTCTCTCGGGCAAAAAACGACGGGCGGGCTCTTCTTCGAGTACTTTCTTTAGTTGTGCAAAGCCTAACCCCTTTATAACGTCGCCGTAAATCTCACATGCCTGCTCGCGGTCTCGCTCTTCTAAGTCTCGAACAATCATCTCCGCTTCATTGCCAGAAGCGAGACCGACATATACGTGATAAGAATCCTCTACTTCACCATTGCTCGTCTGAGAGACCTGTTCAGTTCTCAGAATTCTGAATTGAGCTTCCTGAAGACGATCGATGACAAGTCTTGGGTTGGACGAGAAGACCACGATGTCTATATCGCTGTTCTTATGTGCGGTTCCCCGCCATACGCTTCCTATCAGCTTGGGGCTGGAATCCGTCAGACAAGCCATTATCTCTGAGGCTTCTGTTCTCATTTGAATCAGGCGTTGCGCCCTTGTCTTACCTTCGTACTCGTCCGCTATCCTATCGAGCTCTAAAGCGACTTCTAGGTTACTCGGCAAGATCCTTATGCCAAGAGCTCCGGCTGCCTTGAGCTTTGCTTGCTTAAATTCCTTTTCTTGAGAAGTATAAAGGAGGCATGCAGCCTCAGAGGCTACCTTTTTTCTAGGTGAGTCTGTTCGGTTGCTTCTCAAGATTTCTCCATTTCCTCGCTTTCAGGCGAAGTTCCTCGGTTTTGGGCTGGAACTTCGATCTTCTCGGCCTTGGGGACTTCTGGAGGTTGAGCGGCTTCTTCAACCGTTTCTGGCGGGTAGGAAAGTACCTTCGACTTTCTCACGCCGACATGGCGGAGGGCTGTTATCTTCTTCGCTTCATTGTAGATATCCGATGCTACCTTTCCCAAGACTATTTCTTGCACGAACTGACCGAACGCGAGGCTGCTCGCTTTCTGTTCGATGATCTTTTTCATGACGCCGCGGATGGCTTTCTCTTGGGAGGTCTTGATTCTGGTTAGTGAGAAAGCGCAGGCCGATACGCGTAGCTTGTGGCTGTCCTTGGTTGTGACGTTAAAGATTCCGTCTATCCGGGTGGTTCTTCTTCTAACAAGGCTTCTCAAGTAGTCCCTTGAGTACTCGTGTTCTTTGAACATTGTCAGAGCTCTGCGCCCATCTATGCGTATGACTTGGAAGCGCATTTTCAGATATTGGTGAGCAAAATCTTCGGTAACATCGTAGAGCGTAGATTCAATGATTCTTCCAATAATCTGTTGAGGATCTTCAGCAGGCAAAGAACCTAACTCAACTCCCCCGAAGTATTTTGGGGAGACTATCGTATACCACTTTTTGCTTCGCCACTTATCTTTTACGCGTCGACCGCTGCTCGACACCTTGCAACACCATTAGCAACTAGAATTTGCAGACAAGTATTTAAAAGTTATAACTGCAAAGTCTGGTCTACATCATTTAAATATTCTTGGGTACGCTATCTATTGACTGTCAAGAGGCTATCCTCATGATCGATGTGAAACTGATCAGAACTAATCCGGAATTCGTAAGAGAGAACCTCAGAAGAAGAAACAATCCAGATTTGCTGAGCCTTCTCGACGAATTCATTGAACTTGACAAGAGATGGAGGTTGGCACAGACACGGATAAACGATCTCAGAAGGGAACGAAACGAGATCAGCCTCAGAATTGCACGGATGAAGAAGGAAAATCTGGACGTAGCCCAAGAGTTAGCGAAAGCTGACCAGATTCAGGAAGAAGTGAAAAAGCTGAGCGTCCAAGTTGACGAGTATAGGGGGAAATCTCTTGCGCTTCTGATGAGGATACCGAACCTTCTCCATGAATCAGTCGTCTACGGGAGGGATGAAACTGAGAATGTTGAGATCAGACGATGGGGAACCCCGCCCAAGTTTGATTTCCCGCCCAAAAATCACTTAGAAGTGGCTTTGAACTTAGGTTTGCTCGATGAGGAAAGAGCCAGCAAGGTTGCGGGGACTGGATTCTACTACCTTAAGGAGGGAATGGTGCTGCTTGACTTGGCTGTTCAGAGGTTTGCTATCGACTTTCTGAGGGAGCGCGGGTATGTCCTGATCGAGCCGCCCTTCATGCTTCGGAGGAGACCGTATGAGGGTGTGACGGCGCTCTCCGATTTTGAGACGGTTATGTACAAGGTCGAAGATGAGGACCTGTATCTCATCGCGACCAGTGAGCATCCCCTTGCTGCTATGTATATGGATGAGACCTTCAATAGAGACGACCTTCCAGTCAAGCTTATAGGTGTAAGCACAAACTTCAGGAAGGAAATAGGAACCCATGGCAAGTATACCAAGGGTCTCTTCAGGGTTCATCAGTTCAACAAGGTTGAGCAGTTCATCTTCTGCTTGGCTGAGCAGTCCTGGAAGCTTCATGAGGAGCTTCAGTGGAACTGCGAGCAGCTCTATCAGAAACTTGGCCTACACTATCGCGTTGTCAACGTATGCACCGGTGACATAGGAACCGTTCCGGCTAAGAAGTATGACACCGAGGTTTGGATGGTTGACGGACAGTTCAGAGAGATCGGCTCAAACTCGAACTGCACTGATTACCAAGCCCGAAGATTGAACATAAAATATAGAGAGAGCTTGGGCAAGCCTCCGAAGGGTTTCGTTTACACGTTGAATAACACAGCTTTGGCAACCAGCAGAACTATGATGGCTATCCTGGAACATTTCCAACAGGCGGATGGGTCGGTTGTGGTTCCGCCCGTCTTAAGGCCCTACATGAACGGAATAGAAAAGCTGGAAAAGAAGTAGAGAAGTTTCTAGCTTTGAATAAGGGCAGATCTATGGAAGATACAAAAAGGCTCAATCGCTCTTTTCATTATTCAGAGAGACTAAAGTCGAATCTATTGCTGACAATGAGAGCGTTAGACAAAATCTCAAGGCTAGGAGGCATCGAATTAGACGGCGCGATTGAGGCATTAAGAGGCATCTTCGAAGGACTTGGAACCGAACTAGGCATCGCAAAGAATCATCTAAGCTCAAGAGAGTTCAATCTAGCACTAGGAAAGGTAATAGAAGCGGAAGGTCATATCGATCTTCATGAGTTCGAGAAGGCGAGAGAGAGCCTATCAGAAGCCCTATCCTACATCACAACGCTAAGTAACAGGTCCTTAAGCGCACTAAAGGAAAGAAACTTAATTTGAAAGAGCTGGTTGCACCTTCTGATGGATCATCACAGATAGGAGATAACCTTTTAGGCAATAATTGCCTGATAACCATCAAACATTCTAATGCCGATACGGGTCTTCTTTTTTCTACCTACAACAATCCACCATAGATAGCTTGAGCAGTGGCCTAGGCTCTTCTGTGACATTAGGGTCATCGCATGGCGCCTTCTTATGAGCTCTTAGCCTTAGTTTTACCCAAGAATAATCCTCCTTCCAAGCGTGATTCGTCCCAAACTCTTGAGTGGAAAAGTGAGCTCTGTAAATCATGTTCCTCGGAGAATCAATTGCCACGCGCTCATCGATCTTTCTACCCATCTTCTTAAGCTCGCCTATACCCCGAATTCATGGATAATCGTATATTCATTGCCGGAAATCACGCAAGGTAGTTATATCCTCAGAGAAGATTTCCCCAGTCCTACTAGACACATTTCTTAGGTTCGTCCCAAGGTTCCAAAGGAATAGAGGGCCCGCTGGAACTCGTTACAAATTTGCAGCGGGTCTTCTGCGCAGAATTCTCAATCCTTTTCGTCATTCCGCCTAACGTTTCCAGAACAAAAGAAGTTTTGCAAAGCAAAAATCTTGGTGAGTAACCGTAAGGCACAAGCCTTTTATGCTGTGGTAGGCGCTGATAGACAGCTTTGCTGTCCGTTGTCGAACTGCATCCAGCAGTTAGGCCAAAACGTATCATACGGAAACGCTCCTTTTCATGGAATAGACGTTTCAACGCACCCCACGGGTGACGATGCGATTTCAGCGGTGGCAGCGCGGCCACCCCTTCGACTCTGGGAAAAAGGGTTCAGGGCATCACTTTGTATCAGTCCCCTAACGCAGTAGCAAGCTCTCTCGCACCGCGTGCTCCACCTCATTCAGTTTATTGTTTGGATCGAACACGAAATTCTTCAAATCGAGGGAGATGGGAGCACACATTTGAGTGTCGAGCGTATGAAGATTTTGCTGTCGATCCCAGATCAAGTAACTGATATTCCAATAGAACAGGATGTCATGGAGCGGATGGATTTCAGGGTCGTCCTTCTCCTTTTCATCAGCGTACCAGTTGAGCATTGACCACCATGCCGGATAGTGCTTGGTGTTATACATAATTTCCGGGTCGTTACCGTATTCTACTGGCGCATTGTAGACGTCTGTGAAGCTTGACAGCGTTTGCGGGGCGTACCATTTTGAGACAACAAGAGTAACACCCTCCGGAAGGTCCACGTATGGGGGCCAAACACACGCACCACAATCGTATTGGAGGTGTGACGTGTCATAGAAAACCTTCACGTATGCGCTGGAGAAGCCCTTGGCTTTGTAGTACTTGCTAGTAGGCAGCACAAACATATTTGGTCCATATTCGTTTTGGATGATTGGCAGCAGCCGCTCGATCGTGTTCCCGAGCCCTTTGCACTTGGTAGGGTGAATCGCGCCATAAAACTTTATACAAGTCATTGGCGTGACCCACTGACGATTCACTGGAAAGGCGACGCGCTGGTGGTTGAGCATGTCGGCGGTCAATTGGATGTTGCCGGGATGGTACTTGTAGCCGAAGAGACCTAACGTCCTCTGATAGCGGGGGAGGATGCTATCGATAAAGGGGATATTGTCCTGGGAGAGGCCATCGGTTCCAGATGGATCAAAGGCCTCCTCGACAGAGAATCTTCCAGGGAGATAGAACCAAGAAGTCGCTTCCTGAAGCGTAGCCTGGACGACCCCCTTAATCTCGCCCCGGATGCCCAGTTCGATCGCTAACCGCAGCGGCTCAGGGTCCTTGGCGAGGAAAGTCTTCAACAGCGAGATTGCAAAGCCAGCTGCTGCTATGATCCCTGAGAAGATGCCTGCACCCGCACCTGCACTCATCGCTGCGGGAATTATCGCATTAACCAAAGGACCCCAAGTCGAGTCACCGCTGTATTTCTTAAGTCCGTCGAAGAAATCCTTAGCCCCTTTTCCCCACTCGTAGCCCTGTTTGATGCTGTCCCATGCTAGGAGGGCATAGTCGGCCAGATTGGCTTTCTGCGCTGGCATCTTCTGTACGGCGTCGCCGAGAGCTTTGGCAATGAGTTGCGAGGTCTGGTCGAGTTGGAGCTGCCAGAGGACCTTGATCTCCAACTTGATGTTCCGCAGACCTTTCTTAAAGGGGTCCTCGTAAAGTGACAGATAGGGATTCCCTGCTGGATTGAGGTTGATGAAGTCGACCGGCAGTACTTCAACCATGGGGTAAAAGATCGGGACCTCAAAGTAGGTCCACTTTCCTTTCTCCCACTTTGGAATAGGTATCCTTGCCTTAGACCAATCCTTCGGGCGTACACCCTGGGGAAAGATGGCGCCGATCAGGGTTGCATATTGGGTCTTATCATATTCATCCCCCACTTTACCCTTGAGAGTAATTTCAGCCACGAAACTGGTTACTTCCTGTGGTAGCGTACGGTTAAATAGATAGAATCCGAGCTTGCTTTCGAGCTCGTTATAGTAGACGAGATGATAGAATTGTGACGCGGGGTTCGTTACGTTAATGGCGAGTAGGTGCCAACCCTTATCTGGTGTTGGTTTGCCCGTCGAGGGCATGCTCCCAGTCTGATTGCTGGAATGCCAAGGCGGATAAAGGGTCTGGTCAATTGCGTCAACGAAGACATTCGTCGTGGCGTAACTTACCGGATCATCGACCAAGAGTGCCTCTGTTGCGGTTATTTTAGGTTTTAGTAGACGCAGCTTCTTGAGGACCATACGGCGTGGTCCTTTCACGGGGGATGTCTCCAGCACCAGATAGATCCGCTTGTGTGTTCGCCCTTCATCGTGAACACATGGGACCGTTTTCAGAGGAACGGCTGCAGCCTGGATTTCGTAAAGACTCCAGAACCGGGCCAAAACCTGCCCACAGGAATCGATCACGCTGAGGCAATCCCCACTGGGGCCGGACGGATTCCACTTTAGTTGAATATCCTGGATCGAATCGAAGGATAGCTTAAACCAATCGATATCTTTAGATAGGTCGACCCCCCAGGTATGTACAAAATTAGGAGGAATGGACCCCGGATCAATCGAAGCAGGCTTCTTTGAAGCATTATACACTTTCCTTTCGAGCGGAAGCTCTAGGAATTCGGATCGCCATTCCATCTTGTCTGGCAATCCAAGGGCATTGTGAACTGCAAACTGGAGGATCGGTCGATCCAGGAAATCTTCCAGACGTTCCGCTTGGCCTTCATTCACAGGATTAAGTGGGAGTTTCCGAAGAACGTCCGCCAATTCTTCGTACTTCCCACCGTCCTCGCGCAAACGGAGCTCTTTTCGTAAGAGGCTCTGTGCGATGAAGTCGCCAACCGTAGTACGACCCCGCCTGACCTTGATCTTCAAGCTGTTAAACCAGTGGAGGAACTGAAACAGCCCCTGAGGACTCTCTTCGCCCTCTACCGGATCTCGAAGTAACGATAATTGGTCTTTCAGGTTCATACCTTCTGCCGTCGCAAGGCTGAGCCAGACCCTAAATTCGTCGACCGAAGCTAAAACAACAGCGTTGGAGACTGCATTCCGGTAGTCGCGCTCGGAAAGATCCAGCCAAAAGCTGGATTTCCAGCGTTTTTTCTCGACTCTATAACCCTTTTCGTATGGTGTCTCTTTTTTCATATGCCTACCTGTTGGGCGAAACCTGTATTTATTGCTTATTACAAGCCTTTACTTGGTCAGTTTCAACCCTGTAAAAAATTTTTGTAGGGACGTGAAAATAATGGGTTCGTGAATCTTCCATTTCTGTGCCGTTTAATTATGAACCTGCTAGTCCCTCAGATTAATAGTTGCTTAATGCCTCAACAAGCTTCTCCTTTCTTTTATAAGCATCCTCATTGATTAGAGCAATCAGTCTGTTCGTCACTTCCTTGTACGGCTCGATAGTCTTGCTAATGGCGTAATCTAAGAATCCATGCCTTGAAGTTCCCAAAGCATTTTCCTCATCTTGCTCATAGATGAAAATTGTGTTCCCTCTAACTTCTCCAGATAGATTTGAATTGTCATTGGGAACCCATAAGACTTCAGTTCATATCCTAAATGCAGTTTATGCTTTATGCTTCATGATTCAGACAAAGAATATGGCGGGCCCGCTGGGATTCGAACCCAGGATCTCCGGCTCCGCAGGCCAGTGTCCTAATCCGGGCTAGACTACGGGCCCTTTTGGAAGAACTGCGACCCAAGAAAGTTGTCTTCCTCTTCCTGAAGAACTTTACGGTGTCTACGTCGGTGACGTACTCGAAGCCCGCTTGAATCAGCTTCTTTGCTTCCTGAGCGTTTCAGGCTGCCTCTCAGACGTACTCTTCGTCGTAGGGGAACTCTCCGAGCTGTGTATACGTCCAAGTTGTCTCTGGGTTGCAGTAGCCGAGTAGATTCTGGACATAAAAGGATGCTCTTGGTCTTTGCGTACTCAATTGTTGCCTCCCAATGGTGTAGGGTGTGACAGTGAACCAGAAGGATGCTTGTTCTCACCGAAAAATCGAAGTTGCGAGTTTGATCTCGATGGAATAGTGTTGAACAGAGAAGTTTTTGAAAAGATACTCATTCTAGAAGCGGAAAATTCGGCTGTCACTACTCCGAAGCTTAGAGTTGACAAGTCAGTTGCGTCCATAAGAAAACCCATAAACATCGGAGCAAGGGCTATGCCCGTGTTCAAGCTTATGACCACTTTCCCGAAGCCGGTTCTTGCCAAAGCAAAGGCTGATCCGGCTGTCTGAATGATGAACAACTGCAATGCGACATTATGACCGCTTGGAAACCGACTGAAGGAAGGAACCCTCTCGGGGATAACCTCGTAAACCCATTTCCTACGATTGACAATCCCGTATATAAAAGAATAAATGTTATAAATACGGAATTTATAAAATATTTAACATGAACGTTAGTGATACCGAAAGGCGGACAGAGCTCGAGACACTGAAAAAGTTTGGAATGAGATGGGCAGTTTTATTATCCGTCAGCTATGACCTCCAACAAAGAAAGGCGGATCAACCGGCCTATGTCGCCGAGGAACTTCGCTTGGCAAGGATCATGTTAGAGTCTGGTTGTTTCTCAACATGTGAGGTAAATTGCATATTGGATAAAACGGAACGTGAACTACTCCAAAAAGCAACTTTGGTCGGAGACGAATACTTCGGGAGATTAATGGAATTGTTAAAGAAGGCTATGTTAAACGAGTTAACCCCTAAAGACGTGAAAGGATTGCCTTTCATAAAACCCATTATTAGTGATTGTGAATTCTTAAGGTGTATCTGTGAACAAAACGATAGATCTAAGGAGCTCTCAAGCTGATAACTAAACAGATTGAAGATATCTCGAAAATGGCATGGCAATTGGAATGGGAAATAGGGATTGAGGAGTCAACTGGGGAGGAACATGAAGTTTCCAAGCATGCACCAAAAATGGATAAGACAAACCTCAAAATAATTGGTTCTTTGAATGCGGATTCGAGGAAATCTGTAACGCAAATAGCAAAGGAGACAGGTATTTCCCGTCCCACGATAATTAGTAGATTAGATAAGATGATGAAACAGAATATCATTCGCATCGTGGGTGTGAACATTCGAGAACTTGGGTTCCAATTAGCTTTAATAGCCTAGAAATAAAGGGTGTTGATCGGAGACAAGAGTTAGACAAAAATTAGTAGGTGTGGCTTGTTCTATCGTCTCACCAAATCTTCGCCGAGAAGTTCGAAGAGATTCTTTATTCTTGTTGCGTCGAGGAAGGAGCCTTCCACCCTAACCTTTCTGAAGAGCCACGCAGCATCTGGGTCGATCTTGCCAAGCCATATGTCAAGTAATGTCCTTGTATTTGCTTCTATTTTCACACTGATTTCGGCAGGATCGCCCCTAAATGGACCAATAATCTGGCCATTATCAACCATGAAATAGCATTTTTCATTGGTGT
>Ga0315314_1001734_pt1 | contig 18934 bp, 16 predicted proteins | sample TDP9_MG_FD_203631 | JGI IMG/M metagenome (GOLD analysis project Ga0315314, IMG submission 203631) | Freshwater sediment microbial communities from Lake Towuti, South Sulawesi, Indonesia - TDP9 | ecosystem: Environmental > Aquatic > Freshwater > Lake > Sediment | place: Indonesia: South Sulawesi...
GCCCTTAGCCGTCATGAAAAGATGCCCAACAACACCGCCAGTTAAGACATAGTCTGCAATGTTATTCTTCAGCACATATTGAGATATTTTCAATGAGTCGTCTGCTTTAGCTCCGCCGAGAATAAAGACACAAGGTTTTTCAGGAGATTCTAAAACTTTCTTTAAGGCTTTCAGTTCTCGTTCCATTATTCGTCCAGCAACGCTTGGCAGAGCCGCTGCAAAGCCAACTATTGAGATGTGAGCCCTATGAGCCGCTGCAAAAGCATCAAGAACAAACACATCAGCAAGAGGAGCCAAGTTTTTTATAAACTCTGATTTAGCATGCTCCTCAGGTGTCCCTTTTTTCTGTTCATCCGCATATGTGCGAACATTCTCTAAAACAAGAATCTCGCAACTTTTCAACTCTTTAACTGCCTTCTGTGCCTTCTCTCCAAAGACATCATCTACATACTTTACTGGCTTCCCTAAGACTTTACTGAGAATCTCAGCATGCTGCTTAAGAGGAGTAAAATCAGGGTCACCTGGACGCCCCTGATGAGCTAAAATCACAACTTTTGCGCCCTTTTGCACTAATTCTTTGATAGTTGTTTCTCCGTGAGCCCGTATTCTCGTGTCATCAAGAACCTTTTTTGTTGCAGGGTCTATGGGAGAATTGAAATCTACTCTGACAATTGCTACTTTGTTTTTGAAGTTGAAATCATCCATCGTTAAGAATTTTGCCATTCTCTCACCTACCCATAAAAAGAGGAATAGACGTGTAGGGTATAAATAAATTTGGGGAATTGCTGTCTACGCTTTCTATAGTTTGGCTTTCTTGCCTATGAGCTCGATTAGTTCTACCATTCGGCAGGAGAAGCCCCACTCGTTATCGTACCAGGCGAGTACTTTGACGAAGTTGCCCCCGAGAACCATCGTTGATTGAGCATCGAAGGCTGCTGAACATGTGCTGTGGTTAAAGTCTGTTGACACGACTGGGTCTTCTGTGTATTCTAGGATTCCTTTGAGTGGTCCTTCTGCAGCTCTCTTAAACGCAGCGTTGATTTCTTCCTTGGTTGTGTTCTTTTCCAGAAGACACGTGAGGTCAACTACCGAAACGTTTGGAACCGGCACTCGCAACGCGATTCCATTCATTCTTCCAGTTAATTCTGGAAGGACTAATGTTGCTGCTACTGCCGCTCCTGTTGTTGTTGGGATTATGTTTATTGCTCCAGCGCGGGCCCTGCGTAGATCAGCGTGAACCAAGTCTTGGATTCTCTGGTCGTTTGTGTATGCGTGAGCGGTCATCATGAGCCCTGTCTTGAGACCGAAGTTGTCATGCAGAACCTTTGCAACTGGTGCGACGCAGTTGGTTGTGCATGAAGCGTTTGAGAGTATGTTGTGTTTCTCGTGGTCATATCTATCATGATTAACACCCATCACAATGGTTACGTCTGGATTCTTAGCGGGAGCAGAAATCAATACTTTCTTCGCTCCTGCCGTTAAGTGTTGTGCGGCTTTCTCTCTGTCCGTGAACAATCCTGTTGATTCTACGGCCAAGTATACGCCTAGGTCTTTCCAAGGAAGTTTGGATGGGTCTCGTTCCATTAACGTTCGTACCTTTTTGCCTTTTACTATTATGCCGTCTGGTGTTGCTTCAACTGGGAATGGTGCTCTTCCGTGCACTGAGTCATATTTTAGTAAGTGAGCCAAGGTTTTTGGGTCTGTTATGTCGTTGACTGCGGCGAAGTCGATCTTGGCGTTTCTTTCTACTGCTGCTCTGAATAGAAGGCGTCCAATCCTTCCGAAACCATTTATTGCTGCTTTTATTGCCATCTAAACCACCATTATTTTCAAGTTTTTTAGAGTCTTTTCCATTCGTTTTTTCGCTTAATAACTTTATTGTTTAAGTTTCATTAGTGCGGTTTCTGCAGCTAGAGTCATTGCTTCCCATGTTTCAGACAGTGGTGGCGCGTAACATGTGTCCGCCTTTGCTAACTCTCGTGCTGTCATTTGCTTTGTTATGGCAAAGGATAAAGCATTTATTCTTTGTGTCACTTCTTCGCCGCCGACTATTTGCCCACCGATGACTCTGCCCATTTCTTTCTCGACAGTTATTTTTACTTTAATTGGCTGGGCGTCTGGATAGTAGTCGGCTCTAGTCTTTGAAGTTATAGTTCCTGTGATGGTTTCGATTCCTTCTCTTTTTGCAGCCCATTCAGATAAGCCTGTGGCGCCGATTTCTAGGTCGAAGAGTTTGGTTATTGCTGAGCCTAAAACTCCTGGAAAGATTGCGTATCCGCCTGCTGCGTTTATTCCTGCTACTTTTCCTTGTCTGACACCTGTTGTTCCAAGTTGGGGTGCAGCAGGTTTTCCAGTGACTAAATGTGTATATTCTATGCAGTCGCCTGCTGCATAAACGTCTTTGACACTTGTTTCCATTCTCGTGTTGACTTTTATTGCTCTTTCACCTATTGCGATTCCAGATTTTTTGGCAAGTTCGATGTTAGCTCTTACACCTGTTGCCGCAATGACCATGTCTGTTTCGATTTCTTTTCCACCAACTAGAACGCCTTTGACTTTGTCTGCTCCGAGAATTTCGTCTACTCCTTTGCCAAAGATTAGGTCGATGCCCTTCTCTTCCAGTTTACGGCTGACTAGTTCAGCCATGTCTTGATCGAGCAGTAATGGTAATGCGTATGGGAGAAATTCCACAACTGTTGTTTTGACTCCTCTTTCTGTGAGTGCCACAGCTGCTTCGAGTCCGATTGCTCCAGCGCCTATTACGACTGCTTTTTTTGTTTGTTTTAGGGCTTTTTCTATGTTTTCGCCGTCGTCTAGCGTTCTGACAACGTATACTCCTTGTTTTTCTTTTCCTTTTATCGGCGGAATGAATGGGTAGGCGCCTGTTGTTATGATTAGGCTGTCGTATGGGAGTTTTTCTTGTTTTCCTGTTTTGTCTTGGGCTTCTACGGTTTTGTTTTGTGTGTCAATGTTTGTTGCTGTTGTTTCCAGTTTGAGGTTGAGTTTCATCATTTGATAAAATGTTTGTGGGTAGACAATGAGGTTGTTGAATTTCGGTATGTGCCCGCCTAATACAAATGGGATTCCGCATCGTGAGTAGCCTGCGCGATTTTCTGTTGTGATTAATGTAATCTCTGCTGTTCTGTCTGTTTTTCTTGCTGCCGCGGCTGCTTCTACTCCTGCTGCATGTGCGCCGATGATAACTATTCGTCGTGGCATGTCCTTATGCCTTCTATTTGATGAGGCTTTTGTGCCATTCAACCGCTTTTGCGTGGTCCATGAGGTTTTTTATTTCCGCCTTGTTCGCTGGCGTCACGATTAGGAGCCATGCTTTTCCAAATGGGTCTTCGTTTAATAGCCCTGGGTTGCTTGACACGTCTGGGTTGACTTTTTCTATTTTGCCTGTTATCGGCGCTACTAGGTCTGACACTGCCTTTACTGATTCCACGGTTCCGTATGGTTCGGTTGCTTTTATTTGTCCGCCTTCTGCGGGTAGTTCTACGAATACGATTTCGCGTAGCTGTTTTTGTGCGTAGTCGGTTATGCCGCATCTGATTTTTTCGCCTTCGATTTTTATCCATGCGAATTCTTTTGTGTAGTATAGGGCTTCTGGCACTTCGTAGCCGTTTACTTTGGTCATGTTCTTTTTTTCACCTCTTGAATAGATGCCTATTGTGTGTGTGGTTTGGGGGTTTTAAAATTAACTATAGGGCTGTTGGTTGATGATAGTGGAGAAATGGGGTCTAGCAAAGTGTCTATAGCCCCCCTTATATATAGGGTTTATATAGGTTAGCAGTTTTTGTGGGTTTCTGATTTTTGAGTAAGCGTTGTTTCTATTTGTGTTTATTTATCTGTGGATGTTGTTTTTCATGTTGGCTGATGGCTAATTAGGACTGTAAGAACCTCATCAGAATCTATGTTGCCTCAGCTTTTGTTGGCTTGAAGGGAAAAAATGAAGTCACTAACTTCGTCTTTGAAGAGTATTATGAAGTAGAAAAGCATGCATGGTATACAAAAGTTCCATTGCGCATGCGTTTTCGAAGTCAAGTTAGGTTCTTGAGGGCAAAGATTTGAAGGATAACTGGCAAAGCTACCATGGCAAGGGCTAATCTTGTAGCGAGAGTGCACTGGAACAATCCTCCAGAAGTGTTATTTTGAAGTTCGACGACATTAGTTTTGGGAACACATATGACAAGCAGAAGGTCTTCCGGGACAATGCTGTTGGTCTTTCTGTTGAGCACCATGACACTGGCATCCAGTATTCAGAAAGTACAAGGTCAAGGTCCTGTTCCGGTGATTAGTAGTTTAGCTCCTGATCCTGTTAACAGTGATTTTGAGGTTATAATCGACTTTGATGCAACAGTAGATGCGTCAGTCTTTCCTCTTTTGAACTACTCTAACTGTGATTGGAATAATCCACAATCAGTTTCAGGAGATGATTCAATATGGACATTGCAAATCACACCGACGACAGATGGCGAGGTGACAGTGCAAGCACCAGCTGGCATATATCAGGATTCAGCTTTAAACTGGAATTCAGAATCCAATCTCCTACGGAGAACCTATGACAGTCAGGGTCCTGTTCCGGTGATTAGTTCTTTGGCGCCTGATCCTGTTAACAGTGGCTTTGAGATTACAATCGATTTCGATAAGACGGTGAGTCCGTTTGTCTTTCCTCTGCTAAACTATTCTAACTGTGATTGGAGTAATCCTCAGTCGGTGTCTGGCGACGATTCAGTATGGACCTTGCAGATTTCTCCAGTAGTTGATGGCGAGGTGATGGTGCAAGTACCTGCTGGCATATATCAAGATGACGCTTTGAACTGGAATCTAGAATCCAACCTATTCTCCAGAACTTATGCTCCGCACGACATCGCCATCACCAATGTTATACCCTCTAAGACTGTTGTTGGTCAGGGCTTCAGCTTAAACGTAAACGTCACAGCAGCAAACCAAGGCGACTATACAGAATCCTTCAACGTCACTGTCTACGCTAACACAACCATAATAGAAACAAAAACAAACATAACCCTAACAAGCGGAAACACGACAAATATAACATTCATTTGGAACACTACTGGCTTTGCTAAGGGCAACTACACTATAAAAGCTGTGGCGAACCCTCTTCTAGGTGAAACAGACACTGATGACAATACAAGGACAGATGGTTGGGTAATCGTTGCTATGGTTGGCGACATATCAAGCGATATACCCGGCGTTCCAGACGGAAAAGTCGACATGGTAGACATGTATGAAGTAGCCAAACGCTTCGGTCTAAACTATCCAGACCCAAGATTTGTAGCTAACTTTGACGTAGATGGCGACAATAAAATCGACATGGTAGACATGTGGATAGTATCAAAGGAATTCGGAAAAATAGACCCATAAACAAAAACTATAACACTGAAGCTTCGCCACATTAAACTCTAATAGAAGCACATTAGAACCCTAAGCTATATTAGACTTTAATATAGGCAGAGATGAATCATATTTTGGCGAGCCCCATGTCTCAACCCTCTGCATCCGACCTAGCCTTAATCGAATCAGAGTTAAAGGGCAAAACCCTCCTTGTCTACTGGTATTTCCTAAAGTCTCCTACCTCAGCAGTAGGGGTTCGTAAAATTCAGCGTTCTTTAGGTTTCTCCAGTCCAAGCGTTGCCGCCCACCATCTAGAAAAACTTCTCTCGCTTGGGCTAGTTGAAAAGACGAAGACAGGCGAATACTTCTTGGTGCAACAGGTCAAAGTTGGCATGCTGAGATTTTTCACTAGGATGGGGCGTTTCCTAGTTCCACGCTATCTCTTCTACTCTGTATGGTTAACAACCATGCTAATATTTTACATAATCTTTTATGGACGTACATGGGATGCTTACGATCTTGCTGCCCTCATTTTCGGCATCTCATCAAGCCTAATCTTATGGTACGAAACCTTTAGACTATGGAAGGAGAGACCGTTCTAAAATGCGAACAACTGTTCTAAAACGTAGATTTAAAAGGCTGCTACTGTATTTTTCATGTAGATGGAGAAAGCAAACATGAAGAAAACCTTCCTATACGCATTCGCAGCGGCTGTATTAGGAGTAGGAATAATGCTTTTTCCATTATGGACATTCTTTAGAAGTTATAATGAAGAAGGACCAATCGGATTCAAAGATGGTTTGCCTTATGTTAAGTCAAATACTGCCTCGCCAAACTGGGAAAACTTCGCACAGTCAAGAGGAGAAAGCATCCCAACATTCGGCGGCGACAACGGTATAATAATACCCAGACCCAAACCAACAGACTCATCTCTACAAATGCTCATAATCGGCTTCATCGTAGCAATGGCTGCATACCTTATTGTCAGAAGAAAATCACCCAGACAGATGCCAACGTATAGATTTCCACCAATCTAAACGCCTAATCAATTCTCAGCGCAAGGCTTTTCGCGCAGATGTAATGTATCCAGTGTGCCCAGTCATCAAAGTCTGCGGTCTCGTCTTTCCCCTTTCAGTTTGCATTGCCCGCATTATGCATTCAACTGTTTCTATGTCTATGAAGTTGTTGTCTTTCAGAGCTTCAACTGTTTTCACGACTTGGTCGATTGTTGGGCTGAAGGAGACGAGAATGCCGCTTCCTTTCAAGGCATTGCAAGCGTGGGAAATAACAAGCCATGGAGTAGCCAAATCTAAAACAACAGCGTCTACTTCTGTTTCGTCTATGCCTTCTGTTATGTCCTTATTCTTAACTGTCACGTAATCTGACACATATGCTCTTTTCAAATTCTTCCCTGCAATTTCAACGAATTCTGGTCTAACTTCATAACTGTAAACATGCCCCTCCGGGCGAACATGATAGGCAAGGGCTGTTGTTAACGCTCCAGCACCAGTTCCCGCTTCAACAACATGACTGCCTGGACCAACATTGCTAAACATAAGAATAAGTGCAATGTCTTTGGGATACATTATCTGGGTTTTTCTCTGAATCTTAAAAATATAATCCTGCAAAGTAGGCTTCAAAACTGCAAATTCAACATTTAAGCTGCTGTTAGTATGAGTTCCGTATTCTTTTCCAATCAAATCGTCGAAGGAAATGAAGCCACGATGCGTATGAAAAGTCTTGCCCTTCTCCACCTTAACCAGATATGTTCTTTTTCTATCCAAGTACAGGAGAATGTCATCGCCTTCGCGGATAGTTTCTGGCAATATTGAGTTCACATCAAGCCACAAGTCACCAAATGGAATAATAACTTTACTAAATCTTTGTCAATTCTATGGTTCGTATCTGAATGGATGCCTTGCTGAAGCCTTGCGTTCCAATATCTCTTCCTGTGAGGGTCTTCCTTCCATTGCTCTTCTTATTGCGAACCTCATAGCCTTGTAATTGTTTATGTTCACTCGCTTCGGATTCGACGCTGTCGGATGCACAAACACGTTTGCTATCATCACTAAATCATCTAAAGCATCTTTGGGTAGCAAGCCGTCATTTACGCTGTCTGCTACCGCCTTGCCAACTCCACTCATCGCATACACATAAACAAGCTCTGCCTGCTGCTCATTCCTAACCGTTACAGTGGATGTAAGCATAGTCTTAGGCTTAACCTCCCTACCCTCAAACTTGACTAACACTGGCTCATGACCAGCCCTTGGATTAGCTAGCGTATCTTCTATGACTTTGCCAACTGGTCCTTCCCCTAGTCCTAGTAGAAGATCTATGTGAGCTACGTCTGCTGTTCCAGGCGAGGCAAAAGCTTCACCAACTTTCAGTGAAAAATCATTTATTCTGCTTGGCGTTTGAGGGATAGCGCCAGAAAACTCGCTTTTGACAACAACTTTTGGCTTAAACTCCAATTGCAAAGGCTTTTTCTTCAGTTTCCCTAACCATTCTAAATGTAAGCGCATTAGGTCTTCATCTTCATAGCGGAAGATACCGCCAGTTATGAGTGGTCTTCTTGTTGTTCCCATTTCTAAGCCCATCATATTAAGCCCTGCTTTGACTGCTAGTCCACTACCTTGCCTTGTAACAATCCTTACCAATGTCTGAATTTTTCTCTGCAATGCCTGTGCCTCTTCAAAATTACCCTTCTTGACAAGATTGTAGATTTGTAGCCAGATGTCTGGTATTAGGTTCGCAGATGCCAAAATTAGCCCGTCTGCACCTGCAGCAAGTGCAGCCATGGCAATTTCGTCATGCCCGCAAATGATTGAAATTTTGCCGTAAACTTTCTCGAATAAAGCCATCATATAGGGCATGTTGCCACTACTGTCCTTAATCCCGACAACATTGTCAATTTCCGCTAAGGCTTCGACAACCCACCATGGAATCTCAATACCAGTAACCTGAGGAATATTGTATAGAATGATTGGTAAGTCAACAGCCTCAGCAACTTTCGCATAGTGTTCAAAAATCTCTTTGTCTGTGGGCTTAAGATAGAAGGGTGAAACAACGAGAGCAGCGTCGGCGCCAACATCGTTTGCATGCTTAGTGAATTCTATGGCTGCCTTAGTTCCTGCGTCCCCGGTTCCAGCAATTACGGGCACTTTACCGTTAACTTGGTCTATCGTGATTTCTACGGTTCTCTTTCTTTCTTCCGTCGTCATACTGCTAAATTCGCCTGTTGTGCCGCATGGGACAACACTCGTCACACCGTTTTCAACAACGAAATCGATTAGGCGCCTCAAAGCTTTTTCATCTATTTCATATTTCTTCGTAAATGGAGTCACAAGCGCTGGTATGACGCCTTTTGGCCAAAAATTTTTTTTCTCTGTCATGCTCCTTTTTTCCTCCATAGCCCAAATGCTTTTAAAAGAGCCAATTTGACTCCATCATAAGTATTCATGTATAAAAGACGCCTATTGACAACTGATGAATGAACAAAGGCTTTGACAATAACTGCAAACGTTTCTAAGGCTTCTTCAGGAATTATTTCTTCTTCCACAGCGTCTGCTATGGCTTTTCCAACAGCAGACTGCACGGGTCCATAAATGATGCTTGCTTGCCTCATACTCTCAATCTTGACCGCTGGCATAATAAGCGTAATAGGTTTGACAGCAAGATTTGGCTCAACAATTGCGGTTAAAGCCTCATATCCAGGTTCAGGATTTGCCACAGCCTTTGCCCAACCATAACCTATTGGACTGCTTTTTAGACCACTTAACAAGGATATGTGGATTTTTTCTTTTCCTTCACCTGCCAACGCTTCTGCAGTTGCCAGCCCGAGGCGCTTTATGTCTTGGGCGGTGATGCCTAAATCCTTAAACCTTTCTTCTAAAGCTTCTGAGGGCTCAAAGACCGCACTGGCTTGCATAGGCTTTATTTTTCCTAGTTTTTCAAGTTCCATTCGCATTTCTTCTTTGACTTCCAAAGTTAAGACGCCTCCACTTGCCAGCGGTCTTCGAGTTTTACCTGTATCTAATCCTCTCATTTTTAATGCAGCCTTAACTGGCACTGCACCACCATGCCTAACAAAGATTCTTGCCAACTTCTGTGCGTTCATTTGTAGTTCTCTGGCTTTTTGCATGTTACCTTCCTTAACCGCTTCATAGAGTTTTATCCAAATGTCTGGGATAACGTTTGCAGAGGCTAATATTGCACCTTTAGCCCCGGCTGCTAACGCTGGCAAAACAACTTCATCGTGTCCGCAGACGATGTTGATTTTGTCGCCAACTGTTTGTAAGAGTTCAAGCATGTATGGGAGGTGTCCGCTGCTGTCTTTTAAGCCGACAACATTGCCTATTTGAGCCAAATCTTCTACTACTTCTCTGCTTAGAAAACTGCCAGTGCACTGTGGAATATTGTACAAGACTATTGGAATCGTTGTGGCTTGTGTAAGTTCGTAGAAATGTTGAAAGTCACCTTTGTCTGCGGGACGCAAATAGTAAGGCGAAACAACTAAAGCCGCGTCTGCACCTGCCTTCTCCGCATGCCTAGTCAATTCTATTGCTTCAAGAGTGGAGCTTGCACCTGTTCCAGCGATAACTGGGACTCTTCCTTTGGCTTCGTCAATGACTATTTCAACAGTTTTCTTGCGTTCTTCTCTTGACAAGTAAATAAATTCGCCAGTCGTTCCACAGGGCACAACTCCAGTTACGCCTTCGTCGATAACAAAATTCACTAAACGCCTTAACGCTTTCTCATCTATGTCCGCATCATTCTTGAACGGTGTAACTAATGCTGGATAGATTCCTTCTAGATTAAATCTTTTCATCTTCTTCTTCACCGCTAGAGAGTTTTGAGAAAAAGGTGATGGAGGATTTTTAGGGTTTTGGAATCGCTAAATCTTTAGCGCCTATTTTTGACAGTTTGGCTTCTGGATAGTTTTTCTCTATGAGTGAAATGATGATTTCCGCTTGTTTCACTTTCTCTCTGGTAAGAAATGCATGATGCTCTGGGCTTGTCCAAGGTTTGTATAGGGCGCTTACGCTGACCCCAGGTTCAATTTTGTAATAGCATGGGGCTGTGACTCTTGCGATTTCTGGGGTTTCCCAGAATCTGTTGAAGCCGCCAAAAGAATCGAATAGGTAAACATGTACGTCGATGGGAATGTCTACAGCTTTTCTTATTGCTGCTAACATTGGAAGAGGCAAATCGGCAACTGGGTTGAATGTGTTTGCACCAAGCATTTCTAGGACTTTTGCGCCTGCTGGGTTTGCGTGTCCTGCGAAGATTGATACTTTGAATACTACGTCTTTGGGTATGTCGCCTGCTTTTCTCATTTGGCTTAAAAGCCATAACAAGCCCTCATCTACTACTAGGAAGCCTCTGAAACCGAATTCTATTGTCCTTTTAATGTCTGCTATTACGTAGGATAGGTTGTCTGAGCCTCTAAAGCGTATTCCTGAGATAGCGCCTTCTGGTGTTCTGATTTGTCCGCCGATGTCCCAGAGCGTTCTCGGACCAGGCGTGATGATGATTTCGAGTTTGGCGTCGTTTGCTCTTTCTGCAAACTTTTCCAACTCATCATCTGTCAATAGCGTGCTACCCATCACTGTTGAGATAAGCCTATGGACGGCTACGTGTCTTTTTTCCATTTCGTCGATTAGTGCTTCGAGGGTTGATAGGCGTTCAATGCCTGAAATTTCGATTCGGTAGTGGCATCTGTCTGGGAATCTTTTTTCAGATGTTGGCAAATCATACAAGTCTCTGCCAGGTATGCCATGCTTCTCTATTGCTTTTCTGATCTTTTCCAAACAGCTTTTTCCTCCAAGAATGAAGAGGTGATATTGTTTTACAAATATATGTATAGCGATACGAAATATCTTCAGATGTGAGGAGAATATGCGCGCGCTTTGTTCAGGTGATTTCAATGGGAGCTCATGGAAAAATTAAGCTAAAAGCTCAAACGTTCTTAATGCCAAGAAGAGACAAAGTATATGCTTCTGTTTATATCCATCTGAAAGGATATGCGAGAGCAAGGGTAAGTCATCTCGACATTGAGAAAGTGGGTTTAGGCAAAGTGATTCACAGAAGGAGAGGAAATTTTCTACAAGTTAAAGGAATCAAACAAGGCATAGAGGTCACTATGAGAGAGAGTAGAGAAATTGAAATTGACGCGAAAAAATCGAAAGTCTCAAGCATAGTAGTCCTCGATCCATTGCTTAACGAAGTTTTAGAGGAAAACAAATCAACAAGGGCTTGGGTGGGAAGAAAATACGATGGTATCTATATTGGCTTCAGAAAGGAAGAATAGAAAAGCTAGAAAAAGTGGCGTTAGAAAAGTTTGGAATAAAGCCCTTGAAGAAACTGGAAAAGCCACCATTCACGGTCAGAGAGTGAAAAAGAGCGGCGCGCGTACATTTGGCTATTTGGTTTTTCCTGTTTTCTTGCAGACGCTAGATATGGCAAAGATTATGTGTGGCAGAGTGAAGATGCTGAAAACCTTTGTATATTTTGCTGACCCAGCATTCTTTATAGTCTCTTTTCTTCCTCCAGCTTCTAGGTAGCCTTCAATAAATTCTCTAGTTACAAGCTCTGCAGCCTCTGACGTGGAAATTGGAGGAACATAATGACCCGAATAATAGAGGAATTCAGCTACGTCCCAGCTTTGGTCTCCGTCTCTGGTTGCCTGCTCCAAATCCACAAAGAATAGTTTTCCATCTATTGTTACTAAAATGTTTTCAGGTTTGCAGTCTCCCAAAGAGACGCCTACTCGATGGATTTCAGCGATTTTTCTGCCTACCTCTCTTATTAAACCAACCTCTGCCAACATTTCCCTCTTGCCCGACAGGATTTCTTTGACAATTTCGCCGAAGTTTTCTCCTTCAATAAATTCTTTGAAAATTAGTCGTTCCTGAGGGCTGACGTACAATGTTTTGGGGACAAAAATTCCCCTACTGTGCAAGAACTGATTGATTGCATATTCTCTTTCCAGTCTTGTTTTCCCAAGAACTGCAAAGGTTTTAGTTCCTAGCGACCACAAGGCTAAAGGAAACCATTTGATACTCGCCCAATCCCTAAATCTCTTAACTACAATTTTTTGTGCTTCATGGTCTCTTTTAAGTGTGAGAAGGTATACGTCGTTTAGGACGCCTCCAAGCGGTTTAACTTCCATATTAAGACTTTCTCCGCTGGGAACAGTTTTTCTCACAAAGTCTTCAATAGTAATCCTATCTGAGAACGAAACTGGTCCAAGCGGTGTCGGCACCAAAACATGTTTTCTAGAGTCTTCAAGTTTAGAAACTAGATTCTCAACGTCTGCATCCTTTTGGATTTGTAGCAAAATTTCCTGATCATTCATGTAAGGTTTCATCATTTTTGGCAGAACACTCAAAATGTTCATTAAGGTTGCCCTTCGAACCGCTTTGATAAAAGTAGGAATTCGGATTCTGCGTTTTCTAACAGCATCTATGAAATTCCGTGAGACTTTCACGTAATTGTTAGAGAAGATTATTTTGTTTTCTTCTACCAATTCGGCAAGTGCCATCCGATAACCCTTCATCATGCAATCGACATTTTTTCTTTTCACGTCTTCTCTCATCATGTTTAGGTATGTGTAGGCTATGGGTGGAAACAGCCTTGCTCTTTGCATCATAGCCTCATACATGAAGTATTCTGTTTCAATAATGAGTTCCTGAGAAAGTTCTGGAAACGTCAAGACAATGTTTTCCAAAAGCTCCCAAATTATTCTTTTTTTCACGCTTACTTCTTTCTCTTGCAAATACTTTTCATTTAGCAAAGGCTGGTATGGGATTATGAGTTTATTTGCGACAAACTCTCCAAGCCATCCTTGCTTAACGTCTCTTTCAAAGGAACCTTTATCAACCGCTAAGATGAAGGCTCTAACTTCGTTTAAAGGCTTCAGAAAACACTTCAGTATAGAACGATAATTATCAATCACTAATAGGACGTTTACATCGCTTTTCTCGTCAGCGTATCCACATACTTGTGGACCATAAAAGCAGGCAGCTACCATTTCGCGGGAGCCAGCAATATGCTTACAGATGTTTAGCACATTCTCATTTAGATTTTCATTCTTAAACTGCATTATCATAGTATACTTTCCATATTCTTAGCCGCATGGAATTTCTGCGACAACTATTTCTTTTTTCTTTTCTTCTCTTTTAGGCTTAATGCGTTTGACGATTTTCTCTGCTTTTCTTTTCTCCTCTGGGCAGTTGTGTTTTTCTGGAAGACGATGGTCTTGGCAATACCATCCCTCACATCTAGAGCATTGATAGGGCAGTGGAGTTGGTTGCAGACAGTAATTGCAGTGGGATGAAGCATAGCCTACTGTTGCAACTTCAATTATAGATTTTGGAGCAACCTTCAACAGAATCTTCTTTACCATTTCAAGGCATTTATCTCTGGGCTCATAGTCTGGCAGAACTATTGAGACCTCGTTTCCTCTCTGAACTACCGTGTACGGTTGCCCATCGATTTTTCCGTCTCCAATTCCTTTGGTTCGTTCACGCAATCCCAGTAGGCGAATGATTTCTTCCCACGTTATTTGAGGAAGCATTGCTCTGAAAATTAGATTAGACATTTCGAATCTGCCTATCGCATTTAGCCAGTTTATGGTATGCTCGCAAAGCCTTTAATGCCTTCGCTGCTTTGTCAGGCAAATTATAAACAGGTATCTCAGTGTCCTTCAAAACCTTGTAGACCATGTTGAAATCTTCTCCTCCCGCTGGAACATCAACCACAGGCTTGTCCAAACTCTTTTTTGCGGTTTCTGCAATCGCTTTAGCATCTTCTGGTTCAAAGAAGCAGGATTTCAGCATGTTTATGACCATGACTCCGTCCACGTTTGGGTCTGATAGGACTAAGGCTAAGACGGTTGAGTATCTTTCACTTCTTGCGTCTGCAATCAAGTCTATGGGGTTGATAACTTCTACTCCTGGATAATGTCTTTCGACTTCTTTTCTTGTTTTTTCTGAAAGGTTTGCTAGTTTCAAGCCGTTTCTTGCAATTGCATCGGCGGCGAGAATGGCTGGTCCACCTACATTGCTTACTATCGCTATGTTGTCTCCATGTAGTGGCGGCTGCTTCACTAACGCAATGGCTGAGTTGAGCAGTTCTTCAGCATCTTCAACTCTGATGATTCCAGCTTTTTTTAGTGCTGCGTCAAACACGACGTCTGAGCCTGCTATTGATGCCGTATGCGATAAAGCTCTTCTGGCAGCCTCCTTGGTTACTCCGCCTTTTAACGCTAGAACTGGTTTTTTCTTAACAACTTTTTGGGCTGTTTCTATGAATTCTCGTCCTCTTTCGATTCCTTCCATGTAAAGGCATATTGCTTTCGTTTCAGAATCTTCGTTAAAGTAGTTCAGCAAGTCTACATCGTCGATGTCGATTTTGTCTCCCATAAAAACGAATTTGCTTATGCCAATCTTGTAGCAGTATGCCCAGTCTAGTAAGCATGCGCCTACACCGCCACTTTGAGAGATAACTGAAATGTTACCTTTTGTGGGCATTAGGTCTTTTTCAAAGGTTGTGTTTAATCCGTTATGTGTGTTTATGACTCCCATGATTGTGTTTGGTCCAAGTATGCGTATGCCATATTCTCTCCTAATGCCGACTAACTGTTGCCTTTGCTCTTTCTTGAATCCGCCAGTTATCATAACTAACGCTTTAACTCCGATTTTAGCGCATTTTTCTGCCTCTTGCACTGCCACTTTTGGGGGAAGCATAATTACGCCTAAATCTGATGCCTTCAAAGTCCTGCATTCTTCTTTTTCAATGTCAATAAGGGTGATTTGTCCTTGAAAGAATTTTTTCATGTTGTAGACAACGTTTTCAAAGAGTTCTGGAGATGCCATGCCAACTTTTTCTCGAATTTTGCTAGAACCGATGAGTAAGACTCTTTTTGGTTCGAAGAGTGACTTCACTTCGCTCATAACTTTGCCTCTTTTTCCCAGAAATTCTTAGTTTGAAAGTGAGGAATTCAAGTATTCTCTTGAAATGGCTTAAACATTTCCTTTTTTGTTTTGTTCGGCATATTGAGGTTCTATATATAGAGGGGGGTACAGAAAGTTTGCATGACTCTGATTTGGAGTGGTCTCTATCTTCTAGATGATAAACGAAAAAATTTTTTGCTTTCATCATCAACTGTCGAAATAACCTTTTTTTCTAGCTTTCTAATTTTGAAATGGACGTTGCTTTGGGTTCTGTTAGGTTTGATAACTGGTTTTCAAGATTGTTACACAACACTATTTGAGAATGCAGATACTATTAGTCGCTCCCCCGACGCATGAGGTTTCTTCTAATACTTCCTAGTCCAGACTTGCATGCCATAAGGTGTATTGGGGTCAATCACAATCTCTATTTTCTTTTTGCAATAAGGGCAACTGCAATGTCTTCTAACATAAATTTTCTTTACCATTATCTCTCCCATATACTGGTATTATCCGTTCATATATAAGACTTAACAACTGTTTTCAATAACTGCGTGCAACAGCCCCGAACTCAATAGAACCAAAGATGGTTAAGCTTAATATTTTCCATTAACTTCTCTCATCTGCGTAGTGGTTGCTATGGTCGCAGGTTTCGAATCGGCGGTAAAATTGAGCAATGTCGTCAAACGCTATAGTGACATCATTGCCGTAGACAATGTTGACTTCGATGTAAAATATGGCGAAATCTTTGGGCTTCTTGGACCCAATGGCTCAGGCAAGTCAACCACATTGAAGATTATTTTAGGGTTAGTTAAGGCTGATTCTGGCTCCACTAACGTTTTGGGCATAGATGCAGAAGAGAACCCTGTGGCTGTGAAGCAGCAAGTGGGGTATGTTCCAGAGTCACCACGTCTTTACGAGTTTTTGACAGGAATTGAATATCTTGACTTTATCGGCGACATCTATGGAATGAAGCCCCCAGAAAAGAAAGAACGAATTGAAGAATATTTGCAGGCACTTGATTTGGAAGGAAGAGAAGGCGACATGATAGGCGGCTATTCGGCTGGAATGAAACAGAAGATAGCAATAATAGCCGCCCTTATACACAAGCCTAAACTGCTACTTCTAGACGAGCCCTTAACAGGTTTAGACCCAAGATCAGCAAGAATCATAAAAGACCTACTTCACGAATTAGCTTCAAAAGGCGTAACAGTCATTATGTCGACTCACATACTAGAAATCGCCCAAGCCATGTGCCACCGCATAGCCATTATGCTCAATGGCAAACTGCTTGCGTTAGGAAACATGGAAGAGCTAAGGCAAAAAGCGAAACTGCCTGGCTCAGATTTGGAAGACATTTTCCTAAAACTTACGGGAACAGAAGACATCAAAGACGTAGTTGAGGCACTCCTCAAATGAAATTGAAAAACGTTGCTAGGCTCATAAGCGTTGACATCAAGTCAGGAAGACTACTGAGAAGTAGAGAGTTTAGAAGATATCGGGAAAACAAGTTTCTGACATATCTGCTTTATATTGGAGCAGTTCTTGTGGGAACTGCAATTGCACTTATTGTCTTGAACGTATATGCAATGACAACAGATGCAGCGACAAAACAGATGATTCACAATGGTGCCGTGGCGCTTTTCCTCTCTTTTCCATCCTTGATTTTCATTTACAGCCTTGTCCTGACTTTGATGGGGCAAATACAGCGAATGGGAATAAAAGTCTCTATCCAGCCACCTTACTGGTTGCCCATCACATGGAGCGAACATACGCTTGCCTCTATTATATCCATCCTTCTCGGAATTCCACTTGCTTCAATACTTTTAATCGGTTCAATAGTTGCGGTGCTTTCCGTTTTCTTTGGCGAAGTGCCTCTTGCAATCTTCACTATCTCCGTATCGTTTGCAAGTGCGTTTGTGGCTAGCGCGACAACAGAGATTTTCAGAGTTCTACAACTAAGGCTAATTGGAGCAGTTTACAAGTCTTCTGGCAGAGCTGCAATCTGGGTTAGATTTATAGGCTCAATGCTTTTCTTCGCAATTTTCTATTTAATCTGGTTTTCTATAGCCTCTGGAGTGAATTCAATCGCATTTATAGAAGCAATCAGCGGTTGGCAGAGACTAGTCTGGTTTATCCCATATGTTTGGCTCGGAATGGCTCTGTACTCCTTCTTCTACGGATTGCTCACTGAGACACTCATCTTCTTAATCGCGTCCATTTTCTTCATTCTATCCCTATTTTACATCGCAGTAAAGTTAAACACTAAATATGGATTATACGAACCTCCAGCAATTACCATCTCTCAAAGAGTGTACTCACCAAAAACTGGCTTCCTGCCAAGGTTAGGCTTCTCTTCCTTAGAAACCGCAATTATCAAGAAGGATTTCAAGGCTTTCATCAGACGCAAAGAACTAATGTACATTTTCATAATGCCAATAGTATTCGTAATCGTGCCTCTCATGCAATCACTTGGAGCGACAACTTCCCTTTCGGCAAGAGAGTATCTGTTCTTTTCTGCATGGCTTCTCCTAATTCCTGGTCCCATGATGGCTGTAATTACAGGAGAAATGATTCTCGGTCAAGAGGGTGGGGCAGTGTGGCATTTCTTCTCGTCACCACTCTCTGCAGGCAATCTTCTCAGATGTAAGTATGCGGTTGTGGCATCATTTTCATTCCTAGTGGCAGCTATCTGTAGCGTAATTGGTATAGCAGTATTTCAGCCATCAGTCAAAGTCATAGCGTCTTCTCTAATCGAGTCTACTTTTTTGACTATCGCTCTAGCTATGGTTTCCATCGAGTCTGGAATAAGAGGCGCAGATTTTGTTGAGATTCCAAGACCTAGAATGATAAAAACTTGGACAGCAATTTCTAGCTTCATTCTATGCTCAATCATTGGGTTAACGATACTTGCTCCTCTCCTTCCTCATGTTGTTGTAAAAATGGGTATACCATTCCCTCTGGGACAGTTTGACCTCTACATCTCGCTTATAGCAAGTGGACTCATAGCCTCTGTCATAACTTACATATTCTATAGACTAGCACTGAAAAGAGCAAAGGACTTTCTAATCAACGTTGAAGCCTAAGATAGCTAAAGCGAAGCGCATACTATAGCATTTGCAAGTTAATCTTTGACAGCATTCACTGCTCTAGTGCCTCTGCAGAATCTTCATATATGCAAAGGTCGCGAGAGACGCAAACATCACAGAGAAAATGGCTACATTCAACAGCATAAGTGGTGAAAAGACATAGCCATCAGATTCAGGGAGCAGAAAGGAACGAATCATGTCAGCACCATTGGTTAAGGGATTGACTTGCGCAAAAACAACTAAGAAATCCAAACCCTTCGTAGAGAGCACCTCCTGAATAACCCATAACGGGTAGAAAACTGAGCTGCAGAAGAACATCATGTAGTATACGACGCCTCTCGCTGTCACAAACTTCTCAAAACTCGTGGTTGACACCGCGATTGAGATGCTGACTCCTGAAATTCCAATGGCTAGTAATAATAGTGTCAGTAATATTAGTAGAAGTTGAGGCAAGGTTGGAAAACGGAGTACAATGAAGTTAGTTATCAATAAGGGCGTCATATAGAGCATGCCTCTCAATCCGCCTGCTATCAC
>Ga0315314_1001735_pt1 | contig 18934 bp, 17 predicted proteins | sample TDP9_MG_FD_203631 | JGI IMG/M metagenome (GOLD analysis project Ga0315314, IMG submission 203631) | Freshwater sediment microbial communities from Lake Towuti, South Sulawesi, Indonesia - TDP9 | ecosystem: Environmental > Aquatic > Freshwater > Lake > Sediment | place: Indonesia: South Sulawesi...
GCTACAAAGCCATAATAGAAGCCCTCTACGGGGAGAAGGAAAGAGTGCCTATGGAGGTGCCAGTAGTTTACAGAGATGGTAGGCAGGCGGTCATAAGCGCCGAGATACAGGTTAACCATCTTGACTAAGGACGAAAATTGGCTGACATCGTAGTGCAAGGCTTTCTGGTTGGGGGACTCTACGCTCTGGTTGCCCTGGGATTCGTGCTGATTTTCAAATCCTCCCGGGTGCTCAATCTGGCCTACGGTGAGATGATCGCCATCCTCAGCTATTTCCTTATCTTCCTCCTGGACTCCCTTGAGTTTCCTCTTGGGCTGGCCATATTTTTGATGTTTGTCGCCGGCGCAGGGCTTGGCTTTCTCGTGGAGCGCTCTTTCATCCGTCCTCTAGTTGGGCAACCCTTTTTAGCCTTACTTATGATGACCTTGATGTTGATGTTCCTTTTCCAGGGTATAATTGCCCTGTGGAAGGGTGGTGCGTCATATGCCTATCCCTTCGCTCCTAGAGGTATGATAGAGTTTTGGGGTGTATCGGTTCTGCCTGGTGCCCTTTGGGCCTTTGTGGCGGCCATAGTTATTTTCCTCTTGTTAGCCTTCGTCTTCCGGTACACTAAGATTGGGCTAGCTATGAGGGTGGTAGCCGCCGACCATGCAGTATCTCAAAGTCTAGGGATAAAGGTAAAACGCATATTCTCCTTATCCTGGGTGATTAGCGGTGTATTCGCTGCAATATGTGGCATCCTAGCAGGCTTAGTATGGATGGTAACCCGAGATATGGGACTTATAGGGATGGGGAAGGGGCTGGTGGTGGTGCTCCTTGGAGGTATGAATTCAATTCCGGGTGCTCTTGTTGGAGGGCTTATTCTGGGACTGACAGAGTCACTCGGGGGTTACTATAGACCAGAGCTCCGGGAAATAATACCCTGGCTTCTCATGCTACTCATATTGATAATTAGGCCCTGGGGGATGTTTGGGGAAAGAAGGATAGAGAGGATTTAAAAAGTGCTTCCCTGCGGTACCTTTAATACTCGCCCTGAAGAAGACATGGCCATTGTCAGAACCAAGACTCAATGGCTCTTGATAGCCGTAGGCCTGGTCTTCTTCGTCAGCCTTGGCTTATTTTCGCCTGAGGACTGGGTAGTCTGGCTGATTCTGCTCGGTATTTATGCTATTGCAGTTCTCGGTCTTCACATTCTGACCGGTCTTTGTGGCCAGTTCTCCATGGGGCAAGCTGCCTTTATGGCAGTAGGTGCTTACACCACAGCTATCTTCGAGAGCAGGTACGGACTCTCTCCCTGGGCTACACTGCCCCTGGCCGGTATTTTTGCCGGGCTAGTGGGGCTCCTTTTTGGTACGCCTGCCTTAAGGATAAAGGGGTTTTATCTCGTTATGTCCACTATTGCCGCCCAGTTCATTGTCATCTGGATTCTACGAGAGTGGGAGACAGTGACCGGAGGGGCATTTGGCATAGATGTGCCTGCTATTAAGATAGGCGGTGAAAAGCTTAGCGATGTCCAGTTCTGGTGGCTGACCTTAGGTTTATTGGTAGTGATGCTCATTCTGGCCAAGAATATCCAAAGGACTGCCACCGGCAGGAGATTCGTGGCGGTCAGGGATAATGACCTGGCCGCTGAGGTTATGGGGGTCAACCTTCTCCGCACCAAGCTGGTGGCCTTTTTCATCGGCTGCTTCTACGCTGGAATAGCTGGTTGGCTGTGGGCTCACTTCTATCCCCATATCAGCCCCGAGCAATTTACCTTTAAAGACTCCCTATGGTTCCTCGGCATGATAATAGTCGGTGGCATGGGAAGTACCACCGGCGCTATCTTCGGGGCTACGATGCTCCGAATCGTGGATAAAACGACGACGGATTATTTAGCCCCTGTGCTGAAAGAGGCTTTCCCAGGGTTAGCAGTGCAAATCGCCGACGCCTTATCCTTAATAGTATTTGCTCTGGTGGTCATATTTTTTATACTGGTTGAGCCCAGGGGACTCTACCACCGGTTCCAGAGGTTAAGACTCTACTATCAGCTTCATCCCTTCGCTTACTAAACTTTAGTATAGTCTCACTGCTCCCGAGGCTTTCATAAGACACCTGGTAGCAGGAGCTGATAGTCTTCTCTGAGGCATTCAGAGGGAAGGCAGTGGAAGCCAGAAAAGCAAAAAGAGGAGAGGTGGTCATCGATGAGAATTTCTGCACTGGATGTGGCTACTGTGTAGCAGCCTGTAAACGGGGCTGCATTGAGATCACCGGGGAGAAAATAGACGGCCGGGGCTTCTTGTTGCCTACCATAGTTAAACCAGAAAAATGTAATGCCTGCGGTAACTGCGCCATAGTCTGTGCTGGCTTTGCCATTGAAGTTTATGCCCTCCCAGCAAGTTAGGTCTAGAAGTTCCGGAATATAAATAAAGGGGATACTTGATGGCAGAGAGGTTGTTCATTATTGGTAACGAGGCAGTGGGCTGGGGTGCTCTTATGGCAGATTGTGACGCCTTTTTCGGCTACCCGATAACCCCACAAAATGAGACCACCGAGTGGTTTGCTCGGGAATACCCCAAGAGGGGGAAGGTCTTTTTTCAGACCACCTCTGAAACCTCCTCAATAAATATGGTCTACGGAGCAGCCGCCTGTGGGGTGAGGGCGATGACCTCGACTTCAGGCCCAGGCTGGGGTCTGATGCAGGAGACCATGTCTCACCTGGTGAATGCTCAACTTCCTGCCGTCATAGTGCTGGTACAGAGGGGTGGACCAGGGCAAGGCACCACCAGACAAGCTCAAACGGATTACTTTTCAGCTACCAGAGGTGGGGGGCAAGGTGGATACAAGACCATCGTCCTCTGCCCAGCTTCAGTGCAGGAGACCCACGACCTAGTCCAGCTGGCGTTTCTCCTAGCTGATAAATACCGTAACCCGGTGATTGTATTAACAGACGCGGTTATAGGGCTGACCACGGAAGCCATAGAAGTAAAGAAGATTAACTTCGGACCGCTGCCGCCAAAGGACTGGGCAGTTAGAGGCCTGGAAAACCAACCAGACGGAAGGGCTCGCTTCATCACTTCTTCCCATGGTTTAGACCCACGGATATACCCCAACTATCTGGCTCTGCTGACCCACCTGAAGGAAAAGTACCACAGGATTGAAGAGGCAGAGGTGAGATATGAAACTCATCAAACAGAAGATGCCGAGCTGATATTGGTGGCTTATGGATATCCGGCAGGGGTTTGCCGCCAAGCCCTAGAAATGGCTCGAGATGAAGGGCTAAGAGTAGGGCTGGCTCGACTGATAACTGCCTGGCCCTTCCCTTACCAAGTGATCAGGGAAAAAGCTCAAAAGGGAGTCCAATTCCTGGTGGTGGAGGACAGTCTGGGGCAGATGGTGGAGGATGTCAAATTGGCTGCCGAAGGAAGAGGTAAAGTTCATTTCCTAGGCGTTTTCGCCCGCCATTCACCGGCAGAGATGGGGCTTATCTTCCCTGAGAGGGTTGTGGAGGAAATAAGGAGGATACTATATGAGTGAAATAGCTGAGAGGAGGTTAGTCCGCGGCTATCCAAAGTTGCTCCTGCGGTTTCCCACTGGGATAATACTATGCCCAGGTTGCCAGCATGGGGTAGCTATCAAACTGCTCTGCGAAGCTATCGAGGAACTGGGTATTCAAGGAAGGACAGTCGGAGTTTCTGGAATTGGCTGTCATGCTATCGCCACCACCCTGGCGCAGGTCGAGTGGGTAGGTGGCGCCCACGGGCGGGCCGGTGATATGGCTACGGCTATCAAGCGTGTCTCCCGGGGCAAGCTAATAGTATTCACCTGGCAAGGGGATGGAGATGCACTAGCCATTGGAACCGAGAGCACCATCCAGGCAGCAGCGCGTGGGGAGCGCATCACGGTTATTATGATCAACAATGGAAATTTTGGCACTACCGGGGGCCAGATGGCGCCTACCACTCTGCTGGGGCAGAAAACAACTACCACCCCTCAGGGTCGAGAGGCAAAAAAAGAGGGCTATCCCTTCTATGCACCTGAATATATGGCAGTGATGAAGGGGGTAGCCTATGCCGCGCGTGGTGCCCTCAATACGCCAGCCAACTGCCTGCGAGCTAAAGAATATATAAAGAGGGCACTAAAGAAGCAGATAGACGACGTCGGCTTTAGCTACGTCGAGATTCTCTCCGCATGTCCCCCCGATTGGCACCTGACCCCCCTGGAATGCCAGGAGCGGATCGCTAAGGAGGTCATCCCTGCCTTCCCTCTAGGCGAGTTCAAAAACGTGGACCAGCTTGAATAATCTACCAGGCAAAATCGAGGAGGGATATTGGTAAAAGAGAGGCATAGAGTAGTAGTAGCCGGGGTGGGAGGTAGTGGCGTTGTCTGGGTAGGTACGCTAATCGCTCGAGCTGGGCTGCGCCAGTATGAACACGCCACCAGATTACCCAATTACACCAGCAGCATGCGAGGGGGACCCTGTGAGTGTATGGTCATCCTCTCAAAAGACCCTATCCCTAGCCCTTTAGTATCTAGAGGAGATGCGCTCCTTATCCTCAATAACCTCCAATTTAAGCCCTTTGAGGAGAGGGTGCTCCCCGGTGGGGTGATCATTTTGGAGAGCACCGGGCTGAAGATTAGAGTGGAAAGGGAGGATGTGAGGTTGCTTCAGGTCCCGGCTCTAGAAATAGCCGCCAGCATGGGAAATCCCTTGCTGGCGAACATGATCCTCCTGGGGGCTTATGTTCAGATAACAGGTGTCTTTCCACCCGAGTTTATTGAGAGGGAGCTTGAGGACAGGTTTGGCATGGTGGAGACGGGAGTGAGGGCTTCGGCCAAGGAGGCCATGCTAGCCCACAACGTAGATGCCTTCAGGCAGGGACTTGAGCTAGCAAGGACCCCCAAAGATTGAAGCAAGAGGAGAGAAATGGGCTTCAAGGTAGTCCAAGTTGTAGATAAACCTGGATTCTTTATGCCTGACTATGGAGAGATGCTAAAGCAGGCTGGCGTAGAGGTAGAATTCGTAAAGAAAGACTGCACCACCGAGGATGAGATCATCGCTGCTGCCCATGATGCTGACGCTATAATAGGTGCAGCTGCTCTTCAGACTTTCTCACGGAAGGTGATAGAGGGATTGACCAAGTGTAGGTTTATCATGATTATTGGCATCGGCTATGACCTAGATCTGGAGGCAGCAACCGAGCACAGCATCCTAGCTGCCAATGTGCCTGATTACTGCCTGGAGGAGGTATCCGATCATGCCATGGCGCTCATCCTAGCCTCTACTAGAAAGATTGTTAGACTAAATAGCACCGTTAAAGAGGGGCAGTGGAAAACGGAGCCAGACCCTGACATCCAACGGAGCATATGGCCTACCATGTCCCGTTTGCGGGGGCAGACCTTAGGGCTTGTTGGCTTTGGTCGGATTTCGCGGACACTGGTTCCAAAGGCCAGAGGGTTCGGGATGAAGGTTATTGCTTATGACCCCTATGTACCCCAAAATGTATTCGAGTCCCTGGGCGTAGAAAGGGTGGAGCTCGACCAGCTGCTGGCCGAGTCAGACTTCGTCTCACTTCATAGTGTCCTGACCGCTGAGACCAAGCATATGCTAGGTCTGGAGAAATTGAAGAAGATGAAGCCCACCGCTTACTTGATCAACACCGCCCGAGGGGCTCTCATCGACCAAGGGGCATTGTACACCGCCTTGACCGAGGGTTACCTAGCTGGGGCAGCACTGGATGTCACCAAGCCAGAACCCATCAGTCCCGATGACCCGTTGCTAAAGCTGGACAATGTCATTATCACTCCTCATGCAGCCCACTTCTCCATACCAGGGTATTTGACACTAGTACACCGCCCTGGTGAGGAGATAGCCAGGGTTTTCAAAGGAGAGTGGCCCATTGGCTTACTTAATCCTCAAGTCAAGGAGAGGTATAGGCAAAAATGGGGCCAGGCAGCCTGATTATGAGTGCTTTCTCTTTTTATAGGCGTCCACTACCTCAATGAAGGCATCTATCTTATCATGGGTGGCTGCCTCATTGTAGTTGCGGACATCTACAATGTCGCCCTCAAGCAATAGCACCGGTATATCCGAATACTTTCTTAACATTCTTATCTGATGGAGCTGACCCGTATGTATAGTGCGGCAGGTCATGGCCTGGTGGAGAACTACTCCGTCTATCTTGTAATCCTCGATCAACTCCAGAAACCACTCCACAAAGGGATCTGTGCCATGCTTTCGGGCTTTTTCATGCCAGTGGGTTAACTGATTAAAGGTCCTCCAGGCTATCCGCTCCAGGGGATGGCTAATCCTTGGTGGTATGTCAACCGGGGGCGGGGGGTGATAAACAACCTCTATAGGGAAGACCGCCCCCAAACTTTCAAAGTAGTTGAACAACACCAGCCCATACCAGGGCGGCAAGCTCATTCCCCACATCAGGCGGTACTTCTCATCGGAGATCACCCCAATCTTATGGTCTACTCGATACTTTACCTCATTGTATAGTTCCTGATAGAAGTCCAGCGCCAGCTGGGTGCCCATCATAAACCAGCCAGGGACCATAGTATTCACGGCATCCTCAGTCGGCATCGGGGCTGGAATGGCCTTTCGCAATTGATAGGCCTCCCACCATACCCGCTGAGTTCTCTCAGCCAGATCAGTAACATGGCTCAACTGGTCCCAGTCCATCTTCCTGCCCGTTTGCCTTTCCAAGAAGTCGACCAGACCTTTGAGCTCCTCAGTGTTGTACTTGATGTAGTAGTCTTGCACTTCCTGAAGGTTGGCATCGGTGGTTGGCGTCAAGAGCCCATGGATATGCATGGGGACATTATTATAGCGCTGCGCTGCCTGATACCATTTATACCTGGGGTCACAGATCATCATCCCTGTGCCCAACATCATTGAGGGATATTCTAGACCCCCATCCGGAGCGCCTGGCGGCATCCCTCCCAGTTCTCGCCGCATAGCATCAAAACCAAGAATGCAGGTGGCGTAGCTGCAGAGATAGTTGGGGTAACCTTCAGCTTCTGCCTTTAAGAGGAAACGCTCGGCATCCATTTTAACAGCACAGAGGCCGGCATAGTTCTCAGTCCCCCAGGGCACTATACCCATGGCTCTTATAATCTCATCATAGAAACTAACGATGAAGAAATAGGCTATTGGTGTCCCCTTTGCTTTGGCTTCATGAGCCTCTGCCGCCATCTCCTTGACCAGGCGACGTATTCGTTTGGCCACTTCGGTTGATTTCTCGGCAGAGGTCTTTTCCTTGGGAGGTTCCACAATCGCTCCTTCTAACTCATCATCTCCAGGAAGGCTTGGACTCTGGTCTTCAGCCTAATAGGGCTGGGGGTAGGATAGTCTCCTTCGATCTCAAGCACAGGCAGTCCTTTCCCCACCAAGTACTCCTTCACATCTGGGGCATCGAGGGCGTGAGTATCACAGTACCGAAGGATATAAAGGATGACGCCATTTACCTTGAACTCCTTGGCAAAATCATAGAGGTAGCCAAACCTTTTCTCCAGGTCTTCTTGGTGGCTCCCTGGGCTCTGGCGGTAGGTCCGGGGACAGTTGATCTTCTCCAAGTAGCTCCTGGCGATGCTTGCCAAGGGGTTATCGCTCACCTCAACCTCGTACCAATAGGGTTTGGTGCCAAAGCAGAGGTCATCAATAACTACATTGGCTCCACTTTCCTCCACCATCTCGATGAAGGTGATGTCATCGTTCCCAGTTCCGCAAACCATTAGCCTGGCGGGCTTCTTCTGGCAACCCTTGCTCCTCTCCTTAACCTCCTTGATGACACCCCTAAGCAATTCATTTGCCTCCGTTACTGGAGTGCTCATCACCGCCACAATCACCTTGGTCACCTCGGCACCAGAGAGGAGGGGTGGATCCTGCTTCCTTAGCTGATATAGCGTACGGACTAACGCTCTTTGTTCATTGTGCAGCTGAATTGACCGGGTGAGCTTTTCAGTAGTTATTTCGCGCCCGCTGAATCTCTCCAGGCTTCTTCTAAAGGTTTCCAGCTCCGCCTCGAAGAACTCAAAGGAAGCTGGAGACAACGTATGAGGCACGTTTACGAAATGAGCGTAGCTATGTTTGATATTATACCCCCAGATGTCATATAGCTTGACGATATTGTCACAGGCGTGGGGCATGACAAAGCCATCGAGGAAATCGTACCCGCCTTTAAGCGCTATATCAAGGCAACTGCGGGTGAAGGGGCAGGCGATGGTTTCCAGGTAAGCATCAGTATGGGTGATGGGTTGCCTCATATTCCCCATAATCCTATAGGGAACAAGGTCAACCGCAGTTATCACTTCCACCGGGGTAAGTGAGCAGAAGTAACCGACTACCTTCCTGCCTTCAGCTTTCAGCTCCTTAACTCTCTGACCTCGGTCCTGGTATATTTGCTCAACCCTGGCCAATCCCTGAACCATTTTCTTACTTGCCTAGATTACCTCCTCCTCTTTGAGCTGGGCTATATCGTCCCAGGTATAGCCCAGGATCTCGGTGAGGATCTCCTCAGTATGCTGACCAAACTCAGGGGCTTCCCTCCTTATTGACATCGGAGTCTTCTCAAAGGTGATAGGAAATCCTATTGTCTTCATCCGGCCAAAAACGGGGTGGTCAAATTCAGTCAAATAATCATTGGCTAGCACCTGGGGGTCTTCAGTTAACTCTTTGATGTTGTTCACCGGGGCGTAGATGACGCCGTTCTCCTTAAATATCTTCGCCCACTCGTCCCGGGTCCTGGTGGCAAAAGTCTCATCCAGGATAGCGGTCAGTTGTTGGCTATTCTTTGTTCTGTTATCCATGCTGTCGAATCGGGGGTCCTTTTCCAGCTCCTCAAGACCCATGGAGCGGCATACAATAGGCCAGAATTTGTCCGGTGAAAGATGGGCTAGGGCAACCCACTTGTCATCACCACACTTGTAGTGATTCCATAGTGGATTCCCAGCAGTCTTTCTAGCTATCCTTATTCCCCATAGGCTAGCCATGGTGCAGAAACATACCGGGAGTCCCAAGAGAAAAGTCATCCCGCCCAGAATAGAAGCATCCACCTTCTGCCCCATCCCGGTTCGCTCTCTAACGAAGAGGGCAGCCAGTACACCCAAGGCTGTCATTATAGCCCCTGTTTGATCACCGATCCCTCCTTGGATCGGCAATGGATCCATACCGGGCTCTCCAGTTATGGTCATCAGTCCTGACCTGGCTACCCCGGTATAATCAGCAGAGGGGCTATCCTTGTCTGGCCCCTTTGGCCCCCAGCCAGAGCTATGGGCATAGATAAGCCGTGGATTGTATTTGGAAAGAGTTCCGTAGTCTACACCCATCCTCTCAGCCACGCCCATGCGGAAGTTCTGAAGAAAAACGTCTGACTTCTCCACCAGTTTATAAATGATCTCCTTACCCTTATCCTTCTTCAGATCTACAGTAAGGCTTCTCTTATTGCGATTACCTCCCTCAAAGTAAGGATTTCTTGTCACCTCCCGCCCCCCAACCATAGCCCCAGCCACTCTCACCATCCCTCTCCCCAGGTCACCCCCGATGCGCTCCTCTATTTTAATCACATCGGCACCCAAATCACCCAGCATCATGGCTGCTACCGGTCCTTGCTGGAATATGGTCCAGTCCAAAACCCTGATGCCTTCAAGCACCATAGCCATCTCCTGCCTCCTTAATCCACGATTGGTGCCTTTTTGGCTGCTTTCCCATCCCTTTCTCATAGTAATCTCACCCTCAATGGCTGTCAACTTCGAGAGATGGGAGTCCAAGGAGGAAAAAGCCTCTTATACTTGACAAGGGGATAAGCCCTTTCATAAGGCGGGTGCTCTGCCACTCGCTCATTTCCTATCGTTCAGGGTGACAGTTAAACGGTCTCGCTCTCTCCCAGTTGACAAAACAGGGGGAAGTGTTATATTAGCTAGTAGAGTAATGAAATAAGGGGGGGAGATGAGCCAAAGATTAACCAAGATAGTGGCTTTGGTGCTCTTGGGAGTGCTGTTAGTTACCCTGTCCGGGTTAGCCGGGTGCGCTGGGGAGGAGGCGAAGGTTCCGGAGATCACTATTGGAGTTTTGACAGATTTCACCGGATCAGCTTCCTTTGCCGTGAAGCCAACTATTAACGCTATGATGGACTACTTCCGCATGGTCGAAGAGGAAGCCCCCATACCTGGGGTGAAGATAAAGTTTATCACTTACGATACCAGGCTCGACTACGCCAGGGTCCCTGTGGGATATGTATGGCTGAAGGGTCAAGGGGCAGTCATGATGCACGTAGTAAACCCCGCGGACAACGAAATCCTGATAAATCGATACGAAGAGGATGAGATACCTGTTATTGGTTCTCAGGTCCAACCCACGTTGCTGGGGAACGCGTGGATGTTTTGCTTTTCTTCCTCCAACGCCAACGAGACTGAGGTCCTGATGCAGTGGATTATGGATACTTGGCCCTACGAAGAAGAGGGGAGACTGCCCAAAATTGGTCACCTTGGCTGGACATTGATGAGCACAGAGTATCATCAGGAAGGGATTGATGCTGCTAGGGAGGCCAATCCAGGAGAGTTCGACTGGGTGGGAGTGGAGAGGGTTCCTCTAGGAACTACCACTTGGGCTACCGAGGTCAACAGGCTGAAGAACTGTGACTTCATCGTTGTCAGTGTGGTCGGTCCCATGGCAGCCAGCTTTGTAAGAGAGGCCAGGGCAAGGGGGTATGAGGGGAATTTCCTTAGTGGGATAAATGCCTTCCCCGGTTATTGGGATCTGGTAAGAGCTGCCGTCCCCAAGGATGAGCTATATGGCTGCTACTACGCCGGTCCTTGGCCCTGGTGGAATGAGGATGTGCCCTACATCGCCGATCTCGAGCGGGCTATCCAGAGATATCGCTCAGGGGAGGCTGAGGCTCTGATGAGGAGCTCAGGGCCCCTCACCGGATGGTGCCATGCCATGGTGATGGCTGATGCCATAAGGAGGGCAGTAGAGGAGGTAGGGGCTGAAAATGTAGATGGGACCGCCATCCGCGATGCCCTGGCAGAGACCGACATGGAAGTGGCAGGGTGGGGTAACCGCTGGAGGTTTACTGCAGAGGAGAATTTCCTTACCCGAGCGGAAAGGGTATTTGAGTGGAAAGTAGCCGAAGAGGACTGGGGTGACCCCAGCAACTGGATCACGCCTGCCTCTTTAGCTGGCAGTTAGCCGAGATTTCAAGAACTTAGGCAACAGCACTTAACCTGAGGGGTTCTAGGACCCCTCAGGTTTTTTATGGGGCAGTTTTCAACAATACCCCCAAAAAATGCCCGTCACCTTCAGCCCAAATACCTTTTCTCCCAACCTTTTATCTCCCTGCCATCTTCATCCTGAGAGCTTGTGAAAAAATTAGGTTTTCGGGTTTTTTCGTGCTAGATTTTAGCTTCAAAATCTTGTGATAAACAGCCCAAATTCTAATAAATTCACAAACTCTGAGGATGGTCTCTTTTCAGCCAGAGACTAGAGATGGAAATCCCTTAACGATAGAGCAGGGGCTCCCTATCCTACCGGGGCGAGTAGCAGAGCACCCCCTTATGAAAAGGGCAGCAATGGCTATTTTTCGGCGCCCTCTCCCGCTTGACAAAACACAAGAAGTGTTATATTAGTTGATAAACTAATGAAAGAAGGAGGTGAAGATGAGTAAGAGATTAGTCAGGATAGTGGCTCTGTTTCTTTTGGGGGTGTTATTAGCCACTCTGCCCGGGTTAGCTGGGTGCGCCGAGGAGGAGGCTGGGGTGCGGGAGATTGTTATTGGCTACGAGGGGGACTGGACCGGCCCAGCTGCTTCTGGTGCCGAGGAGTATGGCGGCGCTTTTCTGGACTACTTCCGCATGATCGAAGAGGAGAACCCCATTCCCGGGGTGAAGCTAAAGGTAATTAGTTACGATACAAGAAGTGATTATAGCCGGATCCCCATCGGATATGTGTGGTTGAAGGCTCAAGGGATGGACGTATTCTATGCTCCTTCCCCAGCGGATATCGAGATTAATGCCGCAAGGTTGGCAGAGGACCACATTCCCGGCTTTGCCACCACGTCCCTGGAGTCAGTCCGGAATGACGAGTGGTGTTTTTGGGTCTTCGACACCTTCGAGGCCCAAACGGAAGCCGTCCTGAAGTGGATATTGGATACCTGGGAGGGAGAGGGAAAGCCCAAGATTGGCTTGGCGGGGTGGGTTGGCCTAGTCACTACAGCTGGTCCAGAGAGAGGAATCGATCTATACCTGGCGGCACATCCAGGCGCTTTCGAATACGCCGGAGCGGAGAAGGCCCCATTAGGCAGCGTCGTCTGGGCGGTGGAAGTGGACAGGCTGATGGACTGTGACTATATCTTTCAGGGCTGCGTAGGTGCTGGCATCCCTTCCTTCATCAAAGAGGCCAGGCTGAGAGGCTATGAGGGAAAGATTGTTGCCTGCAATCCCCTAGCGGGGTTTTGGAATCTTGCCAGGCAAGCAGCCCCGGCTGACTTGCTCTACGATGTCTACCACGTCCATTCTATGCCCTGGACAACTGATTATCCCTTCGCCACTGAAGCCAGGGAGCTGGGGCTGAAGTACCATTCCCAAGATTGGGTTGACAATGCCCTGCAGCAATCCAGTTACACTGCTGGTGCCATCTTTGGCCCTTTCATAGCTGAGATAATAAGGAACGCAGTGGAAGAGGTAGGGGCAGAAAATGTAGATGGAACCGCTATCCGCGATGCTGCAGAAAGCTTTGAGCTGGATTTAACAGCTAAAGGGTTTGGAAACGTGTGGAGACTTAGCCCGGATAACCATGTCTGCTGCACGACATACAAAATGTTTGAATGGGACGTGGAGCAAGGAAAGTGGCTTGCCATCACCGAATGGTATTCTCTGTAGGTCAGGAGGACTGCACCGCCGTCAGCTACTGGACTATGCCTGCATCTTTAGCTGGTAGTTGAAATCTAAAGAATAAACCTAGCCCGAGGGGTTTTGAACCCCTCGGGCTTTTCATCGGAACTCGCCTGCCTTGCCAAGCTAGTAAGGAGCCCGTTTAATAGCTTCACTGCGCTTCAAGTAGGTGGTGTAATCGATATAGTCTTTCCGCCCTAGATATTTCTCCAAAGGAATGACCCGCTTCCTCTTTCTGTCTATTTGGTCCTGCACCATGATGCTCATCGCGTTGCTGGCACCGGAGCCATAAGACGCCAGCAATATCCTTTCCCCAGGTTTTGCCTTATCCAAAACACCAGCCAGGCTGACGAAGGCTGAGCATGAACCCAGATCACCCAGTGCCGAGGCAATTTCTGGGGCCAGTTGGTCTGGCTTGACTTTCAAATCCCGGGCAGCTATACCTGGCAACCTGGCATCCGGTTGTGACAAAACTACACGGGTGAAATCCTCGCTTTTTCTTCCCAGCTTCCCCATAAGGCCCCTGCATGCTTCCGCAATGTGTTTCTGATACCCGTATTCTCGGTCAAATCTGTAGTCGAAGTAATCAGTCACAAAGCTGTCTTTTACAGCTCTCCATCTATCGGTGAACAGGGTAGAGTAAGTATGCACGCCCTCGATCTCGGCGATGGTGGCCGCAGTCCCGATGACGAAGGCTACCGCCGCAGCACCAAAACTAGCTTCACCAGCCGAGCCAGCCGTAGTAGCTCTATTCTCAGTGCCAATAACAATCCCACACTTGATCCTTTTGGCTTCAATGGCATCCAGACATCCTAGAAGTGCCATGGCCACTGAGTTAAGAGAGCCACAATAGTCTATCATAGTTGTTTCAGGACTCAGTTCCAGTGTTTCAGACAAGATAGGTGCAATGTATTGCTCAATATAGGGCGAAGAAGTAGTGCCAATATGTATGGCACCAACCTTCGCCGGGTCAACACCAGCATGCTTCATCGCCTTCTCACCGGCTTCAGCAGCCATGGTAATAATATCCTCATCTATTCCGCAAACTGACTTCTCCCCAGTGGCAAAGCTACCCCAAGGAATGGCGGCGTCTTGTTGCTTCAGCCTGTATCGAGGAACATAAACTCCATATCCGATAATACCAGCCATATTTGCCTCCTTTAACTAGATTACATGGAACGAGACAAGATGTTAACACCGGAAACACCAAACCCGGTGCCGCCTACATTGTGTTGCAACGCAATGCCCTTCTTAAGCTTTACCTGCCTCTCCCCTGCTTCCTCGCGCAGCTGCCAGAAACACTCGAAGATCTGCCCTAGGCCAGTGGCAGCTATTGGATGACCATGTGCCTTCAAGCCACCGCTGGGATTTATAGGCAGCTTGCCATCTCGATTGAAGACGCCCTCCTTAAGCAATCTGGCAGCCTCACCCTTGCGACAGAACCCGATGTCCTCAACATTCATTAGTTCAGTATTGGTGAAGCAGTCATGGACTTCAGCCAGGTCCACATCTTTTGGCTTCACCCCGGCCATCTCAAAGGCCCCCCTGGCTGCCCTAACTGTAGAAAGCATTTCGATAAAGTTGTGCTTGTCCCACAAATTGGAGTGATCCATGCCAAGATTGCTCCCCAGGACATAAACTGGCTTATCGGTATATTTCTTAGCTAGGTCGGCACGGCAAACTATGGCACAAGCAGCACCATCAGTCTGAGGGCAGCAGTCGAGTAAACGCAACGGCCAACAAACGACAGGGCTACTGGCCACACGCTCCATAGTGACTTCAAATCGATAGTGAGCATAGGGGCAAAGTGTTCCATTATGGTGATTTTTGATGGCCACCCTGGCATAGTCCTCCATGGTATACCCCAGCTCATACATTTGCCTGGTAGCATAAAGTGCCTGTATTACCGGTCCCCCCATTCCCAACATCCAAGAGGGGTGTAACCCTAATATTGCCCCGCCACCCCCTCCGGCGGCAATGAGAGACTCTACACCAGGCTTGTCCCTCATCTTCTCCACACCCAGTGCTAGAACCACATCATAAACGCCGGAAGCAACCCCAAGGCAGGCATTCCTAAAGGTATCGCTCCCGGTAGGGCAACCATTCTCCACCCTGGTTATGGGGATCTCCCGGTTCCCTATCATGGTCGACAGCGCTGTTCCAGCCAGAGCGCCTTGACCAATCATGCCTCCCCCGCTCCACTGCCCAAACCAGGCTGCTTTAATCTCCTTGGGGTCGATCCCTTTGTCAACGCTTTTCAGACAGTTTAGATATGCCTCCTGGGCCATGTCCTCCAGGCTCTTTTCAAAAAGTTCCCCAAAGGGAATCATCCCAGCTCCTATGATAGCAACCTTACCTCTCATCTTAGCCCTCCTCTACCAATCGAAATTTATGGCCGTATACATTTAACCCTCTATCAGCTATTGCTTTCCGGAGCACCATTTCAACCTTAGCCCCTATCTTGACCTGCTCGGGATTAGAGACTTCAGTCAGTACCCCTTGATATCTCCCACCCCCTTCTAAGTCCACGATTACATTGGCGATCGGTGGCTCCAAATTTGGCGGTGGTGTCCAGTTAATGCAGTAAGTATGCACCGTCCCTTCCCTGCCGAGCTTGTATTTCTCCACGCTAGTGCTTCCACATTGAGGACAGATCTTTCTGCTCGGATAGGTAATATGGCCGCAATCCTTACATTTCATCCCCAGCAGCCGATATACCTCGGGGTTAAGCCTCCAGAACAGGGGCGATGCTGGCGCTGGTTGTACCATTAGAGCACCTCCTTTCTTAAATTTCGTGATTAAGTCTACCTTATGGTCTGGCTGACTGTCAAATTATCCTCTTTGTAGGCTATTTGATATTTTCGATCATCTGAGCACCAGGCCCGGAGGTCGTTTAACAGTTCTGTCATTCTGAGAGCTTGTGAAAAAATTAGGTTTTCGGGTTTTTTTGTGCTAGATTTTAGCTTCAAAATCTTGTGATAAACAGCCCAAATTCTAATAAATTCACAAACTCTGAGGGAGCAAAGCGACCGAAGAATCTCGTTCAGTGTGATAATGAAGCACCCTCAGAGAGGCCACGCATTTGACAGTCCTTGGGGGCAAATGATAACCTGAAGAAGTAAAATTCTAGATTCAAAATAGGAGACGGCAATGGTAGGAATAACATCGTATGGTGCCTACATCCCCTGGCACCGGATGAATCGAGAGGATTGCGTTAAAGCCTGGGGTGGGTTTGCCATGCCCGGCGAAAGAGCGGTAGCCTACTACGATGAAGACAGCGTCACCATGGCTGTGGAAGCCGCTATGGACTGCCTGAGGGACCTAGACCCATATAAGGTGGATGGTCTCTACTTTGCCACTACCACCTCCCCCTATAAGGAGAAGCAGTGCTCCTCCTTGATAGCCATGCCCCTGGACTTGCGTCGGGATATTCGGACTGCTGATGTAACTACCTCCCTGCGGTCGGGAACAACTGCCTTAGCCTTGGCTCTGGATGCCATCAAAGCCGGCACGGCTAATAGCATCCTGGTGACTGCGGCTGACAGCCGAATAGGAGCGCCGGCCGGCATGCTGGAGCAGCAAATGGGTGATGGTGCTGCCGCTCTTCTTTTGGGCAAGAAAAAGGTCATTGCCGAGATTCAAGATAGCTACTCTATCTCGGATGAACTGTCCGGGATGTGGCGGTCTTATAACGATACCTTCGTCCGCTCCTGGGAAGACCGCATGGTGCTGGATGAGGGCTATTCCAAGGTTCTCCCCGAGGCAATGTCCGGGCTGATGAAGAAAGGTGGTCTCTCGCCAAAAGACTTCACCAAGGTGGTTTTCGATCCTCCCGGCGACCCTCGGAGGCACGGACGAGTGGCAGCAGCACTGGGGTTTGAGGCCTCTCAGGTGCAGGACCCCTTTAAACTCTTCCTCAATGTGGGCATCACCGGCTGTGCTATGGCTCCGATGATGTTGGTAGCCGCTCTGGAGGAGGCTAAACCCGGGGACAGGATACTCTTTGCCGGCAGTGGGAACGGTGCTGATGCCTTTGTCTTGCAGGTAACCGACGCCATAGAGAAGCTAGGGGAGCGCCGCGGAATTAAGAAGAACCTGGAATCAAAGCAGGTAATGACCAACTATAATGACTACCTGCGCTGGCGCGAAATAGTTCCCCTGGAAGCAGCTAGGCGGCCTGAAAAACAACACATCCGCCTGTCAGCCATATGGAGGGAAAGGAGGCAACTCCTGGGGCTCTGGGGGATCAAGTGCCGGCGTTGCGGTACTCCTCAGTATGACAACGGCGCTGCTACCACAGGACCCATCCGCGTCTGTGCTGTTTGCCAGGCTCAAGACGACTTTGACGATTATAACTTTGCTCGAAGGAAGGCCACGGTCTTCAGCTACACCCAGGATAACCTGGCTCCGGTCATCGACCCTCCGGCTTCCGTAGTGCTGGTCGAGTTTGAAGGTGGGGGAAGGGCGTTCTTCGATCTCACCGATCGGGACCCGGCCAAGGTCGAGATCGCCATGCCGGTGGAGATGACCTTCAGAAAGCTGCAGTTCGACCGGGGCCTGAGCAACTATTTTTGGAAAGCTCGACCAATAAGGTAAAGGAGGCCAGAGATGCCAGGGAGCATTAAGGATAAGGTGGCTATTGTAGGTATGGGCTGCACCAAGTTTGGGGAGCTGTGGGACAAGGGTCCCACAGACCTCATCGTGGACGCGGTGAATGAAGCCCTAGCCGATGCCGCCATAGAGATGAAAGATGTCCAGGCAATCTGGGCAGGCACCCTTTTCAGCGGCGCTGGGGGCCGCACTGTGAGTGAAGCCTTAAGGGCGCAGTATGTACCAGTTACCAGGGTGGAGAACGCTTGCGCCTCCGGCCACGAGGCGGTACGAGGTGCCGCTTATGCTGTGGCTGCCGGCGTCTACGACCTTTGTTTGGCCGTCGGTTTCGAGAAGCTGAAGGATGAGGGCATGAGTGGCGTGCCAGGCATGGAGAATCGCACCGGCACCCACTATCAGTCAAGTATGCCCGGGGTATTCGCTATCATGGCCACCAGGTACTTTTCCCGTTATGGACTTAGCCCCGAGGAGGGCAAAGCCATGCTAGGCAAGATCTCAGTCAAGAGTCACCACAATGGCTCTTTAAATCCTAAGGCCCATCTGAGGAGAGAGATCACCCTGGAACAGGTGCTAAATGCTCCTATCATTGCCTGGCCACTGGGCCTATTCGATTGCTGTGGTGTCTCTGATGGTGGTGCTGCGGCTATCATTGTCCGCGCCGATATGGTGAAGAGCTTCCCTAACAAGCCGGTATATATCAAGGCCCTCCAGATATGCGCCAGCCCCACCTCAGGCCGGCTGACTTCAGAGTACGACTACACCCATGTTGAGGAAGCCTATCGTGCCGGTATGGCTGCCTATGCTGAGGCAGGGATTAAGAATCCTCGCCGGGAAATAAACCTAGCAGAAGTGCACGATTGCTTCTCCATCACAGAGGCTGTCACTATGGAAGACCTCCAGTTCAGTCCCAGAGGGCGAGTGAAGGAGGATATCGAAGCAGGAACCTTCCAATTAGACGGGGAGCTGCCGGTGCAACCTGATGGAGGCCTGAAGTGCTTCGGACACCCTATCGGTGCTTCCGGCATAAGGATGCTTTATGAGCCCTACCTCCACTTTCAGGGCAGGGCTGGACCACGCCAGACAAAAGACCCGAAGCTAGCCCTGGCTCACAACATGGGACATGAGCCTTACGCACCAACAGTCAGCGTCTGCATCGTTGGGCTTTAGCTATCCAGGCTTAATACGGCCACCAGCTCGGCAGGTCTCCTCCCCACATCACGGTGATATCCTGGTCATCGAGGTTAACGATGACCCCACGAACCTCATCAGTCGTTGCGTCTCCCTCAAAGGGCAGCCAGGCTACCCTTCTGGGATCTACTCCCAGGACAGGGCTCGAGTTGCTAGGCTCACCCAATGTCAATCCATGACTCAGTATCTTCTGAATATATGGGTCGGCCTCGGCTATTTCAATGGCCTTTGCCTTCTCATCTTCAGTCAGCTCCGATCGATA
>Ga0315314_1001737_pt1 | contig 18929 bp, 13 predicted proteins | sample TDP9_MG_FD_203631 | JGI IMG/M metagenome (GOLD analysis project Ga0315314, IMG submission 203631) | Freshwater sediment microbial communities from Lake Towuti, South Sulawesi, Indonesia - TDP9 | ecosystem: Environmental > Aquatic > Freshwater > Lake > Sediment | place: Indonesia: South Sulawesi...
ATAACTGCCTGTTGCATCCAGGGCCCCACCATTGTTGGTTCCGGTTGCGCCGACTACATTGAGGTTGCCCGTGATGTCCAGATTGCTGATGCCGAAGAGCGCATAGGGGCCCTCCGGACTGGAGAGGCCCATCCCTCCCAGCACTTTCACACGCACAGTGCGGATGATGCCGTCCACGGTTCCCTCGCCGAATATCCAGAAGGGCACCTGGGGGGGTGTCCAGGGCACGTCCACGCTGATATCGGGTGATGCGGAAACCTTGGCGCGGAAAGTGCGATACTGGTTGGGGAAGAACTGCACCGCTGACCAAGCGGCGTTGTCAATCGGCTCCGCGCCGGGCTGGCCCAGCCTGGTGATCTTGTTGAATTCCCAGTTGATGGCGGCCTCGGCGAGGTTGAGCGCGTTGGCGTAGTCGCTGTTCGCATCGCTCAACCCCAGATGCGAGACACTCAGCATCAGAATGCCCCCCAGCAGGATGCTGATGATGAGAACGGCCGCCAGCGCGAGAATCAAGGCCATGCCGCTTCGGTTCGTTTTTCCTGTTTTCATGTCCTGCCTCCTCAAAATTGCGCTTTGGCCGAAGCCGGCCTATTCCGCCGACTTCCCCGGGATGAAGCCAGTTGGCGAATTATGAAGGGCGCGCGCGGCGATGTCATCGCAAGCGCAGCGAATAGTGAGCATTCCCTTCTCCGGCTCGTCAAGGGTAACAACATAGTCCGGTGTATTCGCATCGGTGTCGGCGGGACAGCGCGGCAGCGCGGGCATATCCTCGCCAACCAGCAGGTTGAGGTCAGTGGTGTAGGCATGCTGCCGGTCTCTGATCTTGAAGGCCTGCTCAGCACTGGCGATGGTCTGCATATTGCTGCGGCAGGTCTGGCGCTGCGAATCACGCACCGAGCGCGAATAAAGCGGCAAAGCGAGGGCCAACAATACCGCCAAGATGACGATCACGATAAGTAGTTCAACAAGCGTGAACCCTCGCTTGCCCATGAAGTCTTCTCCTTATACTTCTCTGTCCCGGGCCCTGCTCCGGGAGGGCGCCTGAGGCGCCCTCCCGGCATTGCCGCGAAGAAGGCTGTCTTCTATTCTGCGTCAACTCCTGGTGTGAAGCCGTCGGTTGGCGAATTATGGAACGCCGCCGCGGCGGCATCATCGCTGTTGCAGCGAATTGTGATCGTGCCATCTACATTCAGTTCTATAGTGTAGTCAAGCGCAGCATCCAATGTGGCGTCAGAAACGCTATCATTGGGGCACTGCGGAACGGCCTGCAAATCCTGGTCAGGACCGACCAGTAAGGTGAGGTCGGTGGTATACTGATGCCCCGGGCTTCTCACCTTATAGGCCTGCTCAGCATTGGCGATGGTCTGCATGTTGCTGCGGCAGGTCTGGCGCTGCGAATCACGCACCGCTCTCAGATACAGCGGCAGGGCGATGGCCATCAACACCGCCAGGATGAGGATGACCACCAGCAACTCAATCAGCGTAAAGCCCTTGCCCTTTCGCAAACCTTTCATTTTTACTTCTCCTTCACAAGATTTTGCTTCCTAACTTCCCGGCACGGTTTCTGCGGCTCTATCAGCCTGTCAATCCCACCTCCTTTCCGGCTGGCAGAATCGAGCCCGCCAAAGGCGCATTAGCGTCTGATTACCGTGGCCAAGGTAAAGATAGGCAGATACAGGGAAACGACGATGGAACCCACGATGACCCCCAGAATGATGGTAATGGCGGGTTCCATCAGGGTGGTCAACCGCCGCACAGTATGTTCTATGTCGCGGTCAAAGAAATGGGCGGTCTTATCCAGCATCTCCCCCAGATTGCCGGATTCCTCGCCGGCCTGCACCAGGCGGGGAACGAGGTTGGGGAACTTGCCGCAGATTCGCAACGGGCCAGACAGGGCCGCCCCCTTGGTAACCTCTTCGGAGATTTGGGCGATAGCGTCGGTGAACTCTGTGTTGGCGGCCACCCGGCTGGCCGTTTGCAGGGCGGCCAGCATGGGCACTCCGGCATTGACCAGGGCCCCCAGGGTGCGCACAAAGCGGGTAACCACGATCTTGCGAATCAATTTCCCAAACAGGGGCAAACGCAGTTTGGTTCTATCCCAGATGCGCCGGCCCTTCTCGGTTCGCACAAAACTGCGGAAGGCGAAGGCCACTCCGGCGAGGAGGGCGAGAATCAACCACCAGAAATGAGAAATGAATCCGCTCACCGCAATCAGGGCGAGAGTCGGGGCAGGCAAGTTGGCGTGAAACTGCGCGTATACCTTCTCAAAAACCGGGATTATGAACAGCAGCATGAAGGTAACCACGCCCGCGGCCACGGTGAGCACCACCGCGGGATAAACGAAGGCCGACTTCACTTTCTCGCGCAGTTCCTGTTCCCGATCCAGGTTCTCGGCGATGCGGACGAGGCTCTGGTCCAGCACGCCGCCGACCTCGCCAGCATGAACCAGCGCGATGAAGAGTTCAGAGAATATCCGGGGATGCCGGGCAAGCGCCTGGCTGAGGGTGGAACCGCTCAGGATGTCCTGGGTTATCTGCACCAAGGCCATGCGAAGGGCCGGGTTTTCCGTTTCCTCGGTCAGTTCGTGGAGACACTCCACGATGGGAAGGCCTGCCCCTACCATGGTGGCGAGTTGCTGACTGAAAACCACCAGGTCTCCCAGTTTGACCCCCCGAAAGCGCGCCCAGCGAGCGCCGAGCCCTTCCCGTTCTCTTCGTTCGGACAGGGTAAGCACATAGAGGCCGTTTTCCCGCAGATTGCGCCGCACCACAGTTGCATCGGGGCCGGCCGTGCTTCCAAGCACCATCTGGCCTCTGAAATCTCGCGCAACATAACTAAAGACAGGCATCGCTCGCCTACTCCTCTTCCACGTAGATTACCCGCATGATTTCCTCGGCACTGGTCATGCCCGCAAAGGCTTTTTCCAGAGCGCTCTCCTTCATGGTGCGCATCCCCTCCCGGCGGGCCTGCTCGCGCAGGGTTACCGCCGACCTGTTCTGGAGAACGAGTTCGCACAGCGAATCGGACATCTTCATTATCTCAAAGACGCCGGTCCGTCCCCGGTAGCCGATGTGATTGCATTCCTGACAGCCCAGGCCGCGCACCAGCCTTGCCGCGCTCGGCAGTTGGATGCCATTTCCCCGGAGATGCGCGAGCACTTCCGGGGAGGGGGAGTAGTATTCCCGGCAGTTCAGGCAAACCTTGCGAACCAGCCGCTGGCCGACTACACCGATGACTGAAGAGGAAATGAGGAACGGCTCCACGCCCATGTTGGCCAAGCGGACGAGGGCTCCAGGGGCATCATTAGTGTGAAGGGTGCTGAAGACCAGGTGGCCGGTGAGAGCCGCCTGGATGGCGATCTCCGCGGTTTCCAGATCGCGAATCTCGCCTACCATAATCACATCCGGGTCCTGGCGCACCATGGTGCGCAGCCCGCGGGCAAAGGTTACCCCTATTTTGGGGTTCACCTCGGTCTGGGTGACCCCCGGCAATTGATACTCCACGGGGTCTTCAATGGTGATGATGTTCTTGGTGGGCTGGTTGATGCTGGCAAGCGCGGCATAGAGGGTGGTGCTCTTGCCCGAGCCGGTGGGGCCTGTTACAAGGATCATGCCATAGGGCCGGGCGAGCAGCCATTCAAATAGTTCCTGCTGCTCCGCCAGGAAGCCCAGTTGTTCAAAGGACATGTGCATGGAGGTCTTTTCCAACACACGGATAACGACTTTCTCGCCGAAGATGGAGGGCATACTTGAGATGCGGAGATCATACTCTCTGCCCTGGTGGATCATAGGGATGCGCCCGTCCTGGGGCAGCCTTCGTTCCGCGATGTTCAACCGCGCCATGATCTTGACGCGGGAGATGACGGCCGCCTGGTGGTTTCTGGGAATGGTCATCTGGTCATAGAGCATCCCGTCCAGGCGATAGCGCACCCGCATGTAGTCTTTCTGCGGCTCCAGGTGGATATCGCTGGCTCCCTGATTGAAGGCGCCGTAGAGCACGGAATTGACGAGCCGCACCACAGGGGCATCCGCGGCGAGGGTCCAGAGTTCCTCTGTGGTCGGCTCTCCTGAGGCCTCTCCATTGGCCGCCCGCTCGGCATCTATGTCTCTGATGGCCTGTTCCGCATGGCGGCGGGAATCAAAGTGCAAGTTGATGGCCGCCAAGAGTTCCCGTTCCATGCTCAGGTGAGGGACGGCGGGCATCCCGGCGATGAGTTTCAGGTCGTCCAGCACAGAGAGGTTGAGAGGATCGGCCATCGCCACATGCAGACGACCATCCTCCACTTGCAGGGGCATTACCAGGTGGCGACGGATGTAACTCTCGGGCACCAGGTCAACGATTTCCTGGTTGACTTCACATTCCCGCGGGTTGACATAGGTAACCCCAAGGGTCTCTGCCAGCAGAGGCCCGATGTCTTTCGGTTTCAGATGGCCCAATATGACAAGGGTCTCCCCCAGGAAGGCCCCGGTCCGTCGCTGGGTGGCAAGTGCTTCCTCCAGTTGCCGGGCCGTAATCAACCCGGCTTGCAACAATGCCTGCCCCAGCGAACCACTCATCGTTTGACCCGCGGATTTCTCAAGCATTGCTTCGCTGCCCGACAAGGAAGGCCTATCTCCTCTCCGAGAGTTCAGTTCCCTTCTCTCTTATCCGGCAACTTTGCCCCGCAAACAGGAACACGATAAATCTTGTTCACCCAGGCAGACATGCCGACGGTCTCAGTCCTTATTGCCGGCCGCGGCTATAGCCTTGCCGGAGAGTTCCTGCGCCTGGCAGACAGCAACCGACATACCCAGTAATACGCAAGAATCGTGCCACAATACTCCCCTGTGGGAGTGTGGGGGAGGAGATGTGAGGGGGCGCTTGTTTCGTGGGTCCCGCAGTGAACCCAACGGACGACCGGCCGCCGCCGAGAAACTCAGGGCAAGCAGGAACTCCCCGGACAGAGAGGGAACGCGCTTGTGTTAGGCCGAGGCATATGGAATAATCTTGCCGGAGGGAAAGGGATGCGAACCTTCTCCGCCACTTACGATGTCATCATCGTTGGCGCGGGCCCGGCGGGCATCTTTGCCGCGCTGGAACTTGCCCGTGGCGCGGGCCTGCGGGTGCTGCTCATAGAAAAAGGAGATGATATTGAGGCCCGCGTGCAGCGGGCGCAGTCCCAGGCCAGGCGTGATCCGGAAACCCTCTTGACCGGCTGGGGAGGGGCAGGGGCTTTCAGTGATGGCAAACTCACCATGTCTCCGGAGGTGGGGGGTCAACTTGCCGAGATTCTTTGCCGTGAGGAAGTGGAGGGACTGCTTGCCGAAGTTGATCAGACCTATCTGCAATTCGGCGCGCCTGATGAACTCTACGGCGGGGATGAGGAGGCGATCGCTGACCTTTCTCGCCGCGCCGCCCTGGCGGACCTTCATCTGGTTCCCACGCGGATTCGCCATCTTGGCACGGATCGCAGTCCCTCCGTGCTGAAAGAGATGCGCCGCGCCCTGGAGGGGAAGGTGCAAATTCGCACTTTCACCGAGGCCCGCGACATCCTCGCGGAGGAAGGCCGCGTGCTTGGCCTTGAGACCAGCGCGGGGGAAACGCTCGGTGCTCCCTTCCTCATTGTTGCCCCGGGCCGGGTCGGCAACCAGTGGCTCAGCGCGCAGAGCGAGCGGCTGGGCCTGGCGCGGGTTGATAATCCGGTGGATGTGGGGGTAAGGGTAGAGGTGCCGGCCCCGGTGATGGAGGAAATCTGTCGCATCGCCTATGAATCCAAACTCGTTTTCTACTCCAAGTCTTTTGATGATAGAGTGCGCACTTTCTGCATGTGCCCCAATGGCGAAGTCGTCATGGAACAGAATGATGGGGTGATGACCGTAAACGGCCATTCTTACGCGACAAGGAAGACCGAGAATACCAATTTCTCCCTCCTGGTGAGCACCGCCTTTACCGAGCCCTTCCGCGAGCCGATTGCCTATGGCCGCTATCTCGCTTCCCTCGCCAATCTCCTCGGCGGAGGGGTGCTAGTGCAGAGGCTCGGCGACCTTCGGACCGGGCGCCGCTCCACCTCCGAGCGAATCCAGCGCGGCCTTGTCCAGCCAACCCTTCCGGAGGCGACGCCGGGGGATTTGAGTTTTGTCCTCCCCTATCGCCATCTGGCTGGCATCCTGGAGATGCTGGAAGCGATGGACAAACTTGCCCCGGGGGTGGCCTCCCGCCACACTCTTCTTTACGGGGTAGAGGTGAAATTCTACTCCGCCCGTCCCCGACTCTCCGAATGCCTGGAGACCGAGGTGGCAAATCTTTTTGCGATTGGCGACGGTGCGGGGGTAACTCGCGGCCTCGTCCAGGCCTCCGCCTCTGGCCTGATTGCCGCCAGGGAAATCCGCGCCCGCCTGGGGCGGTAGCGGCCGCTCAAAGGTTCACGCCCAATCCGTGGAGGGCCTTCAACCGGGGGCGAGGGTGCTGAGGCCGCTGATTGCGAAGTAAAGCCCCGTTCCGGCCAGCAGTATCCCACAGATGAGCAGGATAATGCGGTAGGTTCTCAGATTCATCCAGAAGTGGCCCCTGGTAACCGCAAAGGCCACGGCCCAGAACCAGGCCAGGTCGGCGAGGATGTGACCCAGATAGAATACACCGATCGCGATGACGCTAATTTGCAGTGCCCTGGTGAGGAGAGAAAGCCCGATGGTGACCCACCAGAGGGTCCAGTAGGGATTAGAGACACTCACCACGCCCCCCAGGAGGATACAGCGAAGAAGACCGAGGCCCGGGGGAACGAGGCGATTCCCGCGGTCAACGGCGCGGAGGGCGCTGATTGCCTTCTCGGCAGCAGGCGCAGCAGTGCGGGCCATTGCCAGCCCCATTACCAGCAGGACCAACCCACCGGCAAGCCCGATGCTGCCGATGACGGCATCCAGGCTAAGCAGCCTGCCGAATCCCGCGGCCACTGCACTGATGAGGGCGAGTTCAGCAATCCCGTGTCCGGCTATTATCAGCGGCCCCGCGCGCGCCCCTTTGCCAATCGCCTCGGAAATCGTGACAGTCAGCAGGGGCCCAGGCGTCAGCGCGCCGGAAAAAGCGAGGAGAAAAGAAGATGCGAATAAGCCTAAGATGGCAGGAAGATCGTGCATTCGCGCATTTACGGTCGCATTCCATTGCCCCGACATTTTCTCGCTGACCGCTTGCCGCGGGCCGTCATCCGGACAGGAATCTCTCCCTGGTCTCCTTCTCCTTTTGTTCGTCCGGCAGCCTCCCCTCGGAGGTCAGCAAATGGGGAGTGATGAATACCACCAGTTCCGAGTCTGACCGGGTCTCTGTGCGCGACCGAAACAGTCCCCCGATGATGGGCAAATCTCCCAGAAGGGGGATTCTGCTACGGGTGGCGAAGGCCTGCTCCTGGGTTAGCCCCCCGATGAGGATGGTTTCTCCCTCCTTCACCCTTACCTTGGTGGAGGCAGAACGGGTGGCAAGCACTGGCAGGCCGGTTTGCAGGTCAACTTCCGACACATTGGACACCTGGGGGGCCACCTGGACGGTTATCTCCTGATTCCCTCCTGTCCAGGGGGTCACGGAAAGTTTCACTCCAACATCCACCCCCTGGATTTGCTCCTGTGTCAGGCCTCCGACGATGAACTGGACGCGGATAAAACGCCTGAGGCCGACGAAGAAGTTGGCGGTGTAGCCGTTCATCACCGCCATGCGGGGAGCGGCGTGGATGTGCGCTCGTCCCTTGGCTGCCAGGGACTGGAGGCGGGCCTCAAAATCCGTCGGGAGTTGCTTGAGGGTTGAGTAGCGGACTTCGCCGGTGCGAGATAGAGAGAAAGCCTGCAATTCGGAGTCCGTCAGTCCGGTTACATCTCCTGCGCGAATTTCCACCACCTCGTCTAGGTCGCGGGTGGAGGCGAACTCCACGGCCAGTGCCTCAACCAGTATCTGCGGAGGGGCAAGATCAATCTTGGAGAGGTCTCCCTCTATCTTCTCCAACATCTGGGTGGGAGCAGTTACCACTACCGCGTTCTGTGGCTGGTTGACATGCAGGTAAGAATAAAGGAAAGTGGGCAAGAGCCCGGAGGCCTCGGAGGCGCGGGTGTAGCGCAGTGGAAACGAGGCTGTCCCGCTCAGCCGATAAGAGGAAAGGTCTGTCGGAACCCCCTCGCTCAGCATATACACCCCGTCTTCCTGGGTGAGGGCAAGGCCGTAGGCGCTTGCTATGGCCCTGAGCACCGCATCTGCCGGCATCTTCACCAGGCTCAGGCTCACCTCCCGGCGGACGGCGTCATCCAGCGCCAGGTTTATCCCCGTCTTCTCCCCTATCCGTCCCAGTAATTCGTGAATCCCCGCCTTCAGGCAGCGCACTGTCAGAAGATCGCCTTCCACCTCCACGGCGATCTCTTTCTCCTCCTTGGCCGGCTTCGCAGCCTCCTTTTTGGCCCCTTTCTCCAGGGTGCGCTCACTGTAGATGGTGATGAGATAACTGGTGCGGTCGGTTGAAGGGCGCGCCTCAAACTGGCTTTCCGCGTAACACGCCACGGTCATCTCTATTCCCACACCCTCTCTCGCCCCTTGGGGAACGCAGAGTTGGAGGTGGCTCACCGGATAGGCGCTGATGTCAAGGAAGTTTTTCTCCACCAGCGACTTTGCGTTAGCGAACCTTATCCGGATTTCGCGCCCCCGCCCGCCTTGCCATGCATCACCCTCCACCTCCAGCACTCCATCTGCTTTTACGCTCAACTGAACGCCATTGGAAAGTTGCTGGTGCTTTATCTCGGTGATGTTGCAATAGGGCACGGCCGCCCTGGAGGGGCGAGCCATTGTCGCCAGCCAGGCCATCTGCGCCATCAGAAACAACGCCGCCGCGCTTCTCATATCAGCCCTCCTTCACCTGCCTCCATCCGACCTGTTTGCCCCCTCAATCTTCTTCGCGCTTACAAGGATGACCATTTCGGAGGAGCGTTCACTCCTCTGGCGAGTGCGGAAAAGCCCCCCTATGAGCGGAAGGTCTCCCAGCCGCGGAATCTTCTCCCGCCGGGTGGAGGCATGCTGTTGGCTCAGCCCCGCCACTATCACCGTGTCGCCTTCTTTCACCCGCAGCGCGGCGCGCGCCCGTCGCGTCGCTATTACCGGCAGCCTCGTCTTTGGGTCAATCTCTGTCAGTGTGCTCACTTCCGGCTCAAGGGCGAGCCCCAGGTATTCCCCCTCTCCGGCGAGGGCGGAGACCTTCAGCCTGATCCCGATCTTAACTTCCTCAACCTGTGCCCACCCATAGGTCTCCAGGACGAGGGGCCGGTTCTCTCCCACGAACAGTTCCGCCTCCTCGCCGCTCAATACCACCTCCTGGGTTCTGGCGCGGATGCGGGCGGCGGATTCCCTTTCCAGCGCGCTGAGCCTGGCGGCAAATTGCCGGGGAAGTCCGCCGATATTGCGGAAGAGGAAGTCTCCGCTCCCCGGGTCAAGGTCTATCTGAAGGCCCGGCGCGGAGAAACGCAGTCCGAGAGCGCGCTCCGCCTCCTTGGTTGAGGAGAACTCCACGGCAGTTGCCTCTACCAGGAGATTGGGGGCGGGCTGGTCTATCGCCTCCAATTGGGCCCCGATGTGCTCTGTCAGGGGCCTGGGGCCAGAGATTGTGAGGACATTCGCTCGCTCATCCACGCGGATGTAAGGCAGCAAGAAATTCGGCAGCAGGGAGCGCGCCTCCCGTGCCTTCACATAGCGCATGGCCCTCACCAGCGTCTCCCCGAGCATATAGGAGGGCAGGGTGGAGATCATTGCATCGCTCAGCACATATCCCTCGCCGCGCCGCCCCAGGGTCAAGCCATATCCGCTTTCCAGGCAGCCCAGCACGCTCTCCAGGCTCTGCTCCCGCAGGGAAAGGCTAACTCTCCGCTCCGTGCCGGCCGCGGCGGAAATGGTTTGCCCGCTGACGCGAGAGAGTTCGCGCAGAAAATCCGGAAGGCTCGCGTTCAGCGCGTTTATCTCCAGCAATCCCTCCTTCGCAAACACCTTCAGTTCCGCGGGCACCTCCTTGTCAAACCTCGCTTCCGCCTTTTTCTCTGGGCCGCCCCGCAGTTGCCGGTCGGAGGCAAAGACAACCGTAACACTCTGGCGGTCGTCTCCTGTTCGCCAGTCAACAAATCCCTCTCCCGCCGTTATTCGTCGCCGCAGGCTCATGTTCGTATAGGTGTCAAAGGTGAGCCGCAGCGCGTGCTGGCCGCGGAACCAGGTTTCCGATTCCGGCGCGCCAAGCCTCACTTCCAGGTGGCTCACCGGATATTTGGCGATTTCAACATAACTGGAAGCCAGCCTGGAACGCGCGTTTGGAATCCACCAGGAGAAGCGATGGCCGCTCCCCCCGAGCCCCACGCGCCCCCCGGCTTCCAGCCGATACAGCCCTTCCTCCACCCAACTGGAAAAGTCCGGCACCAGGTAGAAGGCCCCATCCCCCTTGATGGTTACCATCACTGCATTGGCCAGTTCCGTTGCTTCCACATCCGTTATGTTCACATACGCCTCGCCTATCTGTGCCCACACCTGCCCGCAGACTCCAGCCAATAACATGACAGTGCACATAAGGCAAAGCGCAATCCGAAGGCTCCGGGGAACTCCCCGCGAGTTCAAAACTCGCGGGGAGTTTGCAATCCCGTTGTCTTCTGACCGAGGAGTTCTGTAGGGCGGAGCGTTCTTACGTCCGCCGAAGAATATCCCTGAGCGGGCAGGCAAAAGCACAAGGCGAAAACCAGCCCTCACCGCGAGCCTCCCTTCTGCTCAGCAGCCGTCTCTTCACCCGCCTGCCCTCCCTCCTTGCCCTCCAGCAGGCGCTCCCACAATGCCCTCTCCTCCTCGCTCAGGTGGCCCGTCTGGGAAAGGATGCGCGGGGTAACGAAGATCATCAGTTCGGTCTGGGTCTGCTGGGTTTTCTTGGAGCGGAACAACCCCCCAACCAGGGGCAATTCCCCCAGCAGCGGGATACGGGTGCGGACCTCGTGCAGTTCTTGCTGGAGGAGTCCGCCAATTATCACCGTCTGACCCTCTTTTACCCGCACCACTGTTTGCGCAGTGCGGGTGCTCTTGTCCGGTAGGCCGGTTATGGGATCAAGCGCGCTCAAGGTGCTCACTTCAGGGGAGATCTCCGCAATAATTTCACCCCCGCCTCCGGTCCAGGGTGTCATGCGCAGGCGGACTCCAGCGTCAATGTAGTTCACCGTCCCTCCGCCCCAGGGCCGCTCGGGGGTGGGAGGCACTTCAATGGGAGTGCGCAAGTAGCGCTGGATGCCCACGAATACTTCCGCGGGCGTTCCTGAGACCGTCGCCACGCGGGGCGCTGCCCGCACTCTTGCTCGACCTTCGCTGACGAGGGCGCGAAGCCTCACCTGGAACTCGTTCGGCAGGTCTGCAATCCCTCGCAGTATCAATTCTCCTGTGGAGGCGGTTGCGGAAGCACCTTTCTCTGCCACATTCCAAGTAAGGCCGATATCCAGGGCCTGGGCAGCATTCTCGGAGAACTCCACCACCAACACCTCCAGGAGAATCTGCGCCGCCGGGATATCAAAGCGCGCAATATCCTCCCTGAATTTCTTGAGCACCTCCGATGGCGCGGACAATATCACCGAATTCTGCTCGCGGCTGACTTTCACATAATCCTGAAGAAAGACTGGCAGCAGGCTCTTCGCCTCCGTCGCCGGCACATACTGGGTGCGTATCGCGGCTATGTCGGAGAGCAGATAGGAGGAGGGCTTGCGGGGGATTCCCTCCGAAATCATGATGATGTCGTTCATCTCTGCGCAGGAGAAGCCATAGGCCGAGACGATGTGCTTGATAATCTCGGAAACTGACTTGTTGGTGAGATTGACGGTTACCTTGCGCTCCTTGATGGTGTCATCCACGATCACCTGGAATCCCGCCTTTGCGGCGAGGCGAGAGAAGAGGGTATGTGCATACACTCCCACGGCGTGCACTGATATGCCTTCAGGTGTGATGCTGATTTCCGGCTCGGGGGCGGGAGCGGCCTTCTTCTCATCGGATTTCGCCTCGTCGGCCGCTGCCGCAGAGGTTCCCGGGGGAAAGAAAATCCCCTGAGATAGCAAGAGGCCTAGAAGAACAAGACTTACAACCCAGGCCATGCGCGGCAGGCGGCGGCTTCTGCTGATTGCCTTCATTTCCCTGCTCCGTGGGCTTTTTTGGTGACGAAAAATCGGCAAATAAGAGGGATTAGTCCCGGCCTCTGGTGATGTTTCTTCGCGGCCGCTCCCCTTTCCTTCTCATAAGTGAAAGCGGACGCGCTTGCCGATATTATGACGCGCGAGTAGACGGGAAATGTCTGCTCCAGCGACAACCGTTTTCTCCAGCAGGCGGCGAGGTCAGCGCGCCCAGCCCTTTGCTTTACAGGCCCCAGGAGGTGTGTTATGATTTTCCTGCTTCCGATAACCTTGCGTGAGGAGCATTCTCGTGGCGGCGCGGGGCCCGTCCTTTGCTCATCTCCATGTTCATTCCGAGTATTCCCTGCTTGACGGCTCTTGCCGGCTGCGGGACCTCGCCGCCAGGGCGGCGCAACTCCGGCTGCCGGCGCTGGCGCTGACCGACCACGGCGTTCTCTACGGCCTCATCCCTTTCCTGGGGGCCTGCCAGGAGGCGGGCATAAAGCCCATCTTTGGCTGTGAGGTGTATCTTGCCCCGGGCAGCCGCTTTGACCGTTCCGGTCATGCCGGAGGCAGATTCGCCGAGGCGAACAAGCCCGCGGGGGAGTTTCGCCACCTTCTCCTGCTTGCAGAAAACCAGGTTGGCTATCACAACCTTCTCAAACTCGTCTCCGCCAGCCACCTGGAGGGATTTTATTATAAGCCCCGTGTGGACAGGGAACTCCTTTCCCTCCACGGCGAGGGACTCATCGGCCTTTCCGCTTGCCTTCACGGCGAGATTCCCGCCCTGCTGGCCTCCGGTCAACTGGAGGAGGCGCGCCGGCTGGCGGGCGAATACCGCGAGATACTGGGCGCGGAAAACTTCTTCCTTGAAATAATGGACCACGGTCTTCCGGAGCAGAAGGCCGTCAACCCGCAACTAGTGCAACTTGCCAGAGAGACGGGGATTCCCCTGGCGGCGAGCAATGATGTTCACTATCTGCACCAGTCGGATGCGGAGGCCCATGATGTTCTGCTTTGCATTCAGACCAATTCTGCCCGGGATGACCCAAAGCGGCTGCGCTTCCAGGGGGATCAGTTCTACCTCAAATCAGCGGAGGAGATGGAGGCGCTTTTCTCGGCTCATCCCGAGGCCCTCGCCAATACTGTCCGCATTGCGGAGAGGTGCAATGCAACCCTCCCCACCGGGGAGATGATCCTGCCGGAATATCCAGTGCCTGAAGGCCACAGCATGGATTCCTACCTGAAGGCCTTGTGCCTGGAAAGGCTTCCCCAGCGTTATCCGAAGGCCGCGCCGGAACTGCGCCGCCGGCTGGATAAGGAACTGGATATTATTGCCCGCCGCGGGCTGGCCGCCTTTATCTTGATTGCCTGGGACCTCATGGAATATGCCCGCAAGAACGGCATCCTGGTGGGTCCGGGGCGGGGTTCCGCTCCTGGCGCGCTGGTGTTGTATTTGCTGGGAGTGACCCAATTGGATCCCCTCCGCTTCGGGCTGCCATTTGAGCGCTGGACAAACCTTGAGCGCCTCTCCCTTCCTGACATTGACTGTGATTTTGAGCCCTCCCGGCGAGAGGAGGTTATCCAGTATGTGGCCAGCAAGTATGGGCCCGAGCGAGTGGCGCAGATAATCACCTTCGGCACTATTGGAGCGAGGCAGGCGCTACGGGATGCGGGGCGGGTGCTGCGGATAGCGATTCCCGAAGTGGACAGAATTTGCAAGCGAATCGGCCCCACGCAGTCCCTGGCGGAATTCCTGGGGGAGGATGCGGAGGTGCGCGCCGAATCGGAAATCAACCCTTCCCTGCGGCAATTGCTTGATACTGCCCGCGCCATTGAAGGTCTTGCCCGCCATGCCTCCACCCATGCTGGAGGGGTGGTGATTGCCCCTCAGCCGCTGACGGAACTCGTCCCCCTCCAGAGGCCCACGGGAACTTCGGAGGCAAGAGAAGGGAGGCAGGACAAGAGAGAGGAGCAGGGCCCCTTGCGGGCGATGACCCAATTTGACATGGATGCCATCTCCGCGGTGGGGCTGCCCAAGATGGATTTGCTGGGGCTTCGCACCCTGGGGGTGCTGAAGGAGACCCTTCGCCTGACGGAGAAGGGCCGCCGACGAAAAATTGACCTGGCTACCCTTTCCCTAGATGACCATCCCACTTATGAATTGCTGAGCCGGGGCGAGACCCACGGGCTCTTCCAACTGGAATCCGCGGGCATGAAACAGGTGCTGCGGGAACTTCGCCCCGACCGCTTTGAGGACATCGTGGCGGTGGTCGCCCTCTATCGGCCCGGCCCCATGGCACAGATACCGAATTTCATCGCCGGCAAACACGGCCAGCGGCCCATCACCTATCTCCATCCCGGGCTGGAGCCTATTCTCTCCGAGACCTATGGCATCATCGTCTACCAGGAACAGGTAATGGAGATCGCCCGGCAACTGGCGGGTTTCTCCCTGGGCAAGGCGGATGCGCTGCTGAACGCCATGCGCAAGAAGAGGCGGGATTTGATGGCCTCCCTGGAGGAGGAATTCGTGCGCGGCAGCAAGTCCCGGGGGGTCTCCGAGAAGATAGCCAGAGAGATTTTCCAGCAAATGAGCGATTTTGCTGGCTATGGTTTCAACAAGGCGCATTCCGCCTGCTACGCCCTCAGTGCCTATCAGACGGCCTATCTGAAGGCTAATTTCCCCGAGGAATACATGGCCGCGCAACTTTCCAGTGTAATGGACAACAAGGACAAGTTGTCGGCGCTGGTGCAGGAATGCCGGAGAATGGGAGTGGAGGTGCTGCCGCCGGAGATAAATCTGAGCGAAGAAGGGTTCACCGTAGAGAAAAGCGGAATCCGCTTCGGCCTGGCGGCGATAAAACATCTGGGGAGCAATGCCATCCGCGCCATTCTCTCCGCCCGGCAGGCAGGGCCTTTCCAGAGTTACGCGGATTTCTGTCGGCGTCTGCCGGCGGGGTCAGTCAACCGCACCGGGCTGGAGGTGCTGGCGAAATCGGGCGCGCTGAGCAGCCTGGGAATGACGCGGGCGGCCCTGGTGGCGGCCATAGGTGCGGGAATGGCCCCGGGCAAAGCCGCGGCCGTTCCCGCCGGCCAGGAATCGCTTTTCGGCGAACAGTTTGAATCCACCGGCACAGGCCTGCTCTGTGAAGGCCCGCCGGGCCCCCCTTGCCAGGAGTATCCCCTGGCACAACTGCTCGCCATGGAGAAGGAACTGCTGGGGCTGTATGTTTCCGATCACCCGCTGAATTCGGTAAGGCCTGTGCTGGAGCAGTATATCACCACCACTGTGGCCGGGCTGGCGGAAAGCGCCGGGGAAGCCATCCTGGGAGGCATTATCACCGCCTTGCGGCGCCACACTGACCGCGCCGGCCGGCCCATGGCCTTTGCCACCCTGGAGGACTTCTCCGCGGGCGTGGAACTGACCATTTTTGCGGATGCCTATAGCCGCTGTCGCCAGGCCCTGGAGGCCGGTGCAGTGGTATTGGTGAGGGGGCGTGTAGAAACCGCCGCGCCGGGTGAGGAAGGTGAAGAAGGTGTGCCTCGCATGGTAGTAAGTGACATTGTGCTTCTCTCGGATTTGAAAGGGAGAGAGCGGCTGCGTCGGCGCAACAGCCTCCCCCCCAGACGATCAAGAAATGGCACCGCAGAAGCAATTCCTGCGCCCTCGCCGTTTGCCCGGCCCTCCGCGCTGGAGAGCCCTGCCGCGGCCGCTGGCGAGGGCCGTCCCACTGTCCATATTCGCCTCTCCTCTCCCCCGGCAATTGCTTTGGAGGAGGTAAAGCGCTTGCTAAGGCAGTATTCCGGCCCTGCGCCGGTATTGCTGCATCTGGACTGCGGCGCGGGCCGACAGACCCTCAAACTGGGGCGCGAATTCGGCGTCCAGCCAACGGAGATATTTGTGAAAAGACTGGAGGCGGTCCTGGGGGAAAAAACCGTCTGGCTGGAAAGGTGAAGCCGCGGGTTGCGAGTTTGTTGCTCTTGACAGAATAACCGGGGAAAGAGATGCGGAGTTACACTACCAGCGAGCAGAGTATTGAACAAATCGCCGCGGCGATAGCCCCCGGCTTGCCGGAAGACCTGAGCGCAAAGGAGGCCCAGGTCAGGGAAATAGTTGAGGCTGTGCGCCAGCGCGGCGATGAAGCAGTATGTGAATACACCTGGCGTTTTGATGGTGCCAGAATCACTCCTGAGAAGATGAAGGCAACCGAGGAGGAATTCCGCGCCGCGCACACCCAGGTGGGGAAAACCTTTCTGCGCGCGCTGGCCCGGGCGGCCGATAACATCCGGCGCTTTCATGAGAAACAACGCCCACAGGACTGGTTTGATTTAGAGCGGGCGGGAACCGTGGTGGGAGAGAGATTCACCCCGATTGAGTGCGTGGGAATCCATATTCCCGGCGCAACCGCGGCCTATCCTTCTTCGGTGCTGATGACCGTGATTCCCGCCCAGGTGGCAGGGGTGAAGGAGATTCATCTCGCCACCCCACCAGCGCGAGATGGCAGCCTCCATCCCGCTACCCTTGCCGCGGCCGATTTCCTGGGGGTTCATTCAGTTTTCAAGATGGCCGGCGCCCAGGCGATTGCCGCCTTCGCCTTCGGCACCGCCGCGGTTCCAAAAGTGGAGAAAGTTTTCGGGCCCGGCAATATTTTCGTCATGCTGGCAAAAAGACTGGTCTATGGGTTTGTGGGGGTTGACGGCCTCTACGGGCCCAGCGAGGTCGTTATCCTGGCTGATGAAAGCGCGACTCCGTGCTGGGTGGCGGCGGATTTGCTGGCCCAGGCGGAACACGGTGCCGATTCCTGCGCGGTGGTAATCAGTCCTTCCCGCGCGCTGCTGGAAGCAGTGAGAGAGGAAATCGCTCGCCAGGCCCGCCGACTTCCCCGCCAGAGCCTGGCCTGGCAGGCCTGGAGCAAGCGCGGCGCGCTGGTGCAGGTGCGGGATGTGCCGGAAGCCATCGCGCTTGCCAATCTTCTCGCCCCAGAACATCTTGAACTCCACCTGGAAAACGCGCTCGCCCTTCTTGGCGAGGTGAAGAATGCCGGCTGTATCCTGCTGGGCCCTCATTCTCCGGCGGCTGCCAGCGATTATGTGGCAGGGCCTTCCCATGTCCTTCCCACGGGTCAGGGTGCGGCCTTCTCCTCCGGACTGGGGGTGATGGATTTCATGAAGCGCTCCAGCGTGGTCGCAGTCTCTCCCGCCTGTCTGGCGGAGTGTGCCGAGGACATCCGCCAGTTTGCCGCTCTGGAAGGCCTGGAGGGCCACTTCCGGGCGGTGCAGATGCGGCTGCGCAGGCTTGCCGCCAAGAAGGGAAAATGATAACAGGAGCCAGATGAGTTGAGAAAGGTTTACCTTGAGCAAAGCCGAAAGGCCTGCCCTGAGCAAAGCCGAAGGGCGCACATTGAGCGAAAAACGAAGGAAACCCGGGTGAGAGTTGAAGTCAACCTGGATCGTTCCGGGCCGGTGAAGATTTCCACCGGCATCGGTTTCCTGGATCACATGCTCACCCTGCTGGCGACACATGGAACCTTCGCCCTGCGGCTTTCCGCGCGGGGGGATGTGGAGGTTGATCGTCATCATACCGTGGAGGATGTGGGACTGGCCCTGGGGAGCGCGTTGAAGAAGTCGCTGGGGGATAAACGCGGCATCGCCCGTTTCGGCTGGGCGGCGGTGCCCATGGACGAGGCGCTGGCGCTGGCCGCGGTGGACTTCAGCGGAAGGGGTTTTCTCCATTTGGAATTAGGGCTGAGGGCGAAGAAGATCGGCGATTTTGAGGTGGAACTGATGGAAGAGTTCCTGCGCGCTTTTGCCAGTGCCGCGGGCCTGACCCTGCATCTGCGAACCCTTGCCGGGCGCAATTCCCATCATCTTGCCGAGGCCGCCTTCAAGGCCCTTGGCCGGGCGCTGGAGCAGGCCGTCAGGCTTGACCCCCGCCGTGGCGGACAAATACCCTCCAGCAAGGGAGTATTGGAATGAGACCGGTCAGAAAAAGAACTCGTAGGGGCGACCCGGAGTTTACCCTGAGAGAAGCCGAAGGGTGGTCGCCCGATTCTGCCGAAATCAAATCCACTACAATTCTCGCCGTCAAGCGCGGCAGTGAGGTGGCGATTGCCGGAGATGGCCAGATAACGATTGAGAAAACCATCTTGAAACATCACGCCCGCAAGGTGCGGCGCATGTATAAAGACCAGGTCATCGCCGGATTTGCCGGGGCCGCGGCCGATGCCCTCGCCCTGTTTGAGAAGTTTGAGGGCAAACTTGAGGCCGCCCACGGCAACCTCCCCAAGGCCGCCTATGAACTGGCGAAGGACTGGCGCACCGACCGCGCTTTGCGGAGGCTGGAGGCGCTGCTGATCGTGGCGAACCGGGAGAATCTCCTCGTCATTTCCGGCACAGGGGACATCATTGAGCCCGATGACGGCCTGGCCGCCATCGGCTCCGGAGGGCCTTATGCTCTTGCCGCGGCGCGGGCCTTGGCGCAGAATACCGACCTGGGCGCGGAAGAAATCGTGCAGAAAGCGATGGAGATAACCGCAGAAATTTGTATCTATACCAACCGCGAGATCACCCTGGAGACGCTAAAATAGTAGCGTGATTCGTTGAGCGTTGAGCGTTCAGCGTCAAAGGTTTTATGCTGAACGGAGAACGCGTAACGCTCAACGCTGAGGTTAGCATGGAAGAACTGACCCCCAAGCAAATAGTTGAGGAACTGGACAAATACATCGTGGGGCAGACCGCGGCGAAGCGGGCGGTGGCAATCGCCTTGCGCAATCGCTATCGCCGCCAGCGGCTGAGTGGGGAAATCCGCGATGAGGT
>Ga0315314_1001738_pt1 | contig 18909 bp, 22 predicted proteins | sample TDP9_MG_FD_203631 | JGI IMG/M metagenome (GOLD analysis project Ga0315314, IMG submission 203631) | Freshwater sediment microbial communities from Lake Towuti, South Sulawesi, Indonesia - TDP9 | ecosystem: Environmental > Aquatic > Freshwater > Lake > Sediment | place: Indonesia: South Sulawesi...
TAGGCGCAGGAGCCATAGGCCACCATTACTTTCGATTTGGCTCGCAGCAGCTTGGCAATGTGCTCGTTCTCTGAGCTTCGAATGGCGCCATTGAAGAGGCAGACATCTATGCTCTTATCAGCCATCTGCTCCACATCGTGGTACTTGAAGTCAACGGCGACTGGCCAGAAAACGATGTCGGCTACCTCAGCAAGTTGGAGAATCTTGTCCCCAATCTCTAACGCAGCAATCTCACAACCACCACAACCGGCAGCCCAGTATCCTGCGATCCTCAGTTTTCCCATAGTGCTTTCCCCCTCCTTTGAAAGTAACTCTAACTAAATCTCCTACAGCTATCACCCTTGCTGAGCAACGGGCCCTAGCTTTTTTAGCTTAGCTGTCATGTCGTTAACAATAGAAGCGAAGCGATCACCCTCCGAAGCTGAGACCCATTCTAGCATAAATCGCTCTTCTTCAATGCCGAACTGGGCTAACATTTTCTTCAAAAGTGCCATGCGACGCGCCGCTTTATAATTTCCCTCTTTATAATGGCAATCACCGGGATGGCAGCCCAAAACAAGGACGCCATCTGCTCCCAGTTGAAAAGCCTTGAGTACGAAGGTGGGATCAACTCTGCCGCTGCACATTACCCGCAGCGACCTCACATTGGGGGCAGACTTTATCCGCGATGTCCCGGCAAGATCAGCCCCTCGATAGGAACACCAATTACACAGGAAACCCACAATCTTTGGCTCAAATTCCGCCATCGCTACCTCCTTCAGTGACTAACGTCCAGAAACTTCATACGTTTCGTACATGAATAGAATCTCTTCATGCCTTCCTCATCGCATTGTATACATGAACCATGGCATCTCACCTTCGGAAGACCGGCGTCGTAGAGGGATGTCCAAGCTGGGGGTGTATTCTCATTGGCATTACTTCGCAGGCAGAGCACTCCCGCTCCGAGAAAAGTTTAGAATCCTGAGCACGGTCTCGCCTAAGAGGGCTTTGAATGCCTTTAATACCTGTGGCATGTTACTCGTATTCATTTTACATCGGCACGCTTTTTCTCGTCAAATTGCCAAGTTGCCAGATTCTTTTAGTAATGCCCTCGCCCTTCCCAAATCGGCTAAGGTATTGATGTTGAAGAAGCTCAGCTTCTTCGGATCGAATCTACCGATTTCTGCCTCTTCCACATATCTTACCCTCACTTGATCCAGAAAATCCCTCACCTTGAGTTTGCCTTGTTCAATCTGCTGCTGAATGGGAACGAGGCAATTCTTAGAGTAGATAGCATGAAGTGGCTCTAATTCATCTTTAATCCTGGGAAGGATGACATCATAAGTTGGCGAGACTTGTATCAGATAGCGTAGCAAGGAAGGATTTAGGAAGGGCATGTCACCGGCAACAACAAGACTATGGAAGGATTGGGCTGCTACTAGACCAGTGTAAATACCACCAACAACACCCTTGCCTGGGTAGAGGTCGACTACAACCTTTATCGATGGCAAGGTAGGCTTAGGTTGCCCTTGGGCAATTACAACCAGAATCTCACCACTTACCAAGCTAAGGCGATCAATAACCCTCTCCAGCAAGGTGTGATCACCAACCATTTCCGACAGTTTATCTCGCCCCAACCGTAGTCCTTTGCCACCAGCAAGCACAATTGAGGTCATAGCTTATCTCCTGAACATTATAACCTGCGTCTCCCAATTCTACATCTTGGAGTTGTTTTAGCCATCCTGCCTGTCATTAGTGTGAAAATAGGGATTTCCCCCCGTTCGCCCTGAGCTTGTCGAAGGGCCGTTCATGGTTCGACAAGCTCACCACGAACGGCGTCCGGCACATCTATTTTCATTGCCCGTGGTGCCAATAATTGGCACGATAGTGTGTAGGTTGCCCGACGTCGGGCAACCTACCCGATGTGACGTTTTTAGTCCGCCACCCCTTTGGGGACGACACAGAGTTCGTCCCCTACGGTTGTTTTTTGGACACCTTCGGAAATGCATGTCAAGACCCGCCGCTACATTTCTCTAAAGCGATGTAGCGCGAGGCTTTAGCCTCGCTGAGCTAAAAGCGAACTTAAGGTCGCCCTATATCGGGCTTCCTTGACACAAGAATAGTCAAAAAATAGAATGAGAAATCTCCAGGGTTCAGGCACCTAAGGTGTTTATTACTATTGTCTACGACAATTATGCTTATGAGCCACGAGTAAGGGTAAGCTCAGGGTTTGCCTGCCTGGTGAAGACTGCTACTGACACCCTTCTATTCGACACTGGGGCGTACGGCCCCACCCTTTTGTATAACCTGGAGCAGCTCGGCTTTGCTCCTGAAGAAGTAAGCAACATTGTCATTTCCCATATTGATAGTGACCATGTTGGTGGTTTATTTAAATTCTTAGAAAGAAATTGGGAAACCAAGGTTTATATCCCTCGCTCTTTCCCCAGCCCTTTTAAGGACTTGATTACCTTGCACAGGGCTAAGGTAATGGAGGTGGCTAGATGGAAGCGGATTTGCTCCGATATAGAGACAACTGGAGAAATGGGGCCCTGGATCAAGGAACAGTCTTTAATGCTGAGAACAGAGAAAGGGGTGGTACTAATAGTGGGCGATGCCCATCCTGGGATTATCAACATTATAAGGAAAGCAAAAAGGCTTACCAGGGACAAAGTATGCCATGTCGTCGGCGGCTTCGGTCTGGGCGGGAAATCATCGCAGGAGCTGGAATCTATAGTAAAAAGCTTTGCTCAACTGGGTGTGGAAGGAGTAGCACCATGCCATTCCAGCGGTGATAGAGCAAGAAGCTTATTCCAGGAGCAGTATAAGGGGAATTACATCGAAAGCGGAGCAGGGAGGGTGATAATATGTTAGCCGCGCAGAGTGGCTCCCACTTCTTGAGAAAGTTTAGCCAGGATCTCCCTTTCTACCTTTTCTAGCTCTTCGTCAGTCAAGGTATGAGTCGGTGATTGATATACTATCCTGAAAGCCAGAGATTTCTTGCCTGAGGGTACTTGCTCCCCAGTATAGAGGTCAAAGAGGCTAACCCGACTCACTAAAGGAAAACCCTGGATAATATCTTGCACTTTTTTGGCTAGCACTTCTGCATCTACTACAACAGCGATGTCCCTCACCGATTCAGGGAAACGAGAAAGAGGACGATATTTGCCCCCCAGGCTCACATAAGGAAGTAATTTCTCTATCTCCAGCTCGAAAAGAGCCACTGTCTGTGGGAGAAGGTCAAAGCTCCCCACCACCCTGGGATGTAACTCCCCGATAACCCCTACTACATGGTGATTGACAACTATTTTGGCTGCTCGACCGGGGTGGAGAGTTTCTTCTTTTTCTGCTTCAAAATCTGCTTCGATCCCCACTCTTCCCAGCAGGGTCTCGATTACCCCTTTAGCATCAAAGAAGTCGAGCCAGCCCTTTTCACCGAGCCAGCTGCGCTCCACCCGAGGTCCGCTCAGCACCCCAACCAGCATCTGCCTTTCCTCAGGCAGGTCCTTTTCTCTGGGTAAGTATACCTTGCCAATCTCAAAAAGCCTTATCCCGCCCTCCTCGTGTTTCTGGTTGGCAGAAAGGAGGGCAAGAAGATTAGGGCATAAGCTGGTGCAAAGATACTCCTGCTCTGTAGTCAAGGGATTAGCCACCCGAAGGGGATGCCCTGGAAGAGTTATCTTAGCTAGTCTCTCCTGACTAGTCAGCGAATAGGTAATTACCTCCTGAAATCCGCAACCCACCAGGAGGTCACGCAGTTTTTCCCTAAAGCTTATTAGCGGGTCAGGCTGATACCGGGGTAATTGACTACTAAGCATAGTGGTAGGGATGTAGTCATAGCCAATAATGCGGGCTAGCTCTTCCGTCAGGTCAGCAGCCCCCTTCACATCCATGCGCCAGTAAGGAATAGTGACCTCTATTTCCAAAGAGTTTGTCGGCTGACACTCAAACCCCAGGGAAGTGAGTATCTCGACTATCTGCTCTCTTTCTAATTCAATACCTAATAGGCGTTTGACCCAAGAGGTATGAAACAGGATTGGCTTTACTTCCCTTATCTCTGGGTAAACATCAATGACGCCCTTGGCTGCTTTACCACCGGCTAGCTCCAGTATCAATTGAGTAGCCCGCTTCAGCGCTGGCAGGGTGAGTTCGGGACTGATCCCCCTTTCAAAACGAAGGGAAGCCTCGCTGCGCAGCTTCAAGTTTGCGGAGGTGCGTCGAATGCTTACAGGGTTGAAATTCGCCGACTCCAGCAATACTGAAGTGGTTGGGGCGATGACTTCGCTGTCTGCACCCCCCATAACCCCAGCGATAGCTACAGGAAGCTGACTATCAGCAATGACTAGCATATCAAGATTGAGAACTCGTTCTGCTCCATCGAGGCTGGTTATATTCTCCACCCCTGAGGCACGGCGAACAATAATCTTCCCTCCCCTGATCTGACGAAAATCGAAAGCATGGAGGGGCTGTCCGTATTCCAGCATGACATAGTTGGTGACATCGACGATATTGTTTATCGGTCGCATACCACAGGCATTTAATCTTTGCTGCATCCAAGGGGGGGAGGGAGCTACCTTGACACCCTCAATTAAGCTGGCACAGTAGCGGCGACACAGCTCAGCATCAGCAATCTCCACTGAGACAAGCTGCTCTATCCTTGGGCCTTCCTCCCGGTAATAAGGAGGTTTAAGATGCATCTCCTGTCTAGTTAGAGCCGACACCTCCCTGGCTATCCCTATTACAGAGAGGCAGTCAGGACGATTAGGGGTAACATCTAAGTCAAGGATAGCATCACCGAGGTAATCGGCTAGAGGAATACCTAAGGGTGCCTCCGGGGGCAGCACCATTAGCCCCTCATGCCTGTCGGAGATTCCTAGCTCCTTCTCCGAGCAAGCCATACCTTCAGAGATTATCCCTCGAATCTTTGCCGGTTTAAGTTGAACGAGTTCTCCAGTATGGCCATCAATAAGCTGAGCACCAACCCGAGCAAAGGGCACCTTGTCACCTACTCGAACATTAGGGGCACCGCAGACCACTTTGGACTGCTCTACACCTAAATCTACTGTAACCAGCTTCAGGCGATCAGCATTGGGATGAGGTTCTACAGCCATTATCTGGCCGACTACTATGTTATCCCAAGCCTGACCAGTAAGCTCAGTACCCTTGACCTCGGTTCCAGACATAGTTAACTTCTGCGCCAGCTCTTTAGGGGGCAAGGCGATATGGACATAATCCCGAAGCCAGTTAAGAGAGACCTTCATCTTTCAATATCCCTTTCATACTTCCCTATAGGTTTGAAGAAACTCCTCCCTGGATATTCCAGCCTGCCTACAGATTGTTCGTAAAGTAGAGCCCTTTATCCTCTCATGATTTGGCATAGTTAAGGATGTTTTACTGCCGTCAGGGTTTTCTCTCATCATTGAGATATGGTTCCCTACTCTTACAATGCTAAATCCTAGCCTTTCTAAGCTTTTTATCACTTTTTGCTTTGGTGCGTCTCTGGGGAATTTCATTACACTGCCATTTCAATAACAAAGGTTTCTATAACCTCCTCCCTTTCAAGAGCCTCTTCCCCGAAGGTTTCTATATGGAATTTAATAGCTGATTTTACATCGGCCAGGGCTTCCTCATAAGTATCGCCTTCTCCAACTACCACGCCCTTTAACCCAAGGGGGTAAGCTACATAGCCTTCTGGATGCTTTTCCACAATTATCTTCATCTGCCTCATCACCTTGCCTCCTAAATCATGAGAGCGACTTCCGACTCAAGTGCAGCCTCCATTTCATTAAGTTGTTGCTTTAACCAAGCATATTCGGCGTCACTTATCACTGGGCTATCTAGCTTATAGTAGCGATATTTATGATAATCAATTAAAGTTTGGAATACTTCAATCCATAAACTGCCACCCCATAACTGACATTGGGAAATCTTAGAGTCAGCTTCCTCTTCTGTCATACCTTGAGCCATATAGGCTTCACGGGAGTATTTGAAAACATTTTGCCATTTTAGGGCTAAAGTATAATCTGCTTGATTGGCCAGATCTCTTGCTTCTTGGGGGCTATAACCGTCTTTTAGACACAGTTTGACTTCATTGATACGCCACTCAATTTCAGCTTGTTTTGCTGAATTAGCACTGCGCCATTGCTGGTGATACTCCGAGATGATATTGAGACAGTCTTTTTTTCCTTTATCGCTCAAATCAGAATATTTCAATCCTGCTAACACCATTTCCCAAGCAGTCCGTGTATCAATTTTCCCTTCTTTGAGCATTTTAATAGCTGTTTGATAAGCCAGGATCCCAAACTCCGGCTGTTTGGGCATTTTCCTGTTCTTCCACCAGCTCAAGAGTCCCATTGCTACCTCACTTTGGCTACATTGAGTTACCGACTATTCCTAATCTCTTGCGCCCAAGAGGCGCAGAAGCTCATAAAACATTTCGTATTCAGTCTCAAGCATTTCAGAATTATCCCTCAAAAAAGCAACAGCTTCCTTCGCTGATATTTCCCAATATGAGATTGCCAGTTTTGCTTGGAAACCCATTGCAGCATACTGGGAACGACTCGGTTCCTTGAGCATTTTTATACCCCATTCGCAGCTTTTGATGTAGGCGTCTAGCGCACTCTCCTCAAGCTTCTTATAAGTTCGCAATCTTTTATCTTTAGGTTTAGGGCTTTGTCTCATAGAAGCGAGTATGATAGGAAGCTCACTAAGAGCTTTTTGAAAGGCTACTATTTTCTGCTCATGGGAGGCATTATCTTCAGCTTGGGAAAGCTCATGGATTATTGGGCCAGACTTGCTACGAAGTTTTAGAAATGTCAATAGCCATTTAGCATCTTCTATCTTCTCTATTTGTTTCTTTGCCATTTGCCCTTCTTTTAGAACTGCCTCAGGAACCTTAAATCATTTCCGTAGAAGAATTGCTTGTTTCAGCCCAATTCAATAGCTACTAACTCCTCCTCTTCCTCAGGTTCAATAGGGGTCATCAACATGTCCTCGGCTCCAACCTTCAGCGACTCTATCAATTCTTCCTTGGTTCTTTCCTGAGCATTCACACCAGGCAAGTCTACTAGCCACCCAATCCACCAATCTCCACTTTTCTTAATGACAGCTCTGAACTTCATGCAATGTCGCCTATCATACATAATTTCGTATAAAATCCTTCTCCCTTGAAGAGAGAGGTTAGGTGAGGGTGAATTTTCCCCCTCCCTCTATCTCCCTCCCGCTAGGGGAGGGAGAATAATTTCGGAGATTAGAACTGCCTCAAGAAGCGCAAGTCATTGCCATAAAAGAGGCGGATGTCCTCAATGCCATACCTGAGCATGGGGATACGCTCCACACCCATACCAAAGGCAAAACCAGTATAGACCTCAGGGTCATAGTTCACCCTTTGTAAAACCTCTGGGTGAACCATCCCTGCACCTAGAATCTCAATCCAGCCGGTGTGGCTACATAAGCGGCAGCCAGCACCCTGGCATACCAGACAGTCAATAGCCATTTCCACCCCAGGCTCAACAAAGGGGAAGTAGTCACAGCGGAAGCGTGCTTTTCTTCCCTCCCCAAAGAGGCGACTAGCAAACTCAAAGAGTGTCCCCTTAAGGTCGCCCAGAGTGATACCTTCATCTACCGCCAAACCCTCAATCTGGTAAAACATGGATTCATGGGTAGCATCAGTGGCTTCATAGCGATAGACTTTGCCTGGAACTATCACCCTTACCGGGGGGCGTGTCTTTTCCATCACCCTTATCTGCATCGGTGATGTATGGGTGCGCAGCAGCATAGACCTTTCATCGTCCTCAGTGTCTATCCACAGAGTAGCCCACATATCACGGGCAGGGTGGTCTTTAGGAATATTCAACGCCTCAAAATTATAATAATCCCACTCTACTTCAGGGCCTTCCACCACCTGAAAGCCCATAGAGACAAAGATGTCGCAAATCTCTCGCATTATTTGTGTGGTGGGATGAAGGCGACCTAAAGAGAGGGGATACCCAGGTAGAGTAATATCAAGACGGGTTTGCTCCAGAGCAATAGCCAGGTCTTGTTCTTTGAGGGTCTTCTCCTTTTCCTCCAGGCTGATTTCTAAAGCCGCTTTGACCTCATTAGCTGCAGCTCCTACTGTCCGCCTTTCCTCTAAAGGCAATGCCCCCAGCCCCCTCAAGACAGAGGTCAAAGAGCCTTTCCGGCCTAGATAACGAACCCGCCATTCCTCCAGTTCTCTAAGGTTAACTACGCTATCGAGTTCAGCAATTGCCTTGGCTTTGAGCCGTTCCAGCTCTTCGAGCATTGTTTATGTGCCTACGTCTCACCCTTAGCCACTGCCACCAGACGTGAGAAGGCAACAGGGTCTCTGACAGCCATCTCGGCCAGCATCTTGCGGTTAACTTCTACCCGTGATCTCCTTAGGCCATTCATAAAGTGAGAGTAGGACAGTCCTTCTAATCGGGCAGCAGCATTGATACGGCAAATCCAAAGCCGCCGCATATCTCCCTTGCGCTCCCGCCGATGACGGTAGACGTAGCTGAGGGATTTAAGCATCGACTCGTGTGCTCGCTGATAGAGGGTATGCTTCGTCGCCCGGTGTCCCTTGGTCAGCTTCAACACCTTCTTATGCCGGCGCCGAGTAACTATTCCGCCTCTTGCTCGTGGCAATGATCCTCCTTTATCTATAGGGCAAAAGCCGCTTTACCCGTCTCTCATTTGCAGGATGAACCACCACTTCCTCTGAATACTGACGCTTAACGCGGTGCGGTTTCTTGAGGCGGAGGTGGCTTTTGCCTATCTTGGAATGCATAATCTTGCCGCTACCCGTAATATGGAAACGACGTTTAGCCGACTTATGCGTCTTAATCTTGGGCACCAGAGGCCTCCACGACTACCTTTTTAGTGGACTTAGGTGGCGCAAAAAATAGACTCAACCTTCTCTCTTCTATGGCTAATGGCTGATCAACAATAGCCTTGTCTTTAAGCCGATTTAACACCTCTTGTAATACCTTTTTACCTAACTCCGGACGAGTGATCTCCCTTCCTCTGAAGAATATCGTCACTTTAACCTTGTCTCCCTCATCAAGAAGCCGCTCGATTAGTCGAATTTTGGACTCGAGGTCATGGTCTTCGATCCTCGGTCTAAGCCGAACCTCCCGCACAAGGGAAGCCTTACGGCTCTTCCGTGTCTCCCGCTCCTTCTTCGCCTGCTCATATTTATACTTGCCATAATCCAAAAGGCGACACACTGGAGGAGCAGCGGTAGAGGCAACCTCAACTAAATCAATGTTATGCTCCCTGGCTATCTGCAATGCCTTGTAAAGAGGCATAACATCTAGCCGCTCCCCCTTTTCCCCAATGAGCAGAACCTCTTTAGCCCTAATCTTCTCGTTAACAGGCAGCTCTTTAACTATCTTATCTTCCCCTCCTTAAAACTTAACCTATCTATAGCATATCATACTACATAAGTCAAACCTAAACCTCCAACCCTAACCTGAGAGGTCGTTTAGCAACTCCCCTTTGTCATTGCTTCGCTTCGCAAGCAATGACAAACAAGAATTGCTCAACATCCTCAACATAACTAGCTTGACGGAGCATGCGGTCTATGGTATTCCCATCTCAAAAGGACACCTTAAGCTGCTTCGCTGGCCTGTAAGGCGGTAGTGGCAATACTGTTCAAAACTAAGCAGTTTCATAAACCGTTTGACCACGGGAAATACTTGCTTGTATACTGGAAAGCAGAGTCCAGCGAGAGAAACTGAGCAGGGTAACCATAAAAGATGCGCCTCGAAAGGGGGAAAGCAAAGTGGAAACAAAGGTAAAACCCAAGGCAAAGGCGAAGAGCAAGCCATTACAGGAATTCCAAGAAGCCACCCAGACCCTGGCTAATCCCGCACTGCAAGAATGGAAAAAACAGGGAGGCAAGGTTGTGGGATACTTCTGTTCCTACGTGCCAGAGGAGATCATCACCGCCGCCGGATTTCTCCCCTTCCGAATGAGAGCGACAGGCAGCACAGAGACGACGCTAGGAGATGCGTATTTTGGGCTCAACAATTGCACCTTCACCCGCCATTGCCTCGACCTGGCCTTCAGGGGGAAGTATGACTTTCTCGATGGGGTTGTCTGGGCCAGCACTTGCGACCATATCCGCCGAGTGTACGATGTCTGGAAGATGAGAATAAAGGGGCCCTTCTTGCACTATCTCAGCCTGCCCCGTAAGATAGGCGAAGCACAGGTGGACTGGTATGCGGATGAACTAGCGATTTTTAGGGAAAGCTTAGGCAGACACTTCGGCGTGAAAATCACCGATGAGCGTCTGTGGGAGGCTATAAAGCTTCACAACGAAACGCGCCGCCTGCAGAGACAGCTCTATGAATTAAGAAAAGGGAAGAAACCGCCGATTACCGGTGCCGAAACACTAGCGGTCATGGTAGCTGGCACTGCCATGCCCAAGAAGCGATATAATCAACTCCTGAAGAAGCTACTGGATGAGATAAGCCAGTTGGAGGGCAACACTGATTACCGAGCCAGATTGATGATTGTGGGTGGCATACTTGATGATCCAGGGTACATCAAGGTAATTGAGGACCAGGGCGGCCTGGTAGTCACCGATATGTTGTGCTTTGGCACCAAAATCATGTGGAAGGATGTCACTGAGGGGAGAGGTGACCCCATTGCCGCCCTTGCCCAATACCACATCGGCGGCCGCCCCTCCTGTCCCCGCATGTGGGGGGATCACCCACAAAGGGCCGATTACGTCAAAGATATGATCAGGATGTTCAAAGTGGACGGGCTTATTTGCTCAGAGATTAAGTTTTGTGACTTCTGGGGAGGCGAGGGGTTCATGATCAGCCAAGACCTTAAAGAAGAAGGAATTCCCACTCTCACGGTGGAAAGGGAATACCTCCTGAGCGCTGTTGGCCAGCTGAGAACCAGGGTTCAGGCATTTCTGGAAACCAGAGGGAGGTGAAATGATGACCAAGGCAATGGAACGGCTACAAGAGAGACATGACTTCTTCGCGTCTCTGGTAAAGAACACTGAGGAAAACCCAACCGAGCTGTCTAACATTTGGTTAGGTTACTTCAGGATGACGCTGGATAAGTTCAAAAGGAATAAGCAAGCTGTTGAAAAGGGTGAGCCATTGGCAGCAGTCGTTTTTCCTGTAGCACCGGAAATATTTAGCGCCATGGATATCCCCACTTATGTTATTGCCGGGGAACCGCTAATGGGGCTCGAAGACTCTACAGGATATATTGATGAAGCCGATAGAATGGGTCTCGCCTCTGGCATCTGCACGCTCCTAAGAGAGAATGTATCTCTGGTGGAGCAAGGGCTTGTGCCGCTTCCCACGGTGCTTGTTTCCACGACGCACCCTTGCGATAGCGTGAATATCGCCTATCAAACAATCGGCGCTCTCAAAGATTGGCGCAAGGTTCCAAAGTTCGGTGTTGACGGACCCTACTTGACCGATGAGCGAGCCCTGGATTACTATACCGACGAGATTAAGAGGCTGATATCCTTCCTCGAAGAGCACACCGGGCAAAGGCTGGATATTGATCGACTTCGCGAAGTGCTAGAAGAGTCCAACAAGCAAATTGAGCTATGGTGGGAATACAAGGAGCTGAGAAGGGCAGTACCGACTCCCCACACTCCTGAGGTGCAAATGATGCCATACTTTGTAGTCCACTTCTGGCAGCCCGGTGACCCAAGGGGTACTGCCTGGTTCAAGGAATTGGTTGCTGATGCCGAGGAGCGGGTGCGGGCCAAGAAGGGTGCCATACCCAATGAGAAAATCAGAGTAGTATGGTTTGATTTCCGCGGCAATTGGAGGTTTGAGTTAGGCTTCTGGATGGAGCAAGAGTGGGGGGCAATCGTCGTTGATGATATATGGAGTCATTGCACCATGCCCAAGATAGATACCTCAAGCTATGAGAGCATGATCAGAGGGGTAGCTGAAAGGTCACTGGATCACATACCTATGTACAGGCAGTTTCGAGTTCCAGCTGAGTGTTACTTGGATGACATGGTGCGAGCAGTCAGAGACTACAAAGCAGATTGTGTCATCTGGCCAGGTCACATGGGTCACAAGGATGCAACAGCGCTCACTGGCCTCATAAGGGATACATGCCGTGAAATAGGGGTCCCCTTTCTGGGTTTCTGGAGCGACCTGTTTGATCCCAGAGTAACCACGGTCGAAACTATGAAGAACGAGATATCTCAGTTCTTCACCGCCATGGGGCTGGGTTAGAGGCATCTATCAATGTTGCTCATAAGCGCAGGGACAAAACATGGTGAAAAGGTAGTATCATCGTTGGAGGCTGTGAGGTAGGTTCTGCCACTAGTAAGGCCATCGTCATGAAAGACAGCCCCATCGCCTCCTACATCATTATCCCATCTACTACCAGGCCTGAGGTGGCAGCACGCATAGCTATGGATGAGGCGATTAAAAAGGCTGGCCTGCAAGATGGTAGCAGCAATCCGGTTTAAAGCTAACCAGTTTTCATAAACCATTTGACCATGGGAATACTTACTTATATACTGGTAAATGGAGTCCAGTGAGAGAAAACTAACGGGGGTAACCATAAAAGAGGCCGCCTCGAAAGGGGAAAATAAAGCGGAAGCAAAGGTAAAACGCGAGGCAAAGGCGAAGAGCAAGCCGTTGCAGGAATTCCAAGAAGCCACGCAAACCCTGGCTAATCCCGCACTGCAAGACTGGAAAAAACAAGGGGGCAAGGTCATAGGGTGCTACTGCTCCTATGTGCCGGAGGAGGTTATCACGGCTGCCGGCTTTGTCCCCTTTCGAATGCGCGGGACAGGCAGCACTAGCACCGAGTTGGCAGACGCATGTCTCAGCAGCATCAACTGCAGCTTTTCTCGTCACTCCCTCGATATGGGCCTTCGGGGTGAGTATAGTTTTCTTGATGGCGTTGTCTGGGTAAACAGTTGCGATCATGTCCGCCGCATTTATGATCACTGGAAGCGTAAGATTGTCACTCCGTACCTGCACTTTTTGAGCCTCCCCAAGAAAACGACTGATGTGCAGGTGGGGTGGTACCGGGACGAAATCACCACCTTTAAAGAAAGCCTAGAAAAGCATTTTGGCACACCGATCACTGAAGAGCGTCTATGGGAAGCCATAAGGCTCCACAATGAAACACGGCGACTACAGAGGCAGCTTTACGAACTCAGAAAAAGGAAAAGTCCACCCATTACTGGTGCCGAAACGCTAGCTGTCATGGTAGCCGGCAGTGCCATGCCCAGAGAGCACTATAATCAATTGCTGAAGAAGATGCTGGATGAACTTGGCCGAACAGATGGCCACGCCAACTATCGAGCTAGATTGATGCTGATAGGCGGCATACTGGATGACCCTGCTTATATCGAGGTTATTGAGAGCCAGGGTGGTCTGGTGGTGACCGACTCCCTATGCTATGGTTCCAGAATCATGTGGAAGGATGTTAATGAAAAGGCAAGCGACGCTATTACAGCCCTGGCCCGGTACTACATTGCCGACCGCCCGCATTGTCCCAGAATGTTCGATCGCCAGCTGGATAGGTCTGCCTTCGTGATGGACATGATCCGGCAGTTCAAGGTGGATGGGGTTATTTCAGAGCGTCTAATGTTCTGCGACAATTGGACCGGTGAGGCGTTCATGGTCGGCGAGGATCTGAAAGAGAAAGGCATTCCCTACATCAGGCTGGACAGGGAATATATCCTGACTGGCATCGGCCAGTTAAGAACGAGAATCCAAGCATTCCTGGAGACCATGGAGAGGTAAACAATGGACAAGAAAGAGATAACGCAAAAGGGATTGGGATTGGAACGCTACTACCAGGAGCGAGAGTGGTTCAATTTTCTCTGCCAGATGCTGGCACAGGACCCGTCGGAGACGAGTCAACTCAGCAAGGAGATAACCGAGATTACTGTATCGCGGTACGACGAAATAATACGCTGCGCTGAAGAGGGCAAGCCGTTCATCATGGGCTACTTTTGCGCCGCCCCAGAGATATACGAAGCCTTGGACCTCCCGTGGTATATGATTATGGCCACCCCCTTCCTGGCGGCTTCAGCCCCCTACCTTCTGGAAGATATCGATGCCGCTGAAAGGATGGGGCTGGGAACCGATTGGTGCACTGCCTGCCGGCTGACACTCTACTATATAGAGTCCGGGCTTACGCCAAAACCAAACGCCCTTATCGCCCTGATTCACCCCTGCGACGCGGCGACAATGCTTCACCAAGCAGTGTACCGCAATAAACGGTGGCGCGATGTCCCCATATTCGCCATGGATCCGCCATATTTTGAGGACCAACGAGGTATAGATTACTATGCCGGGGAACTGAAGCGAATGGTGGCTTTCCTCGAAGAGCACACCGGACGCAAGCTGGATATAGACAGACTGCGGGAGATTTGCCTAGAGTCCAATAAGCAGTACGAGCTGTGGCTAGAATACGCCCAGCTAAGACGGGCGGTGCCTTGCCCCCATGGGTGGGCGGTGGGAGGGCCGCAGTGCTTCGCTATTACCCAGGTCTTCCAGGCCGGTAGACCCAGGGGTACTGCCTGGATGAGGAAGCTAGTTGACCATACCGAGAAAATGGTGAAGGAGAAGAAGGGTCCGGTGGCCAAAGAGAGGATCAGGTATTTCTGGTTTGATCTTTTGCCCTTTGGGTGGGTCTTTGAGTTCCTGCCGTGGTTGGAGGAGGAGTGGGGGGCAGTTATGGTCATGGATATGTTCGGTTATACACCTTACACACTGATTGACACCAGAAACGAGGACACCATGTTGAAGGGCATAGCCAAGAGAAACCTGTACGAATCACCCATGGTCAGGCAGGCTCGAGGTATTGCCGACTACTTCGCCAGTGACATCACCCGAGTAGTGAAGGACTATAAAATAGATTGCGTCATCTGGCCTGGCCACATGGGCCACAAGGATGGGTCTGCCAGCACTGGCATCATGAGAGAGGTATGTCGCGACCTTGGGGTTCCATACATACACATCGGACTTGACCTCTTTGACAAGAGGTATACCACCCCAGAACAGTGCAAAGACAAGATAAGCCAGTTCTTCACCGCCATGGGGCTGGGATAGAGGCGTCTATCAATGTTGCTCACGAGCGCAATGACAAAACAGAGTGAGGAGAGAATATGATTGTTGGAGGCTGTGATGTAGGTTCTGCTACCGGTAAGGCTGTCGTCATGAAGGACAGCACAATTGCTTCCTACACCATTATCCCGTCCACTACCAGGCCTGAGGTAACAGCACGCGTGGCTATGGACGAGGCAATTAAGAGGTCCGGCCTGTCATCGCTGGGGGATCTGCAGTACATTGTGGGCACAGGTTACGGTCGACTCAAGGTTCCTTTTGCCAACGAAAATATTTCCGAGATAACCTGCCATGCCCGGGGTGCGTACTGGCTTCTTCCTACAGTAAGAACTGTTCTCGATATCGGCGGGCAGGATTGTAAGGCGATGTCCCTGGATGATAAAGGCAAAGTCATTGATTTTGTTCTGAATGACAAATGCGCCGCTGGGACAGGGAGGTTTTTCGAGGCTATGGCCAGGGTACTTGATTGTGGGTTGGAAGGGCTTTCCTCGCTGTCCCTCCAGTCGAAGAGCCCGGCCACTATTACCAGTCAGTGTAGCGTGTTTGCTGAGTCCGAGGTTATAACCTTGGTTAACGAGGGCACTGAGTTAGTCGATATTGCAGCCGGCCTGCACAACGCAATAGCGAACAGATTGCACTCCATGCTGAGAAGGATTGGGCTTGTTGAAGACGTAGCCCTGACCGGCGGATGTGCCAAGAACGAGGGCCTAGTCAAGGCATTAGAGGAAAAATTAGGGGTAAGCGTAAGGAAGCTGCCAGAGGATCCCCAAATCGTAGGAGCAATAGGGGCAGCACTCATAGCCAAGGAGAGACTGAGCAGGCAATCCTGAACTAATTCCATCGTAGGACAGGCTACGATAGAGCCTGATAGACGCGAAAAACAGCAAATTGAATGCGTCCCCTAACGTTAACACTGGCTTTGATTATTACTCATCCTGTCCATGAAGCTAGCATAGGTGGGTCGCTATTTCAGGATAGAACCCGGGCATGCCAAGAGGTAGCGAATTATGGCAATTTTTGATGTATATGTGAGGAAACTGGCTGAATACGTGGGGGAAATGCGGAGAAAAGGGAGGCAAGTCAGGGAAATCGATTGTCCCGAAACAATCAGCAAGCTGGTGGAAGGACTGCCTGTTCGGGTTGGCCCCCAAGCCAGTTCGGGCATAATACTGCGGGGAGATACCTTTGTTGAGCTGGGGAACCCGGAAGCAGGTTCTTGCGCCTTTCTCCTGTGGACAGATAATCCCTCTTTGATTAGAGATGGCAAGATTACCCTGATCGGACCTGATATTCAGGAATCGCTGGGAGCCAGCCTGCCTTTCGGTCAGGTTTTGATGGTGGGAGGAGTAGGCCTGGGCAAGGAAAAGCATGCAGCGCTGGACCAGAACCAATATATAGCCGACCAAATAGAAGGATATATGATCAGGAGCGTATCTCAGCTCATGTGGAGCAGAGTGAGCAAGGATGCTGCGGAAAAAGGTTTTCGCTTTGAGACCCTGGGCAGAGCCCTGATGGCCATCTTCAAATCGGAGGTGCCTGAAGTACAAGCGATGGAAATCGTTTTTGTCACCTCGGGCAAAGAAGATCTGCAGCCCCTGGATGACATCGGCACACAGGTTCGGAAGATCGCCAGGGACATCGTCAGAGAAAACTGGAAAGCTAAAGGCATTGACCTCCTTGAGTGCACCTTTGGGTGGGATTGCGGCTCTTGCCCAGATAAGCCAGTGTGCGATGGCATTAAGGAACTGATCACCGTGCGCAAGAAAAAAGCCAGAAAGATTAAAGCCGCTACTGAGGCATAGCTTGACAAGCGCTGCTACTGTAATACGTTTATCTCTCCAAGGAACAAAAATCTGCTAGGTGTGGGTATCAATGTCTGAGTCTATTACACCGAGCAAGAGGCTGATTGCTGTATGTGGCAAGGGGGGCACAGGGAAGACCGCTCTTACCGCTATGATGACCAAAGTTCTTTTGGAGAGTCACCACGCTGGCAAGCTGCTGCTGATTGACGCCGATCCTGCTATGGGCTTGCCTAACGCCCTTGGCGTAAAGGTTAGACGAACCATAGGCCAAGTTCGCGAGGAGATCATCAAGACCGCCAGGAGAGGCGAGAAGGAGGAGAAGGTCCAGCTAGCCGACATGCTTGACTATATGATTTTAGAAGCCCTTAATGAAATGGACAGCTTCGCCCTACTGGCTATGGGGCGCACCGAAACGCTAGGCTGCTTCTGCCCGGTCAATGACCTTCTCCGAGGAGCCATAGAAACCCTCTCCAAGAGCTTTGACACGATCATCATTGATGGCGAAGCCGGCCTGGAACAAATAAACAGGCAAGTCATACGCCGTGTAGATACCCTGATTATTGTTAGCGACGCTACATCTAGAGGTATGCAAACTGCAGCCCTGATAAAGAGGATGGTACAAAATGACAGAGTGATCCAGTGTGAAAAAATGGGGTTAGTTTTTAATAGGGTGCAAGGCAACGAGGAACTATTGAAACAACTGGCCCAGGAGATAGGCCTAGAGGTTTTTGGCTACATTCCCCAGGATGAGAAGATAGCTTACTACGATTTGATTGGTAGACCTATAATTGAGCTTCCCGCCTCACCCGGGCTTGCCGCAGTTCACAATATCGTGGAGAAGGGCATTTTTAAGGAACGCTTCGGCGGGCGCCTTGGCAATTAGCTCTACAGACCTGCAACGTTAGTAGAGAAACCCCCTCCTCAAAGCTTAACCTATCTGTGGCATACCACCCAGGAGAAGCAAAAACTTGGGGGCAAAGGTTGACACGGTAAATAGCAACTCGTAAAATGAGCTCACTACAACAAAGGCTCAGAAGGGTGTGAGATAAGATAAAAGAAGGAGGCGACGGTGCAATTTAGCAATATCATCTTGGAAAAGAAAAACGGGATAGCCAAGATTACCTTGAATCGGCCCAAGGCATTGAATGCCATAGATAAGGATACCCACATGGAATTACAGGCAGCACTGAGGGACATCGAAGAAGACCCAGAAATGCGGGTAGTGGTCATCACCGGTACTGGTAGAGCCTTCTGCGCTGGTGCCGACCTGAAATATATAAATGAACTCCTTGGTAACCCCCAGAAGATGGCTGCCTTCGGCCAGCTTTTTTATGACACCTACAGTATGATTGAAAACCTGAGCAAGCCAGTAATAGCAGCCATAAACGGTATGGCTCTCGCCGGAGGAATCGAATTGCTTGAGGCATGCGATATAGTCATTGCCTCCGAGGATGCTCGCATTGGGGACCAGCATGCCAGCTTTGGGCTTGTCCCTGGTGGAGGCGGGACGCAGAGGCTACCGCGACAAATAGGACTGCGAAAAGCAAAGGAGCTTTTACTCACCGGGGACTGGATAACAGCCAAAGAAGCAGAGGCGCTGGGGCTGATAAACAAAGCGGTCCCGGCTGACAAGCTTGAGGAAGCGACAATGGAAATGGCGCAGAAGCTGGCAGAGCGAAGCCCCATGGCCTCAAAAACCATTAAGTTCCTGGTAAACCGTGGGATGCAAGTCGACTTGTACACGGGTCTGCAACTCGAGAGAGGAGCTTTAGCAATTCACTCCGCAACTGAAGATATGAAAGAAGGCGTTAATGCTTTCCTGGAGAAGAGGAAGCCCGACTTTCCGGGAAGATAGCTTTGAATAAGACATTCCACGTTCATGGGTTTGATCCGTAAGTCCCTTTCCCTGACACGGGAGGGGGACTTATGATATTAGGCAACAAGGGTCTTATGTTCAAGCCAGTAAGCAGCAAGGTAAATTTCCCTGAAGTAGAAGAGCGCATTTTGCACCTCTGGAGGGAAAGAAACATCTTTGAAAGGAG
>Ga0315314_1001739_pt1 | contig 18904 bp, 14 predicted proteins | sample TDP9_MG_FD_203631 | JGI IMG/M metagenome (GOLD analysis project Ga0315314, IMG submission 203631) | Freshwater sediment microbial communities from Lake Towuti, South Sulawesi, Indonesia - TDP9 | ecosystem: Environmental > Aquatic > Freshwater > Lake > Sediment | place: Indonesia: South Sulawesi...
AACACTCCTGCTTTGAACTGGTCCAACACCACATCAGCGTTCCAGTAATACTCATTCAGGTTGTGATGTGGCACTTTGGGCAGCACCCTCATACTTAACCCAAGCGATTTCGCTAAAGCCAGCGTCTTCTCCAAATCCTTGCCATACCCGATAATGGAAACGTCAACTTCGCCTTTCAATTCCGCCAGTGCGCGTACTGCAATGTCGGTTCCCTTCACATCCCAGTCTGAGCCACCTGCAATCAATACTCTCAGGTTTCCCGAGGACTGAACGGCTGGTTTAGGATAGAAGAGTCTCATGTCCACCGGGTTAGGTAGATATTCCGCATCCTCTCTGTAACGCCGTGCCAACTCTAGAATGTCGGGTGTGCTGACGAGGATTCTGTCGCATTTTTTCAAGTTGCTTCTTACGAGTCTGCCCAAAACAAAACGGTTTAACGTGGTTGCCAAGTCGCTTCCGTGCGCGTGCCCGATGAGTGGTTTTTTCCCAAAAACTGACGCAAGGTAGCAATCTTGAAGCAAGTAATGCACGTGGTAAATGTCGGCTTTTGCTTTTAGGATTTTGTAGGTGATTCCGAAGGTTTTGCTCCACAAGCCGCGGGTGCGTTTTATATGGGTGGCTTCGATGGTTTTTGGTAGGTTCTTGAGTATGGTTTCGCCGACGTAGGCGCAGTCGTTGACCATGACGAGTTTCATTCTTGTTTCACTTCGTACTCCACTATGGCGAAGTGCTCGTTCTTCTTCAACTGACGCATGACCTCTTCCAAATACGTCGCGACACTCGCGGGTCTTTCTGTCTTGACCTTTAACGTGACATTCTGCATCTTACCGTACTCCCTCCTTCACCACACCTTCAATCACGTCAACCGGATTCTCCAACTGAGCAAGCAAATTCTTTACGTCAAATTTTTTGCCAAGATATTTTTTCGCATAATCCAAGACCTTCGACGCTGGCACAGTGAAAAGTGGGAAACCCTTCTTGGCGACGTACTCATTCGCATACAGGCGTCCAAGAGTCGTTGAGATTATTATACTAGGGGTTCCTTGCAGCGCGGCTTCTCTGGCTAAGGTTCCGCCCACGGTTATGACGAGGTCGGCTTGAGCGGCAAGGTTCACCGAGTCGACAAACCCTTTTGGCACGGTAAGATTCTTTCGAGAGTGTCTTTCGTAACGGGAAAGGAACAATACGTGCCCAAGTTTGGCTAGTTTGCGGGCGATGGTTTCGGTTGCGTCTTCTTTGCCTTCGGCGTACGCGGCCTTGGTCTCCATTTGACGAACGACAATCAAAGGCTTCTCATAACCCAATTTTGTTGGTTTGTGGTCTTTCACCCAAGCAACCTCGTCCACGCCGTCGAACTGGATGATTTTTTCTGGACCGTACTTTTTGTAGAAGCTTAGGGGGAGCGCCTTTGAGATGACGAGGGCGTCGCTTAGGCTTAAGGTAAGCTTGTTTGGAGCCGTTGCATGTGGGGCATCTGAGGTGTTTATAACAGGAATGCCTAAACCGAACGCCACCCGACACATTTCGGGCGACTGATGAGAAATGGCAAGGTTGGGCGCGTTTTCTTTGAACATCCTGCAGAACTGTAACTGTCTGCGTGTGCCTTCTAAGAGGCGTGTATAAGCAGATTTCGGGTTGTATTTTCCGATTGTTATGAATTTTTCGCCTAAAGCCTCGGCGAGCGCCGTTGTGTCGAGATGTTTTCGGGTGGTTAGAACAACTTCATTCCCCAATGTCCTTAATCGTCTAGCAACCGCAACCGCGTATCGTACGTGCTTGCCCGTGCAGGCGTCATACCAAACTCGCATCAGTTTTTCACCATTTTGAATATGCAGCCGACTGTTTCGGCGGCGGTTTTGTCGGTTTCTCTGTCGCCGATGACTATTACGTTTTCTGGTTGTAACCTTAGTTTCTCAATCGCCATCTTAACCTGTGCGGTTCTGTCGAGACTGTCTTCTCGCGTGATTATCAAGTCGAATGAGAGGTTTAGGGTGGCGAGGATTTTTTCTACGGGCTTTTTTCCCTGCATTGTCACTAGTGCTTTGGGCACGTTTTGGTAGTGTTTATAGAGCGTTGTTCCTTCGTTTACAATTGTCATTCGTGAAAGGACGGCGAGTTCAGTTTTATCCCACACGTCAAAAACGCGTTTTCTCAGCGACGGATTTAACGCGGCGATTGTTCTTGTCACGGGTTCGACGTTTGCTTTTCCTGTGATTCTCCTGAATTTTGCGTACAGTTTTTCATAGTTTATTGGCAAGTTTACCAGAGTGCCGTCGAGGTCGAAGACGACTGCTTCGATCACGTGTACATCGCTCCGAGCACCTTGCCGTCTTTCACTAGTCTGGCTGGAGCGTCTATGTGCCTTATCCAGTAAACGTTTTTGGGCAGCACGTCATACTTTGGAATGTTTGGGATTGTTTCCTTGTATGCGAGTTTCACGTAAACGTACGGAATGTTTGCGTAATAGTCGCCGCGGAGTACCTTGCTTGCGAACGAGAAGAAATACGATGTAGTGAACATTCTGCCAGCGTTTATTTCAGTGGCGCAGGGTACACCGCCGCCGTCTTCTTTCAGGTCGACACAGGCGATTCCGTTGAACTTCGAATCAATAGCCAAGACGGCTTCGGTTCCTATCTTGTTGACTTCTTTGTCGTGTATTGTTTTCTGAGCCGATGGAGTGCCTGTGATGCCTGACGGCGCAAGATGGGGGTAGATGTATTCCAGTCGTTCGCGGGTCATGCTGGTCACAAGTTCGCCGTCTTTCCAGAGGCTATGAAAAGCTAAGTTTCTTCCTTTCAAGTATTTTTGGGCTATGAACCCCCATTTTTCGTTCCGGGCCTTCCAATATTTTATCCAAGCAAGCGCGGTTTCCTTGTTAGTCGCGGGTGTGCTTCCTGCACCTCCGGCGCCTTGGGTCGCTCTTATCCAGATGGGGGCGCCTAGTTTTTCGAAGGCGTGTTCAATGTCTGTTTCGTTTTTTATAAGTAGTGTTTCTGCCGCGGGGACGTTTTTTTGTTTCCAGCGTTTGGCGGATTCGTACTTGTCTTGGCAGATGCGCACGGTTTCTTCGGACGGAAGAAACATGGTTGCTTTGATTCTCTTTCTGTTTTCGGAAAGTATGAGCACTTCTATGTCTGGTTGTGGATGCAGGAACTCGATTTTCTCTTTTGCGATAATCTCGTTTAGTTTTGCTATGTAGTTGGCTTCTGTGGCGTGAGGAACAAGATATTTCTTCTCTGTGGACGTTAAGTGGATGAAGTGTGGGTTGGTTTCTGTGCCGACTATGTAGAGTTTTTCTGGCGCAAGTCGGAGTGACATGATAAAGTTTATTCCTGCTGGTCCTCCTGCCCCAGTTGCCATTATGCGTTTTATGGTCATGCTCATCACACGAGAACTGCTATCAGTGTGAAGACGGCAATTATAAGGGCTACGACTGCGACGAGTTTGCGTTCCGTGAGCGGTCGATTGTAAGCGATGAGGGTCAATAGGCTCCGTCTATGTTCGGAACGAAGTTTATTCTTGTCCAAAATCAGACGTGCGGTCGTTCGGAAGATGAAGAAGTTGAGCAGGATGAGCGCCGCGTTAAAAACGTAGGGCAGGATTGAAATGAGGAGGGTTTCCTTCACGTTAGAAACCATAGCATAAGACGCAAGCGAAATGCCGACAGCGAAAGTGCCAGTATTTCCCACAAAAATTTTTCCTGCAAAATTGAGCGCTGCAAGCGTCAAATATGTGAGCAGTGGCACGATGTAAAGCAGGATGCCTTGACCAGATTTGACCATTAGGCCTATCATGATGATTGATGGACCTATTGTTTCTAAGCCGTTTAGTCCTCCCAACTGGTTTACGACGTTAGTGGTTACAGTGACTATGAGCGGGATTACTATCAAGTAGAAGTAGATGCCAAAGTCGATTGTGCCAAAAATGTAAGTCTCCATGGACGTCCTTCCCGGATACAACGTTTGGTACAAAACCGCTAAGGGCAAAGCCGCAAAAACAGGTAAAAATGCCTTGTAACGCCACCTAAGACTCATCCAGTCATCCAGTAGTCCAAGGAACCCACCGAAAAGTATGCATACGGCGAGAACGAGGGCGGCATCGGAAAATGGGAGGTTTGAGTTGTTGTAGTAGGAATGCAGCAAGAAAAGGTAGACCGCGCTCGCGATTACGTATATTACGCCTAAGCCGTTTGGGACAAGCCGTTTGTCAGGCTTATGCTGGTCCACTGCCTTCGGGAACAAGGCTTCTTAGTCCTTATAGTTTATCTTGTAAATCGCCACTATGGGATCGACGCCAATGTTGTAGCCCGGTCGGGTCGATGGGAAGAACATGGCTTCTTCGAAGTATCCTTGCATTTTAACATTTTGTGCTGCGGCTGCAGCGTCGAAGCCTGAGAGAACGCGGTCGTGGGCATAGTACATTAACTTGTACAGTGTCGAGTTTTGTCCTGCGTGGTTGTCTATCAAGTTCGGGGTTTCTCCCGCCGGGGCAGTGTTGTCCCTTCCTAGGCTGTAGTTTCCAAAAATGTTGTCGTTGCCTTGAGCGAAGAAGGTACTGTTGTCCCACAGTTTGACGCTGTCGGCGATTTTTGCCATCCATCGCCATTTTCCTTCATCTCCATATCCTGCTTCTGGGTAGCCTTGTTCCGAGTTGTCTTCGAACGTGACGAAAACGAGGATGTAGTCGGGTCTGCCAAGTTGCTCTTTCAAGATTTTTATCGCATGAGTTTCGTTGGACATGAAGACTGCGCCGATTAGGGAAATGTGGGTCGTGTTGAACGTGGCGTTGTCTGCGAGCGAGGTTCTGTTTCCTTCCACGGTGATCCAGTAGCCATAGTCCCACCAACTGATGATAGTAGTGTCTAGAGGCGTCTCGGTTCTCATCCATGCCAACGCGTCAAGCCAATCCGTCAAGGGAAACGGGGCACGAACGCCTACGCTGTCCGAGGCTATGGTGACCGGAGTGTAAGCATGAGTAAACACTCTTGGAAACGGTAAAGCAACTGTCCACACGATGAGGAAAAACATCATCAGCACAACAAGACCGCTAAATTCTTTCCCAACCCGCTCCACGCCGATTCTTTTTCCAAGCGAAATTTTAGGCGCCTCTCTGGCTATCGTTAGGAAGGGTCGAATCATTCCGATTAATCCGTACGCCCAAAGAATGATGAACGCGGGCGCAAGCAGTACGGTTAACCGCACCATGGACGAGGCAAAATAGAGCCCAGTTAGACCGTAGATGGCGATGAACAGGTTTCGGTTTGTGAGGTTCCAGATGGCGAAGGCAAGCCCGACCATGAAGAAGAGGATGCCGACGCCGTAGTCGTAGTAGATCGTGCCCCAAGCAGTCACCCGATGTTCCTGCACGGACTCGATTAACGGCACTCCTAACCGTTCAAACGGGTTCAACACGGAAATGAACTTTCCAACAGGGGCGCTGATTAGGCCGATTTGGGAAAGCAGAGCCACCGCGCCGATTATTGCGGCGAAGAAAAGGACGGTGTAGGTGATTTTCCAGCGAGGCGTCTGTATCGACCGCAGTATTTCGCTGAGGAGCAGCAACATGAAAACTCCCAGAACGGGCAGTATGGCGGAGCCGAATAGAAAACCTGAAGAGAGTTTCGGCACGTGAATTGCGATGAAAAGTCCTAGACCGAAGGTGATGCTGTAGGAGAGGAGCAGGCGGGTCGAGTACCGTCTCATTATTATGAGGGCAAACACGAAAAGCGTGGTCATAGCAATTGGGTAAAGCGAGGCACCCCAACCAGCAGTGATGTAGCCCAAGGTTAAGCCGGATGCCACCATGTACCAAATGGCAGATTTTGTGGGGCGTTCTTTGTCGAGGCTTCTTAGGAAAAAGAGGGCAAATAGTAGAATGCCCACTATGCCGATCGACTCGTCGTCGAAGAACCCGAGCGACACCCTTGAAATGGACGACGGGTTTAGCGCAAGGAAAAACGCGGAGAACATCCCGACTGGTTTGCCTCCGATGTCCTTGCCTAGGAAGTATATGATTAGGCATGCGAGGGTTCCGAAGAAGGCGGGGAAAAGTATGGTAAAGTTTCTGAGGGATATGTTTACCCCTAACAGGCTTACTATTTGATAAAGAAAGGAAGCAGTCATGGGTAAACCTGGATACGCAAGCCCTGGAACATCCACGCCCTGAGGATACCAACGGTACGGGTCGTGCCAATTAAGCCACGAAGAAGGATTACTTGCGTCAAACCATGTTGTTATCCCCGTGCTCGTCAAATATTCAGTAAAGCGGTACTGGAAGTACGGGTCAAACTCTGACAGGTACATGCCCCACCGAATCGGAAGAATCCGCACGACAAAGGCAAGTAAGAGAATGAGCATGATTATTGCGGAGGTTATGAGGGTTGAGTGGGAGATTTTCGGTCGCAGATTTCCAATGTTCTTTAGGGCGTTCCAGATTTTTCCTAGCTTTCCGCTTTTTTCCAACATGTAACCCTTCTTTTCACATCAAGATTATGGAACTCTTTTATTTTCCTTGTGGTCGAAGCTTAACCTGTTTTTCGGGCATGACCGTATTGTGTTGGGTCGTAGAAGGGGAATTTAACTATTTCTCCTTCAGCCATTTTCTCGCGGATTTTAACTTGCACCTTGTCGCCCACCACAGCATGTTCAGAAGTCACGTACGCCATGGCTATTCCATACTTGAGCAGTGGGGAGAACGTACCGCTTGTTATTGTGCCTATTTTTTGTCCGTTTTTGTATACTTCGTGATGTTGTCGTGGAACACCCACCCCGAGATTGCGAATGCCGACGCGTTTTCTCTTGACTCCTTCGGCTTTCTGCTTTTGCAGTACGCCTTTTCCGATGAAGGCGTCTTTCTCGAGTTTGACCACGAAACCCAAACCAGCCTCGAGGGGAGTGGTGTTTTCATCGATGTCGTTTCCGTAGAGGCACATACCCGCCTCCAGTCGTAAGGTGTCGCGGGCGCCCAAACCGCAAGGAGTTATGCCGAATTCTTCGCCCGCCCGCAGAATCCCGTTCCACGCCTTTATTGCGTTGTCGGGCTTCTCGATCAGCGTGTCCCAGATAAAAACTTCGAACCCGTCCTCGCCCGTGTAGCCGGTTCTCGAAACAAACGCTTTCACGTCGGCTAGTTTTGTCCAGCCGCATTTAAACCGCGGAATCATGCTTAGGTTTTCGGTGCTGATTTTTTGCAGTGTTCTTTCGGCTTTTGGTCCTTGAACCGCGAACATGGTGATGTTGTCGGACACATCTTCAACTTTAACAGTGAAGCCTTCAGCATTCTTGACCAGCCAATTGTAATCTTTCTCGCGGTTGGCAGCGTTGTAGACGGCGAGGAATCTTTCTTGCTCAAGCCTCGAGAGGACGAAGTCGTCTTTTATTCCGCCGTTTTCGTTGCAGAAGGTTGTGTAGTGTGCGCTTAGGGGGATTAGTTTTGCCACGTCGTTTGTGGTTACGTAGTTTAGGAATTTCTCCGCATCTTTGCCCGTGACGAGGCTGCGTCCCATGTGGGTGATGTCGAAAATGCCCACGTTGTTGCGGACTGCCAGATGCTCGAGGGTTATGTCTTTGTACCAAATGGGCATCTGAAAACCAGCGAAAGACACCATTTTTGCGTTCTTGCGGTGAAACTCGTACAAGTGCGTCCTTCTAGTCAACTTAGCTTCCTATCCAGTATGCTAATAGATGTTAACTGTTAACAAGCCAGCGTGTACTTAAAATATTATTCCTTTTTTATCGGCTTGACTTCCACGTTTTGAGGAATAAACGACAATTTTCTGCCACATTTTGGGCATTTGCCGTTGTGTTTTTGGATTATCTCGTCGGGCGGCTTAAGGTCCTCGCCTTCGTACAACATGCAGCCGCATTCTTGGCAAACTACTTTTTGAGGCATTCTCCCTTCGGCTCCCGTGCAGCACCAGATTTCAACTACCGCAACCTATTTATAATTATCGAAAAAATTTGAACGAAAGGCTTTCCCAGATGGAAAAATACACGTTAATAGTCACTGAGAAACCCGACGCAGCCCGACGCATCGCACAGGCACTTGATGCGGATGGGAAGCCTCGAGGCTATAAAAGAAACGGTGTTCCCTTCTTTGTCGCCCAAAGAGACAAAACGATTGTCGTCGTGCCTGCGGTCGGTCATCTCTACACAGTGACGCAGGAAAACGGAAAACGTGGAGCTTATCCGGTTTTCAGTTTTAAATGGGCACCGCGTTATGAGGCGGAGAAGGGCGCACAGCAGACACGCACATGGATAGAAACGATAACCTCTTTTGCGGAAAACGCCGCCGAATTCATCGACGCTTGCGACTACGACATTGAAGGCAGCCTCATTGGCTACACTCTGCTCAAATTCGCATGCAATAACAAGGAAAACTTGGCTAGAAGGATGAAGTACTCCACGTTAACGAAGACGGAACTTGAAAACGCCTACGCCCATCCCTTAGCCCATCTGGATTTCGCGTTAATCGAAGCCGGCCGCACACGACACGAGGTGGATTGGCTTTACGGCATCAACCTCTCCAGAGCACTTACACAAGCAGCAAAACGCCAAAGCGGAACATATGCAACGCTGAGCACGGGACGGGTGCAGGGTCCGACGTTGAGGTTTCTTGTGGCGAGGGAGCGAGAAATAAACAGTCACGTGCCGACGCCCTACTGGACCCTTCATGCAAAAGTCGAGATTAACGGCGAAATCTTCGAAGCTGAGTACGAAAAGAAGATAATTGAAAAGAAAGCCGAGGCAGACGCGATTCTGAAAGATTGCAGAGACAAGCCCGGCGTCGTGGGCCATGTTGAACTTAAAAAGAGCCAGTTGCCGCCGCCGTTTCCGTTTGATTTGAGTGCTTTGCAGTACGAGGCTTACGGTCTGTTTGGCTACACGCCCAGCCGCACAAGCGACATCACCCAGCGGCTTTACTTGGATGCCTTGATTTCTTATCCTCGCACGAGCAGCCAAAAACTCCCACCCGCCATAGGCTATAGGCAAATCTTGAACGGCTTAAAACGAGAACCCGCTTACAGCAAGCTTGCCCAAGAACTTCTCACTATGGAAAGACTAAAGCCGAACGAGGGAAAACGTGAAGACCCTGCACACCCGGCGATTTATCCAACTGGCAACCTGCCCGAACGTCATTTGGACATGGTAGAGAGAAGAGTTTGGGATTTGGTTGTGAAGCGTTTCATGGCTGTTTTCGGCGAACCATCGCTCAAACAAACCATGCGCATATCAATAGCCGTTGCTGGTCATCACTTCTTTCTGCGCGGCAGACAAACCCTCAGCGAAGGATGGATGCGGTTTTACAAGCCTTACGTGCGTTCTGGGGAGGTTACACTTCCATCCGTCAAGGAAGGCGACACAGTAAACGTACGAAGCATAATTTGCAAGAACAAGTTTACAGTGCCTCCGCCGAGATATAATCCGAGCAGTTTGTTGCGTAAGATGGAGACCGAAGGCGTCGGCACCAAAGCCACACGAGCTGAAATCGTCGAAACCTTGTACAACCGCAAATACATAACCGACAAAGCCATCACGGTCACGGATTTGGGCTTCGACGTAACCGAAACGCTCCACAACTACTGCCCCGGCGTGATTTCAGTCAAGCTAACGAAGGATTTGGAGCAGAAAATGGAACGAATCCAAAGTGGCGAAGAAAACCGCGAAAACGTTCTGCAAGAAGCAATAGCCTACTTGAAGCCGCTACTGGAAGAATTTAAGCGGAAAGAAGAAGTCATCGGCAAAGCCCTGAGCGAGACTGTAAGAAAGGCGAAAATCAAAGAAAGAATCCTAGGCGACTGTCCCACATGCAAAACAGGCAAACTTACAATCATCTACTCACGCAAAACAGGCAAACGGTTCATCGGCTGCACAAACTACTTCAAAAACCAATGCAAAACCAGTCTACCCCTACCGCAAAAAGGCACAGTCAAGGCAACTGGACGAACCTGCAAAACTTGCGGATGGCCCGTAATCATGACAATATTTGCTGGGCGAAGACCTTGGCAGTTTTGTGTAAACCCTGTATGTTCAAAGAAGGAACAGAGGCGAAGGTTTGTTGAAATGCAAAACATGTGACAAAGAAGCGACTGAAAAAAGCGAATACTGCGAGCACCATGCAAAAGCATATGAAACAGTGGTCCGCAAATACGACACGTGGAAAGAAGCCTTTGATATCACGTGGAAAGACTACCTTGCCGAAATCGCAAAAAACCCTCTCACTGGAACTTGGGCGAAAGAAGTGGCGCAGCAGTTGCTTAAAGAAAATTCTATATTCCCAAAGTGAAAAAAGCTAACATGCTGCGTGTATGATTATGCCAAAAATTCTCGTACTCTACTACAGCCGAACCGGCAATACGGAAAAGATGGCTAATGCCGTGGCTGAAGGCGCTCGGACGGTTCAAAGTACAGAAGTGAAACTAGACTTTCACACGACGCCGGAAGAACTCGCCAGCTTCGACGCCGTCGCAATCGGCACCCCGACGTATTACCATGACATGAGCAGTGATGTGAAAACACTTTTCGAAGAAGCCGCCGTAAAAAATGTCAACTTAACAGACAAGATCGGCGCGGCTTTTGGCTCTTATGGTTGGAGCGGGGAGGCGCCTCGGCTAATTTTGGAGATTTTAAAGAACAAGTTTCAGATGCGCGTTATAGAACCGCCGCTGATACTCAAGTATGAACCCGACGAAACTGGGCTCACAAAGTGCAGAGAGCTCGGGAAAAAAATAGCGGAACTGACGCTTCGAGCTTAGGCTTTTTTGAAGTATTCTGTGAGGCTTGTTTTTGGCTGCTGTTTTGTCTCGTAGAGTTCTTCTTCTTTGACGCCGAACATGACGAGAATTCTTGAAGCCGCGGGGGCAACTTGGTTCGTGACGTAGTATTCGACGTCCAAGTTTTCGTAAGAAGCCAGCATGTAAGGCTTTGCGCGGGTGTACAGTTTTCCTTCGCCCTTGACGATTACGTAGCCTACCTTGTCGCCAAAAGAAAGCGCCAACCCTTCTTTCTCCAGCAGTCTTGCGGCTTCCACGTGCGGTGATTTCACCTTGTACTCCTCAAGAGGCTTTGTCAAGGTTTTCCAGATGATGAAGTCTTTGTACGCCACCTTATGCTCCCGCATGTTTTGGATGTGCTGTTGGGTCAGTTTCACGGCTTTCTGAGGTGCTTTTTCTTTCAATAGAATTTCCAGAATTTTCTCCTGAAGGTTTTTCGCCACGTTTGCCCAGTCGCCGCGGACGACTTCCAAGCCGACCATGTCGAGTTCCCCGCTTGGCAGGAGCCCGCAGTAGCGTTTTTTTGCTTCGGTGAAAAGAATACGCGTGTAGGTTTTGTCGGGTTTTATTTCTAAGCCGAGGGTTTTGTTGATTTCTTCGGCGATTTTGTCTATTTTTTCTGGCTTGTTCTCTACGAATATGCTGTCGGTGTCGCTGTAGATGACGGCTAAGCCTGTTTTTTCGGCGAGGTTTATGGTTTTCTGTATGGTTTCTCGTCCCCATGCGGTTGCGGCTTCGGCGACGGGTTTGATGTACCATCGGGCGCCTATCCAGCCCGTGTAGCCGTAAGAAGCGTTTGTGATAACTTTGACTGCTTTTTGCCGCGCGTCCAAAGCACGGTATTCGGGGCTTTTTGGGTCGAGTTTCTTCAGCTGACGACGTATCTTGTCTCTGGTTTGTATTAGGTTGGAGAGGATTTCCTTGTAGAAACCCGGTGGTTCTTTGCGGAAGCGGTGTTTTACTTCTGGGGCAGTGTTTACGTTGGTGGATGACACAGTCTCCCCCGGCGGGACGTACGTGTCGGGCGAGATGTTGTAGGCAATCATGAGGCTGGGGTACATAGCCTTAAAGTCCAAAACGGCAATGTTCTCGTGCAGTCCCGGCTTGGGCGCCAAGACCACGGCGCCTGCGTAGGGAATGTATGGGCGTTCTTGGCGTTTGGGTATGAGCTCGTCTATTTTGAACGCTTCTCGAATTAGGTACGATTCTACGCGGAAGCCTACTGCCGCTGTTCCGACGTGGTCGAGGGGCAAGCCGACGAGGCTGGAGAGTTGTATGGCGAAGTCCAGTATGGCTTCTGTAACGCCCATTATGCTTGCGGTGTTTTCTCTGGAGTGTTTGAGTAGTGTGGGGCGTTTCGAGGCGTTTTCCCAGTGTTCGGCGACATCGGTTTCTTCGACGAGCGTTCGGTTTTCAATCTTCATAACGCCCAGATAGTCGGCTATGTTTTCGAGCGTCTTCAGTTTCACTTCGGGAAACTCGTCTGCAAAGTCGAAAAGGTCCATGTTTGCTCGTCCTGTAACGGAAACATGCCCGTACATGCTCGTGTGTGGTTCGGTTTCGGTTCTGTCGATGAAGAATTTTATGCCGTGCTTCTTCGCTCGTGCAGCCAAATACTGCCAATAGCGACTGTTGTTTCCGTAGCCGACGATAATGTCGGGGTCGAATCGTCTAACGTGAGCTATGGAAGATTCGATTATTCTCTTATCATCAGAGTTTTCCGCGGTAAATTGATGTACTTCGCCATCGTTTGTAGCAACAGAAACTGTCACCACAGGGTTTTTGTCAGGTTTCGCGGTGCCCTTTGAACTGTAGCAAATTATAGAGAACCCGAGAATTCTGAGGGGTGGAAATTTCGTTTCCGAAACATGCCTTGGGTAGGATTTTGCCTCGTAAGCCTTGTCAACTTGGGCTTTTAATGTGACTTTGGTTTCTTCGGCTTCGATTTCGTGCCAGCCGCAGGGGACGACGTTGTTGTCGATGAGGTACCGCATGGAATAGCGGATGTCAGCTTCGAGGCAGTCTTCTACGCCGTCGATTTTTTGTATGGTTTTGGCATAGCTTTGCACGGTTTCTAGGTTTTGGCAGTAGACTTTGATTGCTTTGACTGGTTTCCCAAAGTATTTCTTGTCGTGTGTTTCCATTCTTGTTATGGCGGGGTATTCATTCTTGTTCTGGTTGATGAGCGCAATTACTGTATCCGGGCTGGTTTGTTGTTTTGGGATGATGTAGAAGTAGGTTTGGAAACTTTTGTCGATGATTAGTATTCGTTTGGCTGTTTCGTCTATTCCCCACATCCACAGTTCGGGATGCCCGTTTTGGACCTCGTAGTTGACGTCTAAAAGCCAAAAAACCTTCTTCAACTCTATCCGCCTACAAGCCTAAAGTGTCGCTTAACGTTTTTAACTTTTAAACAAGCAGCGTCAACGAATCTCAGCGAAGCACGTGTAATGGCACGATCTATAAGGGAAAACTGGAAGAAAAAGAATGATTCGAGACAATTAGACCGTGGCGAGAAAAACGTTTAAATGCTTCTATTTTAGATATATCTGATTTAGATAAGTCGCAATCGGAGTGAACCGCGTTGAGATCCCCAACCAGAATAACGATATTGGCCACACTTCTAATCTCTCTCGCCGTCATCGCACCGCTTGTAGTTTTGGCATCGCAGAGAAATAACATGATGGGCACTTCCGCCTCTAACGACTGCGACACCAGCGAAAACGGACACGCCGACATGCATGGAACCAACGGAAACGACCAGATGGGACAGATGCATGGAGAAAACTGGCAGAACCACATGGGCGGCAACGTGACGCAACATCACCAGCAATCGGGCGCTTCTTGCCACTAGAAATAGGTTTCATAATGCTGCCATACTGGCGGTAAGACAAGGCACGAGATGGCATACATGCTCAAACATGAACACTCATCACAAAGCATGGAGCACCAACAGCACAATGGCATGAGCCTAAAGCATCTTTTGGCAATGATGCTGTGCTGCCTGATTCCTATTTTCATACTCGCAGCACTTTTCTACGGCAACCTCGACAGAGCGTATCTGCCTTTTCTGTTCGTCTTGTTATGCCCATTAATGATGCTCTTAATGTACCTTCCAAGGATACTGGCGAGAAAGAAAACAGAATCACACCATCTTCGCACAGCATAGGAGTTTGTTTTGATAGAGATGTTTTCAAAAAGGACTCGGCGTCTCCTCGAACTTGACAACGGGACAGGAGGTAGTGGAAGAGTTGGGGAATAGTAGGTTCAAGTCTATCGTTCTGCTGTTGGGCGTTTTCACAGTATCGTTCGGCGTTCTAAGTTTTGAGATTTCGTTGACCAGAATCTTTTCTGTGATATTCTCGTATCACTATGCCTTCATAGCCGTGTCCTCAGCCTTGTTTGGTCTGAGCCTAGGCGGAGCCATGACCCGCACGTTCTCCTGGAAGACCGTGTCAGACAAGACCTACAGTACGTTGGCCTTCGTTACACTGCTTTTTTCGTTAGCAACCTTGTTTTTCACCTTCGTAATCGTGTCCGTGCCCATTACGGACTTTGCAGGCAACATTATCATCATACTTCTCCCCTTCTTCATCGCTGGTGCCCTTTTGGCGATAATCTATAAAATCTTCGCGGCTTCCAGTAATGTAATCTACTTTGCCGACCTTCTAGGCGCTTCAATAGGCTCCGTCGCGGTAGTTTTTCTACTTAATCTCGCAGGTTCAGTGACGACGATTTTCCTAATCAGCGCCTTCCTTTCAATCGCGTCGCTGCTCTTCGCCGTTGTGTCGAAAAAGAAGACTACAATCGCAGCTACCATGCTGGGTATTGTGGTTGTGGCTTTTTTTGTTGCATACTCCTCTGCAGAATTGTGGAGTATTCGCCCAGACTCCCAGGAGAAAGAACTCGCGGGCATCTTAGCCGACGAAACTCTCCAAGCGGAGATTGTGGATTCTCGATCGAGCGCTTTTGGTCGAACTGATCTTGTCGAGTTGGGGACTGATCCGCATACCAAAATAATTTTCGTCGACGGAGGGGCGGGGACGAGGATGTTTCACTTTGATGGCGACTTCAACAGTTCCAACAGTGAAGTCCCCGGTCTGAAGTATACAACACAGTTCTTTCCGTACTATTTCGTGAACAAGGGAAACTCGTTCGTTATTGGACCCGGCGGCGGGCTTGACGTTCTTACGTCACTCATGAGCGGGATGAATCACACCACAGCAGTCGAGGTCAACCCAGACATTGTGAGCATCGTCCAAGATTATTCAGATTACAACGGCGGAATCTACACGAGATACGACAACATCCACGTTTACGTGGACGAAGGCAGAAGCTTTGCAAGACGCAGCGACCAGAAATACGATATTATCATGCTTGATATACCCATAACAAAGACGTCTCAAGGCGCAATCGGATACGCGCTCGCCGAAAACTATCTGTTTACAACGAATTCTTTCACGGTTTTTCTCGATCGTCTTAACGATGACGGGTTCTTGACCGTGGTGGCCCATGACCGTAACGAAGTCTACAAGTTGGTGGCGACAACGTTCAAACTCTTGGAAGATCAAGGCGCCACGGCGCAAGAAATCATGCAACGTGTGGTGGTAGTCGAAGGTGAGGGACATTCGGATCTTCCGGTTTTCATTCTGAAGAAGACGCCGTTTACGGATGGTCAAGCTAGGCTTATGTATACAAAATCGATGGAACTCGGGCTCATGCCCGTATACGCGCCATACGTTAATGATGGCTCTTTTGATCAGCTATTGAGTGCCTTGGCTAAAGGCGATGTGACTATTGATTATGTGATTTCTTTGATGCCTTTTGAGATGTGGCCGCCCTCTGATGATAGTCCTTTCTTTTACAAGTTTGAAAAGGGTGTTCCTCTTGTTTTGTCGCAATTTCTAGTCGGTACCATCTTCATAAGCGTGGTCGTTTCGGGACTTTACCTCAGTGCTTGGATGAGCCAACTAAAACGCACTCATCAAAAAATGCGGTATTCTCTTCCGAACAGATTTTCGCCGTTTAGGCTGTATTATTTTGCGTCTCTTGGCTTGGGTTTCATGCTGATTGAAGTTCCTTTGATTCAGAAGTTCATCTTGTTCCTCGGGCATCCAACGTTTGCCATTGCCGGCGTCCTCTTTTCGTTGTTGATTTCTAGTGGGCTAGGAAGCCTTTGCAGTAGAAAGTGGAGCGCCCGACAGCTTTACAACGTGTTTAAGGTTTCTTTAGCCATAGGAGCGATAGTAATTGCCTACCTCTTCGCGTTGCCCTTGCTGTTTGATGCGCTTTTGAGTTATGATTCAACTGCCCGCTTCTTGGTCACGTTCGCCGCGATATTTCCGTTGGGGTTCTTGATGGGTATTCCATTCCCGACGGGCTTGAGACTCGCTCGCAAGGAACAGGGAAGTGAAGTGGGTTGGTTGTGGTGCATTAACGGTTCATTCTCGTTGGTGGGGTCTGTTTTAGCTCTCGTCGTCGCCATGGCGTTCGGTTTTAACAGTGTCCTTCTGTTAGGAGCGCTGACATATGTTACTCTCTCTGTGCTTGGGCAAATCTTGCGACGAAAGAAAGACGACGTTCAGTACAAGAGAAAAGAATTGAACCGAACAACGCGGATTGGAGTAAAGTAAGGTTGTTTTCTAAAAAGGCTTCGTGGTGCCCGTTTTTTAACTTTTAAATAAGCCAGTGCAGATGTATTTCAGCCGAGGCGTGCGGTTTTGAAGATTTTGGACAAGAACTTCAAGAAGGGCATCGTTAAACTAATTCCCGAAAACCTAGACGACCTCTGGCACTTGTACAACCTCATCTTCGAGAACGACATAGCTTACGCGCGGACGACCCGCGAAGTGAAAATCGACAAGGAATATTCTCGTCCGCAAAAAGGCAAACGGGTTACGGTAGTCATGGGCGTGAAGATCAAAAACGTTGCCTGGGACAAATCCCTGAACCGTCTGCGTCTTCGTGGGACCATCATCGACGCGCCCGAGGACGTGGCGGGTACGGGTTCGTTTCAAACGTTGAACATAACCTCAGGCGACTCTTTAACGATAGTGAAGAAGGAGTGGGCGAAGCATCAGGTTGACCGTCTGGAGAGGGCAAGCAGGACAGAAACGTCGCCGATAATCGTGATCTCAATCGATGACGAGGAATACTGCATAGCCCTGATTAGACAGTTTGGCGTTGACGTTAAGGTTGAAAAAAGCGTAAAACTGTCCGGAAAACTGGAGGCAGAAAAGCGGACTGCTGATTTGCAACGGGCTTTCCAAGGCGCCACGAGCGCGCTAAGAGAAGTATGGCAAAACACGCATGGTCCTATCGTCGTTTTAGGGGTGGGGTTCATCAAGAACCAGTTCTTCAACCACCTCAACGACCAAGCCCCCGAACTAGCCAAACAGGTAATCGAAGTGAAGAGCGTGAACAGCAGCGGCGTGGTGGGGATACATGAAGCCCTCCGCTCCGGCGTCCTTTCCAAGGCTTTGAAGCACGTGCGAGTTGCGGAAGAAGCAGAAATCATGGAAGAAGTACTGAAGAGGCTGGGCATGAACCAAAAGAACGTGACATACGGGTTCGCCGAGGTAGAAAACGCCGACATGTACGGCGCCATCGAGACCTTGCTGGTCGCAGATTCCACTCTGCGAGGGTTGGCTGATGAGAAGCGGTTGGCTTTGGAGAAGATAATGAACGAGGTTGAAGCAAAGAATGGTAAGATTGTTGTGATTAGCACGGAGCACGAGGCAGGCGAAAAACTGCTTGCACTGGGCGGAATCGCGGCACTACTAAGATTCCCAACAACATAAAAGAGATTATTCTTAAAATCCATCCGGCTTGTTAAAATTGAAAATGCTTCTCGATGAAGGGAGATGCACGCCCCCACTTGCTAAGAATAGAAGCCTGTACATTGTGCTATGCAGAAACGATACTAGACTAGGGGAGGGCGTGTGTGTTCTCTGAAAGAGCCTAGCAAGTCACAAAAAGTGACAAAGAAGGTCTAATCATATTTGGAGCATATAGTGAACGAGGGTCTAGAGCTGCGTCGAGAACACGTACAGCTGATAAACCTTAACCATTCAGCTGTTTTGTTGTTTCTGCCACCCGCCTTAAGCACTTGACTCCGCACTCATAGGTCGGAAACCCCCGCAAGCCGCACTCTGGACCCACGAACGGAACCCGCTCACCACCAAACCGCTCAATAATTTCCAACGCTCTTTGCCTCATCACGTCAACGGGTTCCAAGAAAACCTCGGGAGCAACCAGCCCCTTCTGAATCCTTTTCCAAGCCTCAGCCACTTCCTGATCCAACGCCAAACCACCTCTTTTCTGCGGCGAAGCCTTCGCAACGGTGTCTTTTATGAGCCTATCAAAATCCGTTATGCAGACGCTTGCCTTCAAAAACTTGTCCTCAGCCTCCAAAAGCTCCTTCGTCTTTTTCAACTGGTACAAAGAATCACCCACATGCGACTCCACGACATCTAAACCCTCAACCCTCCAAAAAAGATCATCCGAAGTATTATGCAAATGCAGACACGTTTGCACCCCGCAAGCCTTCGCCGAACCGAAAACCACACTCCAAGCCTTCAACAAACTCTCCCGCCCCGGAGAACCACGATCAAGCAAGGGATCATTCAACAGCCCAAAAACAGGCTCATCCACAGAAACAAGCACCACGCTACCTTGCTTTTCATGAAAGACGTTGCCCTCAACAATCCGCGAAAGAACCACCCCAAGGTTGCCGAAGGTTTCGCTGGTGCGATACGGGAAAAACGAAGCCAGCGTGTAGGGACCAGTGACGCAAACCCGCACGCTGAAAGCTTTCCCATGCTCTTCGCAAATCCTCCGCAAGTTCTTCTTCAACGCCGAAACCTCGGGCAAGCACCCTCGACCTTGCTTCATCTCTAAACGCTCAATTTCCACGTAGCCGTCCTTCATCTTCTCCAAGCCCGTCATCATCGCCAGAAACATCTGGTTCATGTCGCGAAACTGGGGAAAATTCGGAACGTCAATTCCGGCATTCAACTTGTCCAAAAACACGTCAACAACGGTCTTTTCAAAAAACGCCGCATCCGCGTCAAACACCCCAGCGTCAAAACCTTCTGCCCCTTTCAAATATTTATCAATGTCTCCAAGAAAAGG
>Ga0315314_1001740_pt1 | contig 18894 bp, 18 predicted proteins | sample TDP9_MG_FD_203631 | JGI IMG/M metagenome (GOLD analysis project Ga0315314, IMG submission 203631) | Freshwater sediment microbial communities from Lake Towuti, South Sulawesi, Indonesia - TDP9 | ecosystem: Environmental > Aquatic > Freshwater > Lake > Sediment | place: Indonesia: South Sulawesi...
AATTGATATTCTTGCCACATATGATGGTCGGTGAGAGAGCTCCTTGGTGGGATCCTTTCGTAAGAAGTTGCTTAATAGGATTGACATTGCACCACACAACAGCTCACATCTTTAGAGCTTTCCTTGAGGGAATCTCATACGCGTTCAGATACAGCATCGAAAGCGCATTAGAAACAGGGATGCCTCTAAGAAGAACGATCCTAGTCGATGGTGGAGCGAAGTCAAAACTGTGGCGGACAATACTGACAGATGTCACCGGCCTATCAATGATCTACATTGCAGGTGCGCCTGGCGCCCCACTTGGAGACGCACTACTGGCAGGAGTTGGAACAGGAATTCTGGAAAGCTACGCAGTCATTGACGAGTGGCTGGAGATTGCAGAGACAACAAGTCCCAACAACAAGAACAAGCAACTGTACGACAAGTACTATCGTGTCTTTAAGAAGATTTACGAAGCAAATGAAGGAATCTTCAAAGCACTCCACAAAATCACTTAACTACTGCAAAGCGTGAAACTGAATCAAACTGAACAATTCTTTGCTTAGGCTATTTTGCAAGAACGAGTATCAAATTTTTATGCTGAACTCAATAACATATGATGGAATAAGAATGGCAACAGGCAAGATTCTAAAATATCCAACTATTCCTATCGAAGTTTGGCCAGATAAGAAGATCGATAAACTTGTTGGAGAAATGGGCTTCATTGGATTTCAAGGAAGAAGACTCTCGGAGGCCGTTGATGTCTGGTCAAAGATGCTGAAGAAGAGAAGCATCGTCATTTGGCTTGGTTTAGCGGGCGCGATGGTCCCGGCAGGGATGAGGCGGATAGTCTCCTACTTCATAAGGCGGAGAATGGTTGACGCTTTGGTAACGACTGGAGCCAATCTCTATCACGACTGTTTTGAAGCACTGGGAGGAAAACACTACATCGGGTCAGACTCACTGGACGATGTGAAACTCAGAAAAAATAGAATAGATCGAATATACGATGTTCTCGCAAACGAGAAGAGATTTTACGCAGTAGATCTTTGGATAGAGAAGGAGTTCTGCACGAACTTAATCGACGACTTTCCATACTCGACGAGGGAGGTCCTCTATCTGCTCGGTAAGATACTAAGTGAAAAGTGCAGAGAGAAAGATTCGATTCTTGTGAGCGCCTTCAAGGCGGGAGTACCAATATTCTCCCCAGCTCTTTGCGACAGTTCACTCGGATTTTCAATAATGTTCGCAAATAGAAGAAGGGGAAAGAGGATAGTCATCAATGAGATCAAGGACATTGATGAAACTTCTCGAATAACAGAGAGGTCCAAGTTAACAGGAGTCATATTCATTGGCGGGGGCACTCCAAAGAATTTCATCCAACAAACAGCGGTGGTAGCAAGCTATCAAACTCGACATAACAAGAGCCACAACTACGCCATACAGATAACCACGGATATACCTGTATGGGGAGGTTTGAGCGGCTGCACATTCGAAGAAGCCCAGAGCTGGGGAAAGATCAGCAGAAATGCTCCGAAGGTAACTTGCCACTCGGATGCCACAGTAGCTTTACCGATAGTGGCTCATGCTCTCAGCGAAAGATTCAAGAAACTAAGAAGAAATGTCCCTATCTTCGAATGGTCAGAAAACAACCTCAATATTGATTTTCAAAGAATGAAGTTGTAAAGATCAGTCTTAGATCGCGCTAGGACATACTGATATGGCGAAATGCTTCGTTAAGAGGTGACCATACTAATTCCATGCGACCAAAACGAATCGTCATCATGCTTCGACATGGCGACTTCAGAAAAACCATCAGTTGAACCAAACTCCATACAAAAACGACAAATATCATGAATACTGGAGATATGCAAGCAAGCTCTGAATCTGGAGAGTAAGGACTGATAATCATCTTCAAAAGAAAAGGCGTCAAACATGTTCGAAGTTAACATTGCAAATGAAGCTCTGCGTAAGATTGTTTTATACACCCAAAGCTCCGACGAAAAGATCGGCCTACTGATCGGGACGATGGCGCAGGACGGACTGTGGGTGACAGACGCCATAAGCGGATATGGTCCTGCACATAGCACTGGCACCGTTTTGCTTCCTCAAGCATTAGCTAGGGTTGCAGATGACATTATTAAGGGCAGGATTGAAGGAACCATCGTCGGTTGGTATCACTCTCACATCGGTCACGGAATCTTTCTGTCAAATGTGGATATCGATACGCAGCTAAAACTGCAACAATTTTCACCGTACGTTGTAGCTTTGGTAATAGACCCCACAATCAATCAGTTCGGAATATTCATATATGATCCCAGATTCGGATTGGTCCAACTACCTTCAAGTCAGATAAGAATAGTTTAGAGCAACACACGAGAAGGAAAGGCAATGAAGTTTTCTGAAGTTGAATTTCTTTCCAAACTTGTTAGAATAGACACTAACGCACAAACCAAACTTGGTTACACTTCATGTGCAATGTTGATCGAGAGAGAAGCGAAGAAGCTGGGGCTCAAGACAAGAGTTTACGACGCAGTTAAGGAGACACCTGACAAGAAGCCGAGACCAAGTGTAGTTGTAGATCTTGATGTAGGAGCAAAAAACACCATTTTACTGGTAACGCACTATGATGTCGTTCCACCAGGCGCTAGCTGGAAACATGATCCATTCAAACTTTCGGTTGAAAGAGGGAAGGCCTTTGGAAGAGGTGCAACTGATGATAAAGGTTCGATAGTGGCAGCCCTCGGCGCACTCAATCACCTCGGAACGCAATCGAGGATCAATCTGTCTCTCGCAGCTTCACCAGATGAGGAGGTTGGAGGGGAATTTGGCATCGGGTACCTTCTACATCACAAGTATATAGACGGGGATGGGGCGGTGATTTTAGATGCTTCTCCAGAAATGGTCAGCGTGGGCGCTTCCGGTGTTATATGGGGAAGAATAGTCGTAAAGGGAAAGCAAGGACACGCAGGATACCCGCACAAGACACGCAATGCAATAGAAGAAGCACTACCATTCTTAAATGATCTGAAAGAGTACTCGAAGATTCGGGAGAAAGTTCGATCGAGAATCCTTGCGCCACCGGAATCCCCGCACAAATACATCTGGGGAAGATTCTCACTCACGATATTGAAAGCTGGAGAGAAAGAGAATATAATCCCAGGAATCTGTGAAGCCCGTTTTGACCTTCGAGTATGTCCCGATGAAGACTACAATACTGCAAGGCAAAACCTGAAGAAGCACTTTGACAGGCTCGTAGCTAGACATAAGATTGATGCGACGCTAGAGTTGGCGAAACATAGATTCTCAAACTACTATACCGGTGCTAGACATCCCTTAGTGAGAAACTTTCAGAGAGCCGCGAGTATTGCCGCGAAAAAGAGATTGAAGATATGTGGCGAGCTGGGCGGCAACGATGGACACTTCTTTGCGAGAAAAGGTATCCCTGTAGTATCCTTCGGCACGAGCCGTATTGAATGCAACTTCCACGGCACGGATGAGTTCGTCTATCTGAATGATATCAAGCTGGTAGAGAAGGCCGTGGTCAATCTCGCAAGGAATTGGACTTTTTCTTAAGGCCTTCTGGAGATTCTACAGAGTTTTATAGAGAAAGAAAACTATAGAAGTAATTAGCTTAGAATAAATATTAGGTGGAATTATGGAAGAAGAGAAAAAGATTGTAGGCAAAGTGACCCACTATTACCTTAAGATCGGTGTAGCAGTAGTTGAGCTACAGGCGCCAATCAATGTTGGCGACAAAGTTCTGATTAAAGGAAGCAGTACAAACTTCGAGCAAGCAGTAGAATCGATGCAGATAGAGCACAAAGACGTCCAGAGAGCGGAAGCTGGACAGTCGATAGGCCTCAAAGTCAAAGAAAGAGTGAGAGAGAACGACTTAGTCTACAAGTGAAGAAGAACGCTGAAGATTTCAAGCTTAACTCAACGTGGATACTGCTAATAGCTGCTGCGTAAAGTTAGCTCTGACCGTAAGGCCTCTGGCTAGGCATGCCTCTTACATAGCTAATACTCTGCGAAAGCTCAACCATACTGCTGCGCAGATATAATTGTCAAATTCCTTCCAGTTTCTCCGTAGAGAGATAAAGTTCTAAATACAGACCTGAATGACACAACTGAACTGCATACGTACTAGAATAGGTGTTTCACTCAGTTGGGCTGACTGTAATGAGAGCCAGAAGAAGAACAATAGTAATACTCGTTCAGCTCTTGCTCATTACATTGTCAGTTCTTCAACTTCAACACAAGGAGGCATCGGCGGTCGTCGGCGACCTCGCAACAGTTTCTCCTGGCAAGTTTGATTGGTATCTTGGAACAGCTGAGGATCCTATAGTGCATAACGACTATCCAAATAGCACGATACTAACAAATACCGTCGGTGATCTGCTCTTCAACATAACTTTAAACGGTCCTCGGAGCTCAATCTCAATCTACATCCCACCAGAGTTTGGGGGTCTAACGTCCGGGAACACTACAAACATCTGGACGAGCATCACCAACGACTACAAGCGCATATCTGTCTCAAAGATGTTGGCCACGGATGCCATTGGCCCTGATTGGTGGAAGATAACGGTCTCGACGCCCCTCGCAAGCGCCATCCCAGCTGGCTGGCACTTGGTGAAGATCTTCGAGCTTAAAGCGCCAAGTATTGCAGGACGATACTTTTTTAAGATATTCACGCGTCTTCTAGGCTTTCCTTTCGAGACTTCAATAGGTTCCGCTAATTTTCCAACGCTCGTCGTCAAAGACGAATTGAACCCTGCGTATATTTCAGGGCATGTTCTCTACGGAGGAAACGAGTACTATGGGTACTATTATGGCCTTCCAGTCAATGTTCCCGGAAAAGTTGTAGCAGAAGGAGTGACTCCTCAGGGAAGGACCGCGAAGGCTCAAGCTTACTTCAATGCCAGCGCAAACGGTTACTACACAATTTATGGCATGGCCCCTGGGACATACAATTTGACTGCTTCCGCTGCAGGCTTCCCTCCGATTAAGATGACGCGCCTCGTTTCAGTACTTGCTGGACAATCGCTGGATGGAGTTGATCTTTACGTATATCCTGGTGCTGAGGTATCTGGAATAGTCTGGTCAAAGTGTCCTATACAACCGGTCCAGTGGGGATGGATTCACGATATAGCAGGAACGCTGAGGCCTCGCCCTATAACGATCGAGCTGCTAGAGATGGACGGTAGGCTTGTTGCATTTACTAGCGGAGCGACCGCCCCTACTTCTGTAAACTACAACTTCACTTTAGGAAACGCAATAGAATATGACGGGCATATTCCTCAAGACCTTGCTGGCTATGTCTCCGGGTTTTCACCAGGCGATTATCTAGTCAAGGTCTATGTGAACAACTATATTCAGCTGGATACAACGTATGTTCACGTGTTTAACGAGACCAAGTCAATATTTGTTCCGATAGACTTGCTGAAGAGCGGTTTATTCAATGTGATGATACACTTTAAAGATTCGCCTGGGCTTCAAGAGACTCCGACCGAACTAGATCATTATCTGGTCATCGAAGCTTACGACTCATATGGCACATTGAAAGGATGGAACATCACTTGGGTTCCAAGAGGTAGCACGAACAAAATGGTGGAGGTAACAGGGTTCCTCGGCTTATTCAATTTCAGAGGATTTAGAGATTACGGACTGTATCCTGCAACCTACATGATAAAGGCCTATATGAGTGGCTACACGCAACTGGAGATACAGCATTCTACAGTAGCTGACTGTTGCAATGTAACCAGCATAAGCTTCGAGATGGTCAAGGGAGGAGCTGTCAACGTTACACTCTACTCCGTCGATTGGCAAGATCCACGTATGCTTAGGCCGTGGTTGTATCCTGGGAGGAACATAACGATTTACTTCATAGATCAAACTGGAAAAGACTGGGGCTCAACCTACATCAGCCAGCCTTCAACTGGAACCTACGTGTCTTTCAGCTACTATGGCACGGACTACTATGCCTTAACCAAAAGCCCGTACGCCTACTACTTAGGACTACACGACACTGCGCTACCTACTGGAACCTACCAGATGAAAGCATATACGCCCGGATACTTGCCTAGCGAAATTACTTCCATAGAAATAGCCGCTGGAACCGTAGGAGATATAAGAATGAACCTGATTCAAGGCGCAACTATCTACATCACCATGAATTTCAAGACTGAGGGCCTACTCGCGCCAATAAGCACGTTAGCAGCAACTCCGATAAGACTTGAGGTTTTCAATTCAATAGGTGAACTGGTAGGAGCCTCCCTAGGTTACGTGCCGCCTAACATCGTTCAAGTATCATGGCCGGCATTTGATTTCGCTAAGATATACGGCCTCGATTCGTACGCTGGCACTTACACTATCACTTGGACGAACTATTTCCACACAACCGATGGCAACCGGCAAAAAGACAGCGGATTGCCGGCTGGCACGTTTTTCGTGAAAGCCTATGTGCCTGGATATAAGCAGAACGCACATGTAGAGGCCACAGTGCCCTTGTCTGGAGGAGCGACCGTCACCTTTGATATGGAGAGGTTGGCGCATGTACATGGAATCGTTCGCTGGTTCAATATGTTCGGAAATCTGTCACCTCTTTCATGGGCCACTGTCAGCGCGTACAACATGAAGCAAGTCGCCACTAGCTCTCTGGATGGATTCTATGACTTTTGGATTCATGATGGTGATATTCTAGTTACTGTTGCTCTGTATGGGTACGAAATTCAGACAATGAGTATACATGTCACTCTAGGATCGGAGACCGAACTAAACTTCAACATGCTCAGTTACGGTATGCCGGTTCCTGAACTTGATCCCTCTGTAACCCTACTGTTGTTCATAGTGGTAGCTGCTTCTGTAGCCTTCAGAAAGTTAGCTGGATATCGATTGAGAAATCGGTTAACGTCCAGAAGAGGCATCGATGTCGATCAAGTGATACTGCGCCTTGGCTTGTCTTAAGCCTTCGTGATGGCAAGTCTAACATTTCCAGTCGAACACCGCGGAGGAAGGATAACTCTTGTGGTTCTATAATCCTCGATAGCATCGAATCGCGCTTTGTCAGTGAGTTAGCGTACTCTATTGCTTTCCAAAAACATCTATGGCTGCTGCAACACCACAACCCGGTTTGACGTCAACACCTTGCTTCGCGAGAGCCACCTCAATCGCGGCTAAGGTAGGTATAACGTACACTGGTGAAGCAGTTACACCCATGTGGCCTATGCGGATTCCCTTCACCCCAGTTAGAGCTCCCATCTCAGCGATGAGGATGTCGAATCTCTCGTTGAGTATCTCCTTCAATTTGCCTATATCGATGCCATTGGGAACTCTCGCCGCAGTAATTGTGCTGGAGGCTTCCTCTTCTCTAGGGACTATTTCGAAACCGAGAGTCCTGAGACCGGCTCTTGTTGCTTTGCCAGCTGTGTAATGCCTTCTATATCTCTTTTCAAGTCCCTCTTCCAGCGCCAGCTCCGTAGCGCGTTTCAGCGCTAAAATAACTGAACAAGGCATTGATGATGGGAATGGGTGGCCCCAAGAGCCCCATTCGTCTATGAATTTCTTCCAGACTTGGAGATTGAGGAATCTGGCTCTCATCGGAGTTCTTCTATCCAAAGCCACTTTCCAAGCCCTATCGCTAATGGCAATTGGAACCACGCCGTTAACACCGCCCAAGGCTTTGCTGGCATATCCAATGCAAATATCGATGTTCCAATCATCCATCTTTACCTCAACGCCGCCAAAAGAAGAAATCGCGTCCACAACATAGAGAACATTGAATTCTCCACAGATCTCGCCAATCTCCTTTATCGGATTGAGAACACCAGCACTTGTTTCAGAGTGGACAACGAACACCGCCTTGATATATTTTTCTTCTCTCAACTTACGTCGAATCTCATCTGGACTGACTGCTTTCCCGACGTCAGTCTTGACGTTGACAGATTCTCCTCCATGCATTTCGATAGAGCTACGGAATACCTCTCCAAACCACCCATTCAATACATTCAGGGCCCTATCTCGGGGTTCTATCAGATTTCCAACGGCTAGGTCTATGGCAGCGTTGCCTGGACCTGGGAGAAGTAGAACAGTTTGGTTCGTGTTGAATATCCTTTTCAGTTTGTTGCATGTTTCAGTGTGTATCTGACCCCATTCAGACCCGTAGTGTGGAAGAACAGGCCTAGCCATTACCGATAATACTTCTGGGTCTACTTCAGATGGCCCTGGAATCATCAGAATCTTCCTGCTAGCCATCATATTCACCGCGTCCTCTACTCACACACAGAATCTTTAAATGGTTTCCGCAATTTTCAGCAAAGCCAAGCCCGTCATAATAGAACGCTGGATGTCGTCTCGTTTCATTGCAATCAATTAGTGCTTCCTCGGAACTTCAAAAAGGAGCGCACCTTGATGTTAAAAGATCTAATATACATTGTCGATATCCTCGCTTAGCTGGAAAAGGTCTTGAAAGCCGGGAAAAACGCCGAATTTTCGCTCACGCTCATTTTGATCTTATTCTGTTCGCTGATGACGGTGACCGATGTTGGTTGAGCAACCCCTTTTCGACGTATTCAGTTGCTATAGGAATTTTCAAGGTAAAGTTGATGTTAGTCCTTGAGGAAATATATCCCGAAGGCACTGTATGGTCATGTATAATCCAAAAGTCTTGGAGCACTATCGTAATCCGAGGAACATAGGCGAGATCGAGGATGCCGATGGCGTTGGAGTCTACCTTAGCGACTTTTGCGGGGATATAACGAAGTTCTGGATTAAGCTTCAAGGCGATAAGATTATTGATGTCAAATTCAAGACTCAGGGTTGTGCCGCATCAATTGCTAGCGGCAGCATATTGACAGAGTTGGTGAAAGGCAGGACCATAGAAGAGGTTTTAAGAATTACGAAGGAAGATGTCGCTGGGGCGTTGGGCGGCTTACCTGAGCAGAAGATTCACTGTTCCTTATTGGCTACAGACGCTCTATGCGACGCTATATACGATTACCTTTCAAAGAATAGACTTCCGGTTCTAAAGGAACTCTCTGAGAAGCATGAAAAGATCAAATTGAAGTTACAGAGGCTAAAGGACATGGGCTACATCTTGATCTAGACACATTTCAGTTCCGGAGGCAGAAATATTCCTTGAATGTAGGTATCTACTTCTTAGCGGATTCTCTCTCCAGTTCGCTAATATAGTCTTCGACATCTTGGACCCATTTGCTGAATTCGTCTTCAAGACCAGTGCGAGGGTAGTTGCCCTCGTAGAAGTAGTGTATGTGCAGCGTCGTTATGTATTGGTCAAACCTCTCCCGAAATACTGGAGGGAGCCTTCTCCTTATATTGCCCCAACGTGAAAGCTGAGTCGATAGGTAGACCATCGAAGCGATCCTTGCGGCATGGAATAGATTCTCGAATGCTGATCGAACTCGGCGATCCCTATCGATCTCGTCTGAAGCTTTGCTAGCAAGTTCCATATCCTCCCTTCCTCCTTTAAGGTAGGATCTCGCTTCAGCATAGGTTGGATCGTCGAGTTTTCCCGCCATGCCGAGCAGATGCTCTCCAGAACCATACAGTACTTCGAACGCCCCTAGAATGTTTCTGAGAAAGCTCTCCCTAACGTTGTCGCCGAGTCTGATGACAGCGATGTCTACATCGAAGGGAAGTCCTTCACTGTTCGCGGCTTCCATGTATCCGATGTACTCCTTCGGTTCTTTCGTTATGACCACTAAATCCAAATCTCTCGAGTGTTCAGGTGCATATACCGATGATCCGAATCTGGCTATCTCCACGATGTCAGGGTCATATTCCAGTAACTGCTTGCAAAGCATATTGAGCGATGATTCGCTATCCATTCACAGTACCCTACTACTCGCTAGAGCTCATAACTCTCTAATAAGAAGAACGTCAGGAAGAGGTGTGTGCATGGAAATGGTCGTCAAGCTGAAATATTATGTTTCTTGTGCTTCCAGCCATTGCGCTCCTTGACTTTCAAAAAAGGTTTTGAAACGGATCCTGTCCGCCGAGCTGGGTTTAATATTATTCTCGATCGGATAGAAAGGAATTCAGCTGGAATTGCTTTCTAGTTTCACTCTGAATAGTTCCTGTTCATCTAAAGAAGCTGCGATGTGACCCAACTTCCTAACTTCTTCAGGATCTACATTCTGGGCCGACAACTGCTCTATCAACCGATGTAGAACTGTCGGGACGACTTCTATCTCAACCTGTTTGCCATTCTTGTTCTCAAATCTAATGGCGACACTTGACGAGTCTACAAGTCTCAATCGTTTGTTTCCAACGGTGCATCCCGTTGCGATCTGAACTCCGTCTAAAATGCATGAGAAAGGAATAGAGTTCTTCAGCATAACAGTTGCAGCCAACTTTGGGTCGCCTTTTTCAACCTCCAATTTCATTAGGCCGACAAGCCCTGCTCTAACCCCTATGACTAAGAACGGCCCGAGATGACCGTGAAAGCCCTCAGCCTCCTTCAAAATTGTCATCAATTGCGAGTCAACATTGCTCAAAGTTCCCTTCAACATAAACCCTCCATCCAAATCTTAGGCAATTTTCGTACGCATTATTGAATACTTGGTAGAACCTTCCTTCTCATCAAAGCTCCAACGAGGATAGCCCCAATAGTGCCCCCAATAATGCCTCCGACCCCGTGAAGCCCAGCGAAGGTAAGAACAGCTGTAGCAGTGCTGAAGCCCATGAACAAGCTGCCGACAATACTTCCAGCAACACCAGCGCACAAAGTGGAGAAGAGAACTAGGATCAGAGACCCGCGGAGGCCGCTCTCAAAAGAGCTCCTATAGCCTACAGCCCTCGTCAAAACATCGAAAAGTATGCTTGCAACTATAAAGGCGAGCATAAAGAATGCTCCCGGTCTGAGAATGAATGTTAAAACTGTGACTACAAGTCCTGTGAGAGATGCTGAACCGAACTTCCTTGTCCACCAAACAACCAAGATTAAGGATATGAAGGCCAGAAGATCGCAAATGAACGGCATGCCTGTCACCTGCCAAAAGATCGGAGATATCAGAATGTTCAGAATTCCCCACAGTGCACTTAACGCAGCGATAGCCGCCACATCTCTCGTAGTGAAGTAGGCCATCAGTAATACATTTCAACAGCATAGTATTACTAAGATTAAAACCTTATCGTCCGCGAGATGTCTTCAAAATACTTTCCTGCAGATTTATAAGTACGAGTCCTCGTAGTTTACTCCGGAGCAAAAGGGTGAAGATGAAAATCTCGCCTTCGATCGAGGAGTATCTGGAGAATATCTATAGGCTTGAACAAAAGGAGAGCCTAGCAAGAACAAAACAACTTGCAGAGAGGATGCATGTAGGCCTTGGAACAATAACAAACACTGTGGAAATGCTCGAGAGACAAGGACTCATTGTACATAGACCATACAAGGGTATTAAGCTGACGGGAGAAGGGAGAAGAACAGCTCTAGATGTGATAAGGAGACATCGACTTGCTGAACGGTTCTTGACCGATATTTTGGAAATGGATTGGAGTAGAGCTCATGAACCAGCTTGTAGGCTTGAACATGGCCTTACTGAAGAGGTGATCCAGCCTCTCTGGAGGGTTTTAGGCCACCCTAAGACTTGTCCACATGGAAACCCGATTCCAACAAGATACGGAGGAATATTCGAAGAGAAGTCAGAGCCTCTAGTCGATCTTAGACCGAAGGAACGCGGAACCGTGGTTAAGATAACTGAGGAAGATCGCGATCTACTGCAGCATCTCCGTTCATTAGGTCTCGTCCTAGGAACATCCGTGAGAGTTGAGGAAAAGATCCCCTTCGACGGCTCAGTGATTGTGAAGCTGAACGATGTTGAACACTCACTAAGTAGCAAGGCTGCCTCAGCGATCTGGGTTAAGAAATAGTACTAGGGGCTTTGTCATGTCAATTGACCCGCGGCTGCTAGAACTGCTTGAACTGATTGGAACCTCAGAAGCTCAGAAAAAGCCGGTGAGACCAGATGAATTGGCTCTTGAACTAGGATGTTCTCTCGACGATCTAGGAAAGCTCCTCCAAAGCGCACTGAGAGAGGGTCTAGTTGAACGCATCGCTGATATGTGGATGCTGACGGATAGAGGGCGCATTGAAGTTAAGAGCCATCGAGAACGTTACATCCACAAGAAGTATGGACATAGGCCCGGTTTCCTAGGAAGGGTAACAAGATTTGTTGAAGGGAGTATTCAGGATTGGCGCGGCCATTGGCGCCGCAGACACGGTCTTGATGAAAACTCATTGAGAGGCTTCTACAGGGACATCCAGGATCTTGAAGGTCGCGTGGAAGAGACTTCCAGTTTGGTAGAGCTGCATCCAAGCGAAAAAGGGATCGTGGCCTTCGCACTCGGCGGCTATGGATTAGTGAGAAGGCTTGCAGACATGGGCTTAACCCCGGGAACCGAAGTCACAGTCGTTAGGAACGCCCCGTTCCGTGGACCTATAGAAGTAGCGGTTCGAGGTGTATCCCTCGCACTTGGCTACGGCGTAGCTTCAAAGGTTTTTGTCAAGCGACCCAAGGGAACAGACTGATGGAAGCCAAGCGCCGCATAACTGTAGCCCTAGCTGGGAATGCTAACGTTGGGAAGTCCGTGATATTCAACCAGCTCACAGGATTGGACCAAGTCATAGGCAACTGGCCAGGCAAAACAGTTGAGCGCGCTGAAGGCACGCTACACTATCATGGATATACCGTCAAGATTCTCGATCTCCCCGGCATATACTCCCTATCGGCATTCTCAATAGAGGAGATTGTAGCCCGCGACTACATCGCGACTGAAAGGCCGGACGTGATAGTAAACGTTGTTGACGCCTCCGCATTGGAGCGCAACCTATACTTTACGATTCAATTGCTTGAGCTAGAAGCGCCGATGGTTATGGCTTTGAATCAAGTTGACTTTGCGGCGAAGAAGGGCATAAGAGTTGATAGCGAGAAACTGTCGAAGGCTCTTGGAATACCTGTCGTGGCGACTGTTGCAATTACAGGAACTGGAATAGATGAACTATTGTCAACGATCGTTAAGGTTCTTGAAGGCAAGACCAAGCTGACTCCCCTTAAGATCCGATACGGCAAGGAGATCGAAGATAGACTTGAGAAGCTTGAGCTGACGATCCGAGAGAAGCTACCCGACTTGTCTGCAAAGTATCCAGCAAGATGGATAGCGGTAAAGCTCCTTGAGAAAGATGAAGATATAGTGGGAAAAGTTGAAGGTTACGAGCATGGACTCGAGATCTCAGCCCTAACTAACGCTATCGCTCAGGAGATTGAGCGCATACACGGCGAACCATCACCCGTCGTTACAGCATCTGAAAGATACGGCATCGCTAGTGGAATGGCGAAAGATGTAGTGCATATTGAAGCCCCCCCAAGGCTACATCTAGAAGAGAAGCTGGACTCCATCACGGCTCACAAGGTCCTCGGCTACCCCATTTTAGCGTTAGTGATGGCAGCTATGTTTGCCACAATCTTTATCGTAGGAGACGTTCTAGTCGGCGCTCTAGAAAACCTGTTCGAAAACATGTTGATTCCAGCCACACTAAATTTGCTCTCGACAGTTCTTCCCCCTGCTCTCATTGATCTGGTCTCCAAGGGTTTCTTGTCGGGGATAGCTGCTGGTGTGACCATAGCGTTACCGTATATAGTTCCATTTTACATTATCCTGTCAATTCTCGAAGACAGCGGCTATCTGCCTAGAGTCGCTTTTCTCTTAGACAATCCTATGCATAAGATTGGATTGCACGGCAAAGCATCAATATGTCTGCTTCTCGGCTATGGTTGCAACGTACCAGCATGTACCGGATGCAGGATAATGGAGACTCAACGTGAACGGCTCCTCGGAGGTTTTGTCACAGTTTTAATACCTTGTGCTGCGAGGACCGTGATAATTTTAGGGCTAGTCGGTAGGTATATTGGAATTCCAGCAGCGTTAGGACTCTACGCTTTCGATCTATTCTTAGTCTTCACGCTTGGAAGAGTCGGCTTTAAAGTCCTTCCCGGTGAGCCTGTGGGGTTAATTATGGAGATGCCGCCTTACAAGATGCCCTCTGTGAAAACTGTAGCTAGAAAGACTTGGGCTAGGACGAGGGATTTCGTCTACATAGCGTTTCCTCTAATTATAGCAGGCAGTGTTGTCTTAGAAGTTTTAGCGGTCACAGGCCTTATATGGTCGATAGCAGACTTGATGAATCCTTTGATCGTTGGGTGGCTTGGGCTACCCTCAATCGCGGGGATACCTATAATCTTCGGGATTCTTCGAAAGGAATTAACGCTAATCTTGTTAGCAGACCTCGCTGGAACCTTAAACTTCAACCAAGTTCTGACACCAGTACAAATGATCGTGTTCTCGTTGGTAACGATGATCTACGTGCCTTGTATCGCAACCATAGCCGCTTTGGTACGAGAGTTCAAGTGGAAGAAAGCCTTGGCGATTTCGATCATCGATATCCTCCTTGCTCTACTGGTAGGAGGAGTGGCGTTTCGACTCTTATCCCACATTCTGGGCTGACAATGCGGATGGACCTTATAGGCCCAAAATGCAACTCTCAATAAGACTACTTCTTCGAAGATCCTAGGAACGAGTCAACTCGTCGACCAGCCTTAAAACTTGATTGAGAGGCTGCCTAAACGAGGAAAAGTACTGAGAAATGAAATAATGTTGAGTTCACATCCCGCAGAATACATCAAGACTTTCCGAAGTTGCCCGAACTCGCAGTGAGCTCCCCACATGAAGTGCACCCATTGACTCCAAGAGTGATAGTGATAGATGTAATTTGCGTAATGGTTTTCTTGGTGAGGAGGTTTCAGGAAATAGACGCCGGACTGAAGGCAAGATAATTCAGAGATACCCAGTGAAGCCACTCTATTCAGAGGGCATTTTCTCTTTTATCTGCGCAGCTGTGGTTTCCAACTCCCTAATCCGGTTCTTAGCAGCATCTAGTTCTCTGTTTGATTCAGACAATTTTGCCTCCAAGTCTTCAAGCTTCTTCCTCATATCTTTCAGTTCATTCTCGCGTTCAACGAGTTTTCCCCACAGTTCTTCTATCTTCTTGTCAGCTTCTTGCTTTGGCACAGATTCAGCTAGCTTCGATTCCAGTCCATCAATCTTGGAGCGAAGTTCTTCCTCCGCTTCCCGAGCCTTCTCCATCTCAGCTTCAGCTTGGCTTTTCGGAATAGATTGCTCCAGCTTTAACCTCAACTCCTTCGCTTCTTCCTCTGCCCGCTCAAGCTTAGCCTCGAGTTGACTGATCTTGTCTGCTGAATCTGCCTTTAAGGCATCAAGCTCCAATTTCGGCACGTACTCCTTCAACTTGGCATCCAACTCCGCAACCTTCCTCTCCAAAGCAGCCGCCTCCTCCTTTGGAACCGAACGAGACAACTTCGCCCTTAGGTCAGCTATCTCATCTAATCGGCTTTGAAGTTCCTTTTTCGGAACAGAATTCGCTAGTGTTTCTTCAAGTTTCTTGATCTCAGCCTGCAGTTTTCCGCTAATCTCCTTTAGCTGAGCTTCAGCCTCTTCCTTAAGGATTGACAGGACTAGCCTTGACTCTAACTCCTTCACCTTAGTTTGAAGAACCTCAGCGTCGACCTTCGGCACAGATCGCGCAAGTCTGGCTTCAAGTTCACCGATCTTGGCTTCTAAATTTCCTCTAATAGCGTCTAACTCTGTTCTTGGCAGAGATTCAGCCAGCTTCAACTTCAGGTTTCTAATTCTCGTTTTCAGCCTCTTTAACTCAGGCGTCTCCTTCTTCAACCTCACGCCTTTCCCGATCTTCTTAGGCAAAAGAAACTTCCTCATGGAAAGACTCTTTCGCAAACTTATAAGTGTGAGGCTCGACGGTTCAAAAGCCTGCTATGACGGCTTTCGTCACAGGCGAATTCAAGAGGAGCAATATGATATTGTGGGAACCGCAATTATGGAAGCGATATATTCAATCATGAAGATTCCTCATTAACCTGAGAGCGCCGAACACGATGGACTGTTCCATCCTTGCACGGAAGTAAATACTAGCTTCATGCTAGCTTACATCCTGAAATAGTAAGCCAAAAGGAATCCTATGAAGGCCGTAAGTGTTAGCGGAAGCCAAAAGAATCTGAGTCCTTGATCTATCCTAGCTCTAGGATTGATTGAACGAATGACAGAGAAAAACACCAGAACTACTAGAAGCTTCAGAGTTGCCATGATCGAAGTAAGAACGATGGCTGTACCGTTTGTGAAGTCAATAACCAGTCCACCTAGGAAAATTGTTGAGAGAAACCAAGACAAGATGAACATTCCCATTGACTGGGAAAGCTTAAACAGCATCAAGGCAACGCCTGAGTACTCGGTGTAGGGCCCTGCAACTATCTCCGTTCTTGCGTCAGGTATATCGAATGGCGCAAGTGTCAGCTTGGCTTGAGTCGAAAAGAAGGCTACTATGAAAGCTAGGAAACCTGAGATCTTAAAACAAAAAGGACCGTGCGACAATTGCCAAGAGACTATATCCTCTATTCTGAGCGAGAACGGTTGAACGCTCAGCACAATTGTCAAAATCGACAGTAGGAGAGGCAGTTCATATGAGAAGAGTTGGACGACCTCCCTTTGAGCCCCAATTGAAGCATATGGGTTGGCGGATGACCATCCCGCTATCATCGCTGCCAACCCAGGTAGAGTGAGAAGGTAAAGTAGCACGATCACGTCCCCTAGAAAGTTCAGTGGCGCGGGCGTGTAAATTATTGGCAACATAAGAGGAACGATTATCATTGCTGAGAATGAAATGAGCGGTGCAAGTATGAACCAGAATCTATGAGCTTGACTTGGAATTATCATCTCTTTGGCGAACAGTTTGATCATATCAGCCCAAGGTTGATAGAAAGGGGGGCCCACTCGCCATTGAAGTTTCGCAGCCAGTTTCCGATCGATCCAGCTGAAGAACAACCCCACATTTGATGAGAAAGCCAAACCGGGAAAAACGAGAAGATAGAACAGTATCTCGAACGTATTCATTTGCTACCTCCTTTGCATGACTTTTAAGGGATATCTACTCCATTGTACTTGATGTGGTGAACGTCCTCTCCTCCGAGAGCGCTACTCAACTTTGCGCCAACGATCGATCCTCATAGCTTGAGCAGATATCATATCGATGTACCTCCTATAACGTTTTACATGGAGATTTGAAGACCCGATTATTGTCTTTTCAATGCATTCGACTATGTCCTTCTACACGAAGACCTAAATAAGTAGTAAAAACACTTTTCTCAAAAGTGCCTGAGAAACAATGACAGAGAACGAAAGTCATAAAGACAAACCTTTCCTCGGAGGGGAGCTTGCCGATGAGAAGATATCTGCAACAGTGAAACGTGGGAACCTAGTCTTATACGGAGTTATCTGTGTAGCTGGCTACATTGTATCTCATCTGTACATCCTCTATACACATGAAGTCGATCTGGCTGTTGAGCTGTTCATGCTCATAGTTTGGGTGATCTTATTCCTACCATTCTATAAAATGTGGAGAAGAGGGCGCTAGTTACTTACATATTCCATTAACGGAATCTATTGCCGGCGAATCGCTCAACAGCATACCACTCTATCTATTAAAGATCTGCTAACTGTTGGCAGACGATACCAGACGCTCAGTAATGGACCCGTTGGTTTACCCCACCTTGATTTCTATGCCAACTGTCCTCTTGATCAGTTCTGCAAGAACATCTGTTTTGGGTTTCTCTCCTCTCTTCCCTGGAATGGAAACTACTAAAGGGTATTCTTTTTCACGTTTCATTTTGGTCAGCCGGGATTGGATCCAGTCGAAGACTTGCTCAGTAACCATTATTAGGGATATTTCTTGGTTTGCGAATAGTGATTCGATGCGTTTCTCTGCTTCTGCTCTGTCGTTTACGAAGTAGCTGTTCTTTATCCCTGAGAGTTTGAAGTAGACTGCTGTCTCTTTGTCGGCTAGGACAGCGATCTTCGACATTCTATATCAGCTGTCAATCCGTCTTCGTGAAGAGGAGTGGTGAGATCTTCGGTTCGAGATCTTTTCTTCTCCTCTCGATTAGGGCCTCTAGTGTGTTGTCAACAGCGACTTTTCCGTCCTTTGATTTTATCAATGCGCCCCCGATCGTGTTTGCCGGGTCGGTGGCTTTTCTCAGCATAGTTCTTAATCCTGTAGCCTTCTCTACGTTATTTGACAGCTGGTCGAGAGCTAGGTTTCTTTGATAGTCGTAACTGTTTAGATGGACTTGCAGCTCCCCTCCGCCGGCAGCGATCGCACCTTCTTCGATAAGTGACTTGAGAATTTTATCATACTCATTCGTGCGAGTGAATTCTCTGAGCTTTTTCTTCACTTCATCGAAGACTCTGTCAATGATCTTCTCTTTTTCAGATAGGGCCATCCAGTTCATTCTGATCCTTGAGTTAGCTATCGAGCTTTCAATTATGCTCCTCGCTTGATCCTCAGCAGCCTTAATCAGGCTTTCAGATTCCCCTTCAGCCTTCTTCCTAGCTTCATCACGTTTCTCATCCAATACTCCTTGAGCCGTTTTTCTTGATCTCTCGACAGCTTCATCTGCTTCTTTCTTCGCATCGTCCAGTATCTTCTCAATCAAGGCTTCTTGACGTGATTCTGACAACAACGGTTCATCTCCTAAATGAGATTATCTCCTTGAAAACTTGTTCAGCAGCTTTAGCAATGTTTCTCTCAGCCGCCTCTCTGAGTTTCTTGACTTCAACTTCCGCTTGAGCAATTATCTTCTGCGCTTCAGTTTCCGCGTCCACTTTTGCCTTCTTGACAATTTCATCAGCTTTCTCTCTCGCTCGTTTCTTTATGTCCGCGTAGGTCTCATCGTAAACTCTCATAGCTTCGATACTTGCTTCTCGCTCTATCTTCTTGGCTTGCTTCAAGGCTTCTGCTAGATTTTCCTCTGC
>Ga0315314_1001741_pt1 | contig 18886 bp, 24 predicted proteins | sample TDP9_MG_FD_203631 | JGI IMG/M metagenome (GOLD analysis project Ga0315314, IMG submission 203631) | Freshwater sediment microbial communities from Lake Towuti, South Sulawesi, Indonesia - TDP9 | ecosystem: Environmental > Aquatic > Freshwater > Lake > Sediment | place: Indonesia: South Sulawesi...
GTTGCCAGTAGACTACTATTTCTGCGTCTTCTCCTGGATTTGCTTCTCTAAATCCGAGACCAACCAAGAGGTCAACACTGTCTGAAATGACAGCACCCCACATAGTGAAAGCTTCCCGTATCCTTGCCTGAGCCTGAGGATTCCAATTCGCGGGTGTAAGGCCGTCCGTTTGAGTTGCGCTAAATTTATACCGTGGAATTTTATTAGCTGTACCGCCCTGGGACCCATCTATATCTTTTATATGAGGAAATTCATTGACGAAGCCATGACCCCGACTAAAATCACCTAGATCATCAACACGGAAATGTCTGTTTTCCCAGATAGCCCAAGCAGAATAGGGTTCAGGTCCTGGATTAGCGACTCCGGTTGCTCCTTGAAAATCACGGGTGGCATGGTGGTTGTGGGCTGAGTTTCCATCTTTTACGCCATCAGATTCCCATTGTATTGTAGTGGCATCGTCAGTGTGAGGCGTTAAACTCGGTCTTGCTAAAGCTTTTATTTCGTCTTCATTTAGGGCTTTGTTATAGACTCTCACGTCGTCTATTAAGCCTGGGAAGTATGTGTTTCCTGGGTGCCACAATTCGAATGGGTCAATGTTAATGTAGAGGGCAAGAGTGTTTGGTGCTATGGGCCTAGTTTCACTATATTCAGAATCGTAAACGCCATTAACGTAAAACTTGATGTTTCCTGAGGACAGAGACCTATCATAGGTTGCTGCAACATGGTACCACCTCCCTGCACTCCAGCTGTTCTTAAGTGAAGCGGGAAAGATCCACTGCCCTCCTCCAAAACCCAATGCCAATTTTAGTTTTCCATCACCATACGTATTAAGCGAAAGAAGGTAGCCAGTGCGCGACTGGGCCCCTGTACCGTGCCACTTGCTCAGTAAGTTATAGTAGTCCGGAAAGCCGGGATTTATGTCGTAATCGGCTTTGAACCACATTGCTATCGTTAAGGCGCCTGTTAGATCAAGACTGTTAGAATCAGGGACTTGAACATTGTCATCTGCTCCATCAAAACTCAGCGCTCCACCAATCCTTCCACCAGTCCATAAAGGCCCATTCATTAATGTACCCCCGTTGCCGTTTCCACTACTATCATATGCTGTTGTTCCGCTTCCTTCATCAAACTTCCAATAACCTATCAAGTTTGGATCCTGAGCATGCGCTACAAGACCGCTCTGAGGACTCATCGAAAGCAAAGAGAATACCAACATTACAGCGAACATAACCGACAGTTTCTTGCCAAACATTTTCCTCTCTCCCTTCAAAACATAATATGTGCTATGTAATTAATTTATAAAATTTGTTACTATAACTATCTTACATAACACACATCACATTTCCCACAAAAACCTATCACACAGCTGCCAATCCACATCCTCTATTTTATCTGACTTCATCCGATTAGCCCCAAATAACGCCTGTTTTCATAATGCGTCTTAGAGTGAAGAGACATGAGTGTGTATGGTGCGCACGAAGCCAGGGTCTACTACGTGCAAGAGTCAACTTATGGGCAGACGCCGACGAACCCGAGCATGCTGGGCATAGCCACGGCTGAAAACGTTGAACCCGCCCTCGACCCCGGACTAATCATGATTAGGGGCGTGGGCTCCCGAGACCTCAAAACCGTGCGCCGAGGGTTGAGACAGGTCGGGTTGAAGGTTGCCTATGCTTTGCCCAGCGACGCGCCCATCAATTTTCTTCAGCACGTGCAGACGCTCAACTCGCTAAGCATCGAGGTGTTCTACGAGAAAGCCAGCGGCGTAATCGACCTTTTGCACAAGGGCTGCAGGATGGATAAGGTCACGGTTGAGTGCTCGATAGAGGATGTTGTGAAAGCCACGGCTGAATTGATTGGGCAGGACTTGGCTGTGGGCACCGCCAAGATAAGTGGAGCCACGTACGCCGACTACAGCGGAGCCGTGCCCTACCACGAAAGCTACGTTCAACGCGGAGCGGGAGACGGCTCAGGCTTGACGGCAGTGGAGAGGGTCACCGACTGGAAGTTCACGGTTGAGAACAACCTCAAGCGCGTGCCCGTCATCCGCAGCACGAGTGGATACTTGCTCAAGTACTTGCAGGAGCGTCACCGAGCCTTAGCTGGAGAGTTGACCTTCGAGTTTGAGAGCAAGCAGGAGTTCGACGACGTGATTGGTGACAGCGAGTTCAGCCTCAAGTTCGGGCTGGGCGGAGCTAACAGCGCCTTATTCAAGTACTGCAAGTGGGAGAGGGTGGCTGCACCAACGAAGACTGCAGACTTGGTTTCTTTGAGGGCGCCGTTTGTCGCCAGAGACGTGGTCATCAGCTGAGAGAAAGGGTGATAAAAAGAAATGAGAAAGACGTTCTTCTTGGTTGTCTGTCTCCTCTTCTTCGCCCTTGGCAGCCTCTCCACCGTTGCCGTGCAGAACTGGACCCAGCATATTGAGAACAGGGCTACGGTCAAGGTTGTGGGCGTGGGCGTCTACAAGGACATCAACTTCACTGTGTCGGTCACGTCCATCGACTGGGGAATCGTAGAGCCTGGGGAAAACAAGAACTTCTCGGCTTACGTCGTCAACAGGAGCAACGTTCCCGTGACCCTGAGCATGACAACCGAAAACTGGAACCTAGCAAACGCCTCAGAGTTCATCACGCTGACCTGGGATTACGACGGAAGCCAAATCGCAGTTGACGGCTACGTCTACGTGACGCTTCTATTAGCAGTCGACTCAGCAACCTCGGGAATCGACACGTTCAGCTTCACAATAGTAATCGTGGGAACGGGATAACCATGCGAAGAGAAGTCGTCGAACTGGACAACCGCTTCGGAGACCAGTACACTGGGCGCTACGTCTTCAGCGAGATAACGTGGGCAAGGCGCAGCAGGATAATCCAGAGGCACACGAGGTATCATCCTTTGACTGGGCAGGTGGTCAGCAGCGACTTCGTAGCCATACAAGCCGAGACAGTTTGGGCAAGCCTGAGGGAGCAGCCCAAGAGCAACCCCATCACGCTGGAGAAGCTTCTGAGCGAGGAAAACGGCGTTCCCGTGGAGCTGGGCGAGCTTTTCTCCCGAATTGCTAACAAGCTGTGCGGAGTGACGCCCGAAGAGCAGCGTTTTTTATCCGAGCCATCCGAAGGGGCAGACCCCACAGAGCAGTCACCGTGTTCCGACTGTGCAAAGAGTTCGGTTGGACGCCAAACCAGCTCGCAGGGCAGCCAGCCAAGACCGTCGAGGAGTTCACCGTGATTCTGCGCGAAATCGACCGCCAAACAGAGCAGGAAGTGGACAGAGCCAAACGGGAGGCACGCCTTCGTGTCGGTTGAAATGCACACAGATGTACGTGGCATCGCGGAGCTGGAGCCAAAACTCGACCGCCTAGACCAGAATCTACGCAGCTTTGTCGACGACGCCCTCGACGTTGAAGTTCAAGCCATGCAGACGAGAGCGCAAAGCCTGGCGCCCAAGCGCACTGGATATCTAGGGAGCACAATATTCTCAGAAAGAATCAGCGAATGGGCTTTCAAGCTTGGGGCGAGGGCACCCTACGCGCTTTTCGTTGAGTTTGGAACCCGTTTCATGCAGGGCAGGAGGTTTCTGACTCAAGCTCTGGAGCTGAGCCTCTCAGGGCTGGTGCAGCATGTCAACCGTGCGATAAGAGAGGCGCTGAGGGAGGCTTCTGGCTGATGTCCTTCCATGAGATTTCCATAGCCGTGCGAGCCGAGAACCGTGCCAGCTACGCGTTTCGCTCCATCGTTCACGATGTCTTGCACCTGGGCACAGCCTTCGGCCTGTTCGACTCGCAGGTGGGCAGGTCCGTGAGCGCCGTGATGTCAGCAGTTCACCTGTTCGCTTCTCTCAGAGCAGCCTTGGGAACAACGGCTGTGACTCAAAAAATCTACGCGGCTGCCACATGGTTTGCGACTGCCGCCCAGAACGCCTTGAACGTCAGTTTCTCCACGTTTCTCGCGTTGACGGGCGTGGGCATAGCCGTCATCGTTGCGGCTGCGGTTGCCATGTGGTACTTCGCCAGCCAGACGAACGCGGCGGCTGCCAGCGTGAAAGAGTACAATGAGGCTGTTTCTGAAATGCCCGCGTACGGTCGTGGTGTCAGGCGAGCGGGTGAGGAAGAGTATTACCGCCGAGGAGTCGAGTACTGATGAGCGTAGCCATGCCGGTCTGCGCCGTCGTCTTCGGCTCCGTTACTCCCCCTCAAGGCGATGTCGTGGAGTTGAGGGTTCACCTGGGCGCAACCGATGAGGTGTCCAGCTTCGACTGCCTGCTGCAGAACTTTGACGAGAAGTACAGCCCAGGCGGAGCCTACCCCATCAACGTGGGCGACGACGGAAGCATCAGCATGGGCAGAGGCGCCAACTGTCCATTAATGGCAACGGTCACGGTTGAGGAAATCAAGGCTGTCTCAGACCCCCGAGGCGAAAACTACCTCCGCGTGCTGGGGCGCTGCTGGGGAGAACGCCTCTTCCGCCGAGTCGTGACCAAGACCTATGAGAACCAGAAGGGCGAGGCTGTGGTCAAAGACGTAATCGACAACTACGTGGGGTTGAGTCACATCCGCGACTCGACTGAGCTGGTGGAAGACACGGACACCACGTACACGAGGCTGGAGTACGAGAACACGCCTGTCATGGACATCTTGAAGTTCATAGCCGACAGCGCCGACAAGGCGGGCGTCATAGGCTTCGACTTCAGAGTGGCACCCGACGGCAGGTTCGAGTTTTTCCCACACAACAGCAAAACCTCGACTGTGAGTCTGTCCGAACGGTTGGAGGCAAGCGAGTACCGAAGGAGCGTGTTCCGCAAGCGTGACAAGGTTTTCGTGTACGGTGCGGCTGAGAAGAAGTATCCGGGCGACGGCGACTCTTGGACCGAGACATTGGACATCAACAGCGACACGATAAACGATTGGGTGAGCGGCACAGGAACGGGCAGCGTTTCTCTGGACGGCACGACGAAGGCTGTGGGCTCGTACTCGATTAAGCACACCACGAGCACGCCCGACTATTACGGTCGCCTCAGACTGATACTGCCCTCCGGCTGGCAGCCCAATGGCAACGCGTACCCGTCTCTGCAGTTTCAGGTCAGGCGGGAGTCAGCCTTCAGCGGTCAGGCTACGGTGCAGCTCAAAGACAACGGCGGCAGAGTGATATTTCGAGAGTTTCAGGTTCAACCCGACAAGTGGTACCTGCAGAAGTTCAACGTGGGCAAGAAGTATGCCAGTGAGTGGCAGGGCAGCGATGTGGCTACCTTCAACTGGAGCGTGATAAACGAAATCATCTGGGACATGCACTTTGCAGGAACGGGCACGGGCTCGTTCTGGGTTGACAGCTTGTTCTTCAACAGTGCCCGATGGAGCGCCTCATATGGCTCTGGCTCGCGTGAGTTGGCTGAGACCGACGAGGAGCTGCACAGCGACAACGAGTGCCTGCTTCGAGCTAAAGCTTTGCACGCTCATCTGAGTAGCCCGGCTGAGTACGTTAGGGTGGTGAGCGACGTCATAGACTATGGGACAACGCCCATCCTGGCGGGAGACCGCATCTGGGTTACGTTGCCCAACGAGAACGTGGAAGGCTACTACCGCGTCGCCAGCGTCGAGTACCGCCTGATGGCTGAGACGCAGACTCTGGAGACCACGCTTGAGCTTGGGCAGGAGCCTCCGTTGTTGGCTGATTACCTGTATGCCATGAAAAGCAGAACGAGCAGCCTGTCGCGGTATAAGATTGGAAGGGCTTAACCCCTTGGACAAGGGCAGAAGAACAATTGTTGAGGTTCGAGACGACCTGCACAGAGAAATAAGAAAGCTGGCTATTCTAAACGACCTGCACATTTATGAGTTGACAAACGCAATCATCGAAGAATTCCTCGGAGACCAAGAGCGGGTTAAGGCATTAATCAAGAAGTTGAGACTCTAGCATAGCACATTGGTGTGAGAGATAATGTTCTATATGCCTTTTTCATAAGCCTTATAATTTGACCGTTATGGATAAAGACTCATCAGAGCGCGCGTGAAATTTGAGTTTTGAGGAGGTGGAGAAAGGTTATGGAGAAGAGAGTAAACAGGAAATTCGTAATCTCATTAATGTCCATGATGCTTGTTGTAACAATCTCAAGTCTTATGCCAGCAGCCTACGCTTCGCTGGTTAACAGGCGTGTGCTTTTCCTTTTCCGTCCAAATCCAGCTGCTTCGTTTGATGGAGCCGTGGATCTGGTTTGGGTTGCCGTGGTTCAATCCGGCACATATGGAAAGTTTATGATGGCTTTCTATAGGGACTCGGATGACCATGGAACACACTGGTTCACGGACAATTTGCTGGCTGGCGAGAAGTATGCAACGCTGACAGAAGCAGTGTATCCATCTGAGCAGCCCAAAGAGTCTGTGGAACTGTCGGAAATTCAAATCTTCTTGGAAAAAGACTACTTGAAAGCAGTCGTAAAAGTCTCGGGGGCAACTGTGTTTATGGCAGAATACTGGGTTGACGCGAGTGCACGAGTTGTGAGATATGTTGAGAGCCCGCCAGACGATGATGGGAGTTTCTTCTCGTTCTCTCTGAGAAGACCATTGACTAATGCGCAGGTGTCTGGCTTGCCGACTGGGTCGTTCACAGGAGGGTTCTTTGAATACTTAGACATAGAACTCTACAGTTCGACACCCATACCATGAAGTTAGAAGCAGCAATACCATAGTCGTTGAAACATCTCTTTTTCAACTTCCTTCTCTTTTTTCGATTCTCTGACAGAGAAGTTGCGGGTTTGACAGTGGGCTTTGGCTACTTCTTGTGTTAGTGTACAGGTGGTTCGCTGTGCAATCTGTTGTGGACGTCCTGTTTAAGTCTGTGCTGCCCTCTCTTGTTGTTTGTTGTTAGGTGAAAATAATGGAGGTGAACCGTGTTGGCTAAGATGAAGATGACTACGTGTCCAGGGTGCGGTTGGACCATCAAGTCGCCCAAGGGAGAGGACGACGTGGTGAAGCACGTCATGCTGCACGCCAAGGATTATCATCCAGAGATGCAGAACGCCAAGAGGGAAGACATCGTCAAGATGATAAAAGACGTGGAAGCATAGCTAAATGGCTTGGGTCAAACCGCCCCTTGTTTTCTTTTTTCTTCTGTTTGTTTTCTCGTTGCTGCTGTCTTTTTGCTGCTTTCTTTTAGCCGTGTGGGTTTAGTAGTATGCCTTTAACTTCTATCACCGCCGTTGGGACTCCGTCTCTCATCTCCATTTGTCCTTTGAACATCGTCATTGCTTTCTGGCCCTCGTAGGCGCCCGTGCCCTGTGACACGCCCCTGCCCGTCATGTTGTAGTAGCCTGTGACCACGCCCACGAATGAGCCTTCGAAGGTTCCGTCTGGGTTTGTAATCACGATTTTTCCGTGGAAGAAGCCTCGTCCCGTTTTCAGGTTGAGGGTTGAGTACTGTGTGATTTGCACGGAGCCTGTGATAGTTCCGGTTATGGTTCCACCTGAAGTGGACCCCTTGACCTGTTGTATGCCGTCTTTGGTGACCCACACCTTGCCTGGAGAAACCGCTGTGATGAGCATCTGTCCCGTGAGGGGTGTCATGGTTGCGGCTGCCATCGTAGTGGGGATGACCGTGAGCATCAGTGCCAGAGCCACGAGTGGAAGTAGAACTGCTTTCTTCACCGTTGTTTTTTCACCTCCTTTTTTCCTGTCTGTTTGTTAACGGACAGAGATAACGGAGAGCCTGAGTGAGGGTTGACTTAGTAAGCGTGTTTTTGTGCTACGCCGTTGTGGGTGTAGGTTGTATTAATAACTTCTGAAAAAGTGTTCTAGAAGGAACATCCATCCACCTGTTCTTGATTTCTTTGTTCTTTTCGGTCTGTTTGTTGTCTAGAAAAAGGAGGGTTAAGAGGCGAGCTCAAAGCCTTAAAATTTTATCCAAGCCTTCACGTTGGGTCGAAGTATCTTGTTGTTGTTTACCGTGAGTTTGATGATGAAAAGGTTATTATAACCGCCTACTTCACTTCTAACGTGGCTAGGGTTAAGGGCGAAGTGGTTTGGAGAAGGTTGCCATAAGCTTGGAGAAGATTGATTTTGACTACGATGAGGAGGCTGACGTGCTCTACATTAGTTTTGGAGCGCCGAGGGAAGCCAAGGACAGCGTTGAAGTTGAGGACGGAGTCGTGTATAGGCTGGCGGACAACGAGGTTGTGGGCATAACCATAACGGGCTTCAAGGCTAGGACACAAAAGAAATAAGCTTTTTCTTGGTTCCAAAATATTTGCTGAAGTTTGTTATGGTTATGTCTTCGAGGCTAGGCTTGTAGTTGCTTTTTTTGACACCTCATTGTTAAGTTGTATTTTGGGCACCTAGGACCATGTATAGCATTGGTCGACTCCATGCTTCAAGAAATAGAAGCAAAATCTTATATCACCAACTAATATACTCAGTGATGTGGGATTTGTATGCGGAGTCTTGTCTTATGGGCAAATCTGATTGTTGCGATGGTTCTGTCTGGGCTATACGCCGGGTTGCCAACCGTGAAGGCGGGAGAAGTCATACCCATACTCTGGACAAGCCCAACAAACCGCTCGCTCTATTCAGTGGATATGGTTAATGCCAATGATGGTTGGGCAGTAGGCGAATTGAGAGACTCTGTTGTTGCAACAATTATTCATTGGAATGGTACATCATGGAACATCGAAACAAGTCCAGTATCCCAGTTGCTCAACTCGGTATTTATGGTCAGTTCCAATGATGGATGGGCAGTAGGCAATGCAGGAACGATTATTCGTTGGAATGGCATCCAGTGGACCATAGTTACAAGCCCAACAACCAGCTTCCTTGAATCAGTGTTTATGATTAGTGCCACCGATGGATGGGCAGTAGGCGGCACACTCACGCCCTCGTCAACAATTATTCGTTGGGATGGAACCAGCTGGACAACGGTTACAAGCCCAACGGCCAGCTTCCTCTTCTCAGTGAATATGGTTGGCTCCAATGACGGATGGGCAGTAGGTAGCGGGGGAGCTATTATTCGTTGGGATGGTACATCTTGGACAACGGTTACAAGCCCAACAACCCAGTCGCTCTACTCGGTACGTATGGTTAGTTCCAGTGATGGTTGGGCAGTAGGCGTGGGAGGAACGATTATTCGTTGGAACGGCATCCAGTGGACAATAGTTACAAGCCCAACAACCAGCTCGCTCCGTTCGGTGGATATGGTTAATTCCATTGATGGTTGGGCAGTAGGCGGGGCACTCTCGCCTCTCTCGTCAACGATTATTCGTTGGGATGGTACATCTTGGACAACGGTTACAAGCCCAACAACTAACATGCTCTGGTCGGTGTCCATGGTTGATGCCACCGACGGTTGGGCCGTGGGCTACCTTGGAACGATTATTCGTTGGACTGGCGTTGAGTGGGTGCCTGAATTCCCCGCAGCCATACTGGCGCCTCTCCTGATCACGATCACCTTAGTTGAGGTCATCATAATGAAGAGGTCATCGAAGAAAGCGCAACAGCCAGAGAAAAAGCGCAGTTAGCCCTCTGGACCATGTACAATTATTATAACTGCTTGTCTTCTATGTTATTTCTGTTGCCTATCATTTTCATGACTTCATCGTGTCTCTGCTCCTCGATCTCCATTATTTTCTTGAGTAGAAATTTTTTCTCAAATTCAAAGGAAAAGAGAAAGACTGCAGGTTGCATATGCTGTCATATTTTTATTATGGAAAGATGCCTTTTCCTACTTATGGCAACGACGGGTTTGGCGCCTACTCGAAAGGCGGCGTCCAGTAATCTCAGCTTCTCAGATTCGGACAATCCACAGTTTCGCTTGCATTGAATAAACAGTATCTCGTCATGCTTTATTGCTATGACGTCGGCTGCGCCTCGGCTTCCTGCAGAAACCATTGTGTAATAGCCTTTCTGCCTGAATAGGCGGGCTACCCTGCTCTCTAGTGAATTAATCAAGGAAGGCTCCTGCTACTTCCTTAACACGTAGCGCCATTCGCCTTTCTTACCAATACGTGTGAGGATTTTTCTTTTCTTCATGAAGTCGCGGGTCAGGCAAGGATATATCGTTGCAGGCTTGAAGTAGTGCCCTCGGCGTTCTAATTCCTTTTGAATTTCTTGAAATGTTATGGGCTGGTCAAAGATGTGGTCGTCGACTAGTTCATCTAATGCTGTAACAAGGACGCCACCATTTTTTGCAGAGAGAGTAGGCTTTGGTACGTTTGAGGGTTTTTGAGCGCCGCCCAGCAGGGCTTCCTCAAGTTTCCAGACTCTCCCCTCAAGAGAATCAAGCCTCCCTACAATTTCATCTACCCACCGACGGTTGAAACTGCTCAACTCCTATTTTCACCTCCGAATGTGTGAGATCAATGTTTGCTTAACGTGTTATGCTCGGGACTGAATACGCGTATTTTCCTTCGCTTTCGCTGCGTGTCAAAATGCCTTTGCTGAAAAGCCGTATTAGGACCACATTGACACTTTGGTTTTTAGCACCGACTGCACCATATTCGGTAGCGATTTTGTCTTTTACCTGCTCCGGGAACTTCTTTACAAACCACTGAGGTTCTTTCTTAATCAAATCCATTATAGCATTTTTCACAAAGGGTGGGCGTCTTCCGCCGCCTCTTCTGTCGCTCTTGCTTGCCAATGCGCCCGCTGACTTGTCAAATTCTTCAACAACAGAAAGGAAGTCGGCAAGCCCTTCTTTGAAGGTTTTCAGGTTTTCGTCCTCGAAACGAAACTCGTAGTCCTTCCTTCTAATATGGATTTCATATTTCGCCATATCAATCGAAACAATAATCTTATTTTCGTCACTTAAAAATGTTTCGAAGCCAAAATTGATGAGATTTTCCATATATATAACGATAACATATTGACGTGGCGAATTTTGTTAAGCATATATGCTTGTAGTACCATTTTGTCTAGAGCCTATGTTGTATTCTTTGCTCTACATTTACGTTTGAATTTAGCCTCTTCGGCGAATTCATTTACGGAAGGAGCTTTATACGCGTCCAGAGCGTAGATTATCCTTGATTCAAGGCAAAAAGCCGTGAATCAGGGGTGAGGAAATCGTAGAGCAGAATTGTAAGCTTCTCTGGCTAAGCCTAGCCCAACTGGGAAAAAGGCTCACCCACAAACAAGAAAGTCGAACAAGTTATCTTTACTCCACTGCAGAAAAATGTAGGCTTCAACCGCCTGAGCTATTTAGCTAATTTGCAAATTTGTGAATTGGTAAATTTCACGAGTTCTTATATGTGCTGTTGTTTGCTGGTTTTCTCTTGGATGAGAAATGAACAGACAGGTTCTAAAACAGATTAAGACTTGCGTTCTCGGCGACCTTGTTCGTGCTGAGTGGTTTGATGCCAGCGTGGGCAAAAGCCTCTCCAGTGGCGGAGCCATCGACGTGCCCGTTAAAAGCTGGGGCGTCTACCTTGGCGTCTTAGGCGAGAAGAACAAGCACATCATCCTGGCGCAGAACAATTTTCGGTACACGGACCAGCTCTACGACATAGACTTCACCGCTATCCCCCTATCCTGGGCTTCAACCGTAACCGTCGTCAACCCCGCCGAGGTTCCAACAGAAGAAGCTAAGACATTACTGAACTCGTTCCTGGCTGGTCGCTGCCGCACATTAAAGAAACGGGTGTGCAACAATGAGAGACTTCATTAAAAAAGCCTTGACCAAACGCGTAGCCGTCAAAGACCCAAGAAACGAACCGCTCCAACTGGAGATTCCACCCAACCAGACACTGCTATACGGCATTTACTTCGCGTTGGCAGCGCTCATCACGCTAACCCTCCTAGAAACCACGTACATGCTAGTCATGCACAGCTTCAACAACGAAATCCTCGCAGGCATCATGCTAATCATAGGCACAATACTCGGCGCCTTTTTCGGACAGAGGAGCTGAAACACCATGCCAAAGGGCATACCATGGACCAACGAGGAAGAAGTTAGACTAAAACAACTCGTTCAAGACGGCGCAAACCTGCAAGCAATAGCCTTGGCGCTCGGCAAATCAGAAAACTCAATCTACAACAAAATCAAGAGGCTCGGACTAGAAGAAGGTATAAGGGGTCTATCCCCTTCTTCTTTTGAAATTGCTCTTCCAGCAGAGTTGCCAACATCCGAGCAGGCTCTACAAATGTTGGCAGCAGCCCTAAAGTCTGCAACCGAGCCTGGACTCGACAAAGTTGAGGTTTTGCGCCTTCAGGTTGTCGCCACACTAGCCCGCGCCTACGACCACCTCTTAGCCAACTACATCCACTACCGAGAAATCGAAACTAAACTAATCGAACTGGAGCACAAATATGGTCAACTCGCCCAAAAAATCCAAAACAATGAGACTCAACCAAATAACGCCCAAAATGCTCAGCCTCCAACAGAGTGAACGCCTCACAAACCAAGCCGTAGCCACTGGGGCTCAGAAACTGAGCGACAACCCAACAGAATTCTTCACCAACATCCTCGGCTTCAAACCAACAAACTACCAACAGGAACTCATACAACTCTTCCAAAAACACCAATTCATCGCAGCCCGATGGTGTCGCCAATCAGGCAAATCCCACACAATCGCCGCAATACTCCTGTGGTACGCATTCAAACACCCACAAACAAACATAGGCATCGTGGGACCCAGCCTAAGACAAACCAAACTCATAATCCGAAAAATCGCCTACTTCACTAAACAACTCCCAAGCGGAACAACCCACAAACCACTAAAAAAACAAATCCAACTAACCAACGGCTCAGTAATCGAAGCCTACCCAAACAACCCAGAAACCATCAGGGGACCAACACTAAACATAGTCTACGCAGACGAATTCAACTTCATCCCAAACGACACAGAAATGTACGACGCCATACTATTCACACTGAGCGCAACAAACGGAAAATTCATCTGCACGAGCACACCATGGAGCACAGACAGCCTATTCCACAAAATCTTCCACAGCGACTCCTACACAGACTACGCCAAACACCACGTAACATGGCAACAAGCCCTTGAACCCAACGGACCACTCAAACAGAACATACTCCAAAAAATCCAAAAACAATTCGCCGAGGACCCATGGCGCTGGAAACGAGAAATGGAAGCAGAATGGGCAGAGGATGAAACAGTATGGCTTTCCCAAAGCCTAATAACAAAATGCATCGACGGCACACTCGAACTGTACCCATTCAACAGCACACAAAACGGCACATTTCACGCGGGACTCGACCTGGGCAAACACAGAGACCACAGCGTACTCATAATCACCGAGCAGATTGACAACACACAAGTGCTGCGCCACTGGAAAGTCTTCCCACTTGAAACCCAATACGCCACAGTCATCGGCTACACAAAAACCCTAACAGACCGATGGAAACACATCCAAAAAATCCGAGTCGACGTCACAGGCATCGGAAAATACATCGTCGAGGACATGAAAAACGCAGGCATCGAAAACGTCGAACCCACCACATTCACAACAACACACAAACAGGAAATCGCCAACACACTGAAACAACGCATGCTCGAACATGTTACCGCTTCCCATTCATCCAACTGCGCTTCTCACCAACAGTCCTGCTCTCCTACGTAGCAGAACTAGACACAGAACGATTCAACCTGCGCAAGGACGGCACAATAGGATTCTCACATCCGCAGGGACAACACGACGACACATTCTGGGCAACCGCACTAGCCATCTCCAGCACAACCAAGCCCACACAGGAACCCACCTTGGCGATAACAAAATGACAACAAAACACGAATTCTTCCAAATCACCCACTGGAAGCGCAGATACGACAAGCGGGACAGGAAAATTCATAATAAACCTATCATACAAAACCAAAACAGACATCACAGACCGCACAATCGCCGTCGCCGAAGCCTTCGGACTCGGCGTAGACGACCACCAAAAACACGTGCTCTACGACAACACAGAACTGAAAATAGGCGCCAGAGACATAGTCTACATCACAGGCGAATCAGGATCGGGGAAAACCGCCCTGCTCAAGGCACTACAAAAAGACATAGAGCAGAACCCTGAACTGGGTGGAGCAGTCAACATAGCAGACATAAAGCCCCAACCAAACAAGCCGATCATCGAAACCGTCGGCAAAACAATCGAACACGGTTTGGAACTGCTCAGCAGAGTCGGACTAAACGACGCCTTCCTATTCCTCAGACGCTACCGAGAACTAAGCGACGGACAACGCCACCGCTACCACACAGCCAAAATGATCGAGTCCCAAGCCCAATTCTGGATCATGGACGAATTCTGCGCCACACTGGACAGGGACACGGTTAAGATAGTGGCGTTCAACGTGCAAAAACTTGCTCGACAACTCGGAAAAGCCGTCCTAGCGGGCACAACCCACACAGACCTGCTCGAAGACCTCAACCCGTCAGTGCACATTCACAAGCGGTTCGGCAAAGAAATCCAGGTAAAATACTACCCCAACGAGCCTCAAAAAGACTGCAGCCTGCTCAAAGAGATTAGGGTCGAAAAAGGCTCCAGAAAAGACTACCTTGCGCTGGCAGGCTTTCACTACAGAAGCCACCATCTGGGAGCCGTGCGAACCGTTTTCCGAGCTCTCCGAGGCGACAGCGAACTCTGCGGAGTAATAGTCTACACGTACCCCGCCATATCCGTAGCAGGCCGCCAGAAAGCCCTGCCAAAGATGTCCATCGCAGAGTTGAACCAAAAACTGAGCAACATCATGCGCGTGGTCGTCCACCCAAAATACCGCACCGTAGGACTAGGACAAAAACTGGTCAGAGAAACACTTCAAAAGTGCGGAACACCCTGCGTGGAAGCCACAGCGGTAATGGCAAAGTACAACCCATTCTTCGAGCGTGCGGGCATGACAAAGATTCAGGAAACGACGCCTCCTGAACAAGCCAAAGCCATAAGAGAAACCTTGGCGAAGCTGGGCTTCACACAACGCTGATGGGCAGTCAAAAACACGTTTTGCTGAAGCTTAAGGGCTTGACAGAGCAAGAATTAGCCTCGGTTCGGAAAGCCTTCTCACAAAATGTTCATCACCGGTTTTTGCAGGAGCTCTGCTACAGTCCATTTGTTAAGCGAGACGTGTACAGGGAGAAAGTGGAGACCGCTAGCTTAGAAAAACTCGCCAAGCTTATCCAGGTAACAGCCCTGCTGCTGCAGACCAAGGTTTATCTTTTCTGGCAAGGTCGCTCGGATGTTGGATAAAACTGTATCTTAAGCGGTTGGTGTCACTCTTTTTTTGGTAACCCATTGACCGTTCGCTGGGAAAAGTTTAGGTGTGTACTGGACAATTTACTATGCGATGTGAAGGTGTTGTCATTTGAAGCTTTCAAGACTTGAACTGGCTCGGGTGATTGACCACACCCTGATTAGGCCGACGGCGACGAAGGATGAGATTATCAAGCTGTGTTGGGAAGCGAAGAAATACCGTTTCGGCTGTGTAGTCGTTAACCCTTATTATGTGAGTCTAGCCCGTCATGTTTTGGAAGCGTCAGATGTGAAGGTTTGCAGCACCGTTGGCTTCACAACTGGAGCCACGCTGCCGGAGGTGAAGGCTCAGGAAGCCCGCAAGGTGGTTGAGTTGGGCGCCGAGGAAGTCGACATGGTCATGAACGTAAGTGCTTTTAAATCTAAAGACTTCGATTTGGTTAGGGAAGACGTTCAGGCTGTTGTGGGCGCCAAGCGCCTCAACCCAAAGGTAATCGTAAAGGTCATCATTGAGACAGGCTTCCTAACTGACAGAGAGAAGCGAGTTGCGTGTAAACTCGTCGAAGAAGCCGATGCGGATTTTGTCAAGACGTCCACAGGCTTGTTTGGCGGAGGAGCAACGGTGAAGGATGTAAGGCTGATGAGGAGAGCAGTGGGCAAAGATGTGGGTGTTAAAGCGTCTGGAGGCATACGCACCCTCAAGGACGCTTTAGCCATGCTTAGGGCTGGAGCCAGCCGAATCGGAACCAGCACCGCAGTTCAAATAATTGAAGAGATGCCTACAAAATAGGGTGTTTGAAGAAAAGGAGACGAAAAAACTTGAAAAAGCCTATTTTCAAAGTCAGCCCAAGTTTAGCCAAGGCGGCTGACGTTGCTATGCGTGAGGTTTTAGGCGTCAAGGAAGGCGAGAGTGTTCTTATCGTGACGAATCCCCTCGAGGACGTTTACACGATATCACAAGCCCTGTACAATGCCAGCGTAAAGGCTGGGGCGGCTCCCACGCTGATTGTGCAGCGGAAGAAGACGAGTTTCGACTTCGCTGAACCCGCGGTTATAAACGCCCTAAAATCTGAGCCAGAGGTGGCAATTTCAATCAGCGCTGAAAGGCTGGGAAAGGACAGGGAAGCCCTGGCAAAACCATACATAGGTTTGGACGGAAAGCCGTATGCACATATCTTTGATCAGTTGCTGCATGGGATTAAGAAGATTAGGGCGTTTTGGTCGCCGTCGGTTACGGTTGGCATGTTCACGCGGACGGTTCCAGCAGACTATGCTGTTCTGCGAGAGCGTTGCGCCAAGGTTGAAGCCTGTTTGAAAGACGCCAAAAAGGTTCGTGTGGAGACAGAGCTTGGAACAGACATAATCGTCAGCGTTGAGGGCAGGAAGCCTATGGTTGACGACGGCGATTTTCGAAAGCCTGGAAGGGGCGGCAACCTGCCGGCTGGTGAGGTGTTTATTTCCCCGAGGCTGGGTAAGTCTAACGGCGTCGTTGTTTTTGACGGCAGCATCACGCTGGACAAGACTGTTGTGATAGAGAAGCCTGTGTCTGTGACTGTTGAGAAGGGTTTCGTTGTCAGGGTTGAGGGCGGTAGAGAAGCCAGGCAGCTTCGGGACTATCTGCACAGGGCTGGGGAGCGACCCTACGAGATGGTGAAGATGGGCGAGTTGACGTTGGAGAAGGCTAGGGAGTACTCGAAGAACGCCGCGAACCTGGGCGAGTTGGGCATCGGTCTGAACCCGAAGGCGAGGATAGTGGGCAACGTGTTAGAGGACGAGAAGGTGTTGGGCACGGTTCACTTCGCAATTGGGAGCAACTACGACCAGGACGCGCCGGCACTAATCCACTCAGACGGCATAGTGAAGAAGCCAATTGTAACAATCGACGGGAAGGCAATGATGAAAGAGGGCAGAATGCAGCTCTGAAAGCCCTGTTCGGATGTTGGCAGCTCTGCTGGAAGAGCAATTTCAAAAGAAGAAGGCGACAATTGCCTTTAGCCTTCTTCTACCTGCTGGGCTGGTGTGAACAGTAGTTGAACATGGAACTGCAGGCTGTTTGAGTGAGAGATTTCTGTGGTTGTTAGTGTTGACTGCGCCTTAGTAACACTAACATGTCCGTTGCAGTGGCTATTGCTGTGTGTGGTGGTAGTGGCTAATTGTTCCTAGTGCCACCACCATCCATACATTGTGGGGCTGAGAAGTAAATTTCAGACGTAGAAGGGAACAGCATAGAAGTGACATTGTTTAACGTGTGTTTCACGGGAAAGAGATATGAGTTGGGTATGTTGAATGAATTCCGAACAGAGCGTTCAAAACTCATTCGCTCAGACGCAAGCCACTACATAAGTTGAGCCTTAGCGGTTTTAAACGGTTGTTGTTTACTGCTCTACATTAAGACAGAAAATCTAGGCTCAGAAAAAACTCAAAGTTTTCTAAAGTAGTAGGAAAGTAATCTTTCAGTATGTTAGCTCTAGGACATCTCGTTTAATTGTTTCCACCGAGCAAAATAAATATCCGAAAAAAACGATAATTGTGTCTATGTTGCCTTCCAAGGGATTATATAGGCTTCTTATAACTTTGCCAATTACTGTAATTCTTATTCTGGTTATTCGTGGTTTTTTGGAATATCCTTTGTTGGCAACTGTTGATAAGGTGAACATACTTCTTACTTTTGCTTTGGCTTTTTTTGCTTCTGTTGAGGTTTATTCAACTGTTTCGCAAGCAAAAATAGAGAAAGGAGAAAACAGACTGTGGATTTGAGGAATGAACTTGAAAAATTGTATGGTCCTGTCTATTCGGTGTTGAGCAACGTAGTATATAAACAATTAAGAAAAGGTATTCTCACCAAAAGTGAGAAGAAGTTGGCGGATGAAACGTTCTCTAAAGAGCCTTTCATGCTCGATTCTCAAAAAGAATGGAAAGACAAAATCCTAAACCGTGAAATCAGAAAAACTGAAGACTTTGACATACCAATTAGAATCTTGAAAATTTCAATAATGAATATGAAAAGAAAAAAGGAAACGATACAATTGAAAAGCAATTTGGCGATATCTATTCTATGTTTGGAAACGTTCCTCAAGAAGTTGAAGAAGTTGGCATTCTTACGGTTGATGAGAAGACTTTTGCTGATAGTAAATTTTCTAACTACCCATATATGCTTAATCAGGAGCTTTACGATTATTGGAAAAAAGAAATCCGCTTTCTCAAGATTACAATAGGTTGGGAAGCCTTTGAAGATTCAATTACGCTTCTGGAAAATTTGAAATTAAGTGGAGGGAGGCCTATTTATAGTGTGTATAGGATTCCAAAAGCATTTATCACAAAATTCCTTGAAAAACATGATGAAAAAGTTTACCAGTATAGAAAACAATAATCGAAGTTTTTCTAAAAGGTGTTGCTCTTTTCTACTGAAGAAGAGACTCAGCGCCTTTAGCCTTCTTCGACTCCAAGCCTCTTGATTTGGTTGTGGCGATGAATTTTCGGATTTTTTTTGCGAGCCTTTCGGGTTCCTCCACGGCTTCTCCGTCCCAGAGCAGGTATGGAAGCGCCCAAGCGTCAGTGAAACTGAGGGCTTGTATTCCAGGTCTGCTTATGACGCGAAGGTTTACGTCGAAATAGTCCAAGTGTTCGCCCATCGGTCCTGACAAAAGAATCGTGTTAAAGCTCACATACCACTGACTATGATAGTACCGGAGAATTTTCGACAAGCC